>SL_5KL_010_SEDDRAFT_10001211_pt1 | contig 15816 bp, 11 predicted proteins | sample SodLakKL_010_SED_FD_9118 | JGI IMG/M metagenome (IMG submission 9118)
GGGCAAGGCCGAAGACCTCAGGGCTGATGCTGTTTTATTCGAACTGGAAGATACCGTTTCCCTTGCTAATAAAGAGCAGGCCCGCAGCCTGGTGGCTGAGCCAGATTAGGTGGCAGAGGTTGTTGAGAATTACGATGAAATCATTGATTATATCAGAGAAATTTAGAGCTAAGATTCTTCCGCCTTTACCTTGACATTTGCCGGGGGATGTTGTATTATAATTTGTGTGTTAAAGGAGTTAAGCGCGCCTGTAGCTCAGTCCGGATAGAGCAACGGACTTCTAATCCGTAGGCCGCAGGTTCGAATCCTGCCGGGCGCACCATCTTACCTTACCACAATATCAATGATGTCGGGCCTCCTTCCTTCCCCGGGATGGGGGCTTTTTTTTGTTTCGTGTCCCATTTATGTCCCATTAAATATCAGTGTAAAAAAGGTTTAAAATCAAGCTGAAATGAGGTCAGAATATGCAGGCATTACATGAGATCCACCATATTGAGGAAATCCCAGATGAGGGAAAATTTATTACCAGAGAAGCAGTTAGAGCTGTTATTCCTGCTGAGGATAAGATTCTTATGATCAAATCCACTGTAAATGGTGATTATAAGTTTCCTGGGGGAGGAAAGGAGCCCGGGGAAACGAGAGAAGATGCCCTTGCCCGGGAGGTTAGAGAGGAATGCGGAGTTCTGCTAAACCGGATAATCTCAGCTCTCGGCACTGTGGTTGAATATAGTGAGGCCATTGAAGAAGATTATGATGTTTTTCAGATGACTTCCTGGTATTATTGCTGTGATTTATGTGAAACTGCTTCGGATTTTTCCCGGCAAGATTTAGATGATTACGAGCAGGAGCTGGGCTACCGACCAGTCTGGGTCGATATTAATAGAGCCTTTGCAGAAAATTCCCGGCTTTTAATGGCAGATTATGCTAGGCTTCCCCGCTGGATAGAACGGGAAACCTTTGTTTTAAAGTATTTAAGAGAGAATTTTCTCGGAAGCTGAAGATCAATTTCTTACTGTATCAATTTCTCGCTGATACTTAGATGTAATTCTCGAAATTTTGAGGCTATTTTGAGGTTATTTAAAATATAAATAGATCAGGTATAGTTAGATCAGGGTTAAATTTTTCTAATAGCTTTAATTTCTGTAATTTTATAAAATGAAAAAGAAGTGGTCAAAACTGTTGGAAATAAACTGGTCATTTTAGTTTAACATCTACAGCATTGTATGATGTTATACATTCAACATTTGAACATTGTGTTATAATCAAAAAGGAAGCTAGGATATAGCAATGTTTTCCTGAATATTTTTAAAAATCCTGAATTTGTAAGGGGGTTAGCTTTGATGAAATTGAGCAAAAGCAAGAGTTTTTATTTCAGGCACAGTGTCCTTCTGCTCTTGATATTTACTCTGATTTTCAGTTTTGCCGGTCAGGGGCAGGCAATTGAAGTGGGGGAAGCACCTCAGGAGGTGGATGATGTTTTTATCTACGAACCTGAGGGAGTCGAGGTTGATAGCTGGGTGGAGGAGCTGGAGATTCCCTGGCAGCTGATTTTTCTTCCTGAGAGTGAGAGAGCCTTAGTTACTGAACGGCCGGGCCGGATCAGGCTGATTGAAAATGGCAGTCTGGCTGAGGCAAACTATGCCGAACTGGATGTGGCTCATATTGGCGAGGGCGGTCTCATGGGCCTGGCTCATCATCCTGAATTTCCGGAAGAGCCCTATATCTATACAATGTATACCTATCAGCATGAGGATGGCAATTACTATAACCGGGTCTCCCGTTTGACCGATCGGGGCAGTTATGCTGACAGTGAAGAGGTTATTCTTGATAACATCCCGGCAGCCCGGATCCACAACGGCGGTCGGATCAGCTTCGGTCCCGATGACAGACTTTATATTACCACAGGAGATGCAGGTCAGCCAGATCTGGCTCAGGATCCTGATAATCTGGCTGGAAAAATTTTGCGGATTAATCCTGATGGCTCTCTGCCGGAAGATAATCCCTTCCCGGATTCCCCGGTTTACAGCTCAGGACACCGCAATCCTCAGGGTCTGGCCTGGAACTCGGCAGGAGATTTATTTATAAGTGATCATGGGCCTTCAGGTGAAAATGGTCTTCAGGCCAAGGATATGATCAAATTTATTGAGCCTGGAGGGAATTATGGCTGGCCGGAGCGAATAGGATATTTTGGTGATGGCGAGTATCATGATCCTCTGATAATGTGGCCTGAGACTTCAGTTCCACCTTCCGGAGCAGCCTTTCTCGATGATGTGCTTTATGTCGCTACTCTGAGAAGCAGAGCTCTGCTGAGAATTCCCTTTACTGTTGAGGAGGAGAACCGGTATCAGGCGGCTGAGATCGAGCGCTGGTTTGCCCGGGATGGTCGCACAGGGAGATATGGTCGGCTGCGGGATGTAAATGTAGGCCCCGATGGTAACCTCTATTTGCTGACCAGTAATCGTGATGGACGGGGCAGCCCTCTGCCGGGAGATGATAGAATTTACCGGCTGGAGATTGATAGGTAGACTGCTGTAAATATAATTTAAAACTAGCTGTTAACACAATTTAAAACTAATGGAAATATATTCAAGCGAAATTTAGGCTATTGGATATGCAAGATTAACTATTTGATATATAAGGTTAAGTAATTAAAATCAAAGCTTGAGCTGGAGAATATATAAGAATAAACTGCGTGGAAATATATCTTTATTCTGTTACAGAATACCACAGATATTCAGAAGAAAAATTTGCTGCTAACACTTGACAAATAAAGCTTTGCAGGTTATAATCAAATACGCAAAGAAACAAAAAAAATGAAATATATCAAGAAAATAGCTTGCAGCTGTGAAACTCGAGAATTTCCTGCAAGATGTTTTATGTGGTGGATGTAGCTCAGTTGGTTAGAGCGCAGGATTGTGGATCCTGAGGCCGAGGGTTCGAAACCCTTCATCCACCCCATTTTTTATTGATTTGATTTTTTGTTGATTTGATTTTAAGAGTTAATCCCCTTAAAGCAAACAGATGAAATAATCTGCTGCTCTCAGGGGATTTTTTTTAATTGCGGCTTGGCTTGAACATAGTGTTTAATTTGGGTACGGTTAGATTCATTGCAATAATGGCGAAGGTGGTTCCTTCAGTAAATTCATAAACTCCCGGAGTCTGCCAGCCCCACCAGCGCATGGCCATGATAATGAGGCCGATACCGACTCCAAAGATAATCTGTCCCCGGGGATACCTGGGTGAGGTCATCGGATCGGTTGCCATAAAGAAAGCTCCCAGAATCAGGCTGCCGGCAAAGAAATGAAATAAGGGGTTCTGACCGGAGATCAGCGAAAGTACCAGCACTGTGGCCAGGATGCTGGCAGGAATTCTCCAGCGGGCATACTTCTTATAAATCAGATAGGCGGCCCCCAGAAGCAAAAGCAGGGCTGATATTTCCCCGATTGTTCCAGGAATTCTTCCCAGGAAGAGATCCAGCACCGGAGTTGTTTCCCCTGTTTCCCGTAAAATTTCCAGAGGGGTAGCAGCGGTTGCCATATCAACGGGACTGCGCCAGGGGAGAATCGAATCTGGAAAGATAAAGAGATAGAAAAGCCTGCCAAAGATAGCGGGATTGAAAAGGTTTTTGCCAAAACCGCCAAAAAGCTGCTTGCCGACAATTATGCCAAAGGCTGCTGATAGTCCCAGGGCATAGAGAGGAGTGGAAATTGAAACAGCCAGGGATAGCAGCAGACCGGTAACAGCAGCACTGCCATCTTTAACAGTAATTTTTTGACCGGTAATCTTCTGATAGATAGCTTCAGCTGCAACTGCAGAAGCAACACCGGTTATAATAAGTAATAAAGCCTGCAGGCGATAGGCATAAACTGCATATAAAGCTGCTGGAGTTAACGCCATCAGCATGCCGTACATCATTTTCATTTAAAATACCTCCCGGTTATTTTTGTATTCTTTTAACTCTATTTCCTGGATATTGCCATAATTTATAATATCATAAAAGCTGATAATTGTTAACTAATCTTCTCGGTTTTTTCTGGATATTTTTTGCAGGGTTTATTGCACGGGCTTCCTGAATATTATTGGTTCAGCAAAAAAATTGACAGCAGATTTCAGCAGGGAAAAGAGCATCAATCTTGAATTGTTTATATGCGGAATAATTTGCTGCAGCACAAATGCTGAAAAAGCTGTAAAAAGCAGCAATAATTGCCTGAACTAAAAGTGGATTTCATTTTATTTCTCAGCTTTAGCATTAAAATTTGATCCGACATTGTGTTATTTCAGTTATCATTAGGTGAAAAGGTGAAATCAGTCGAAAAAGGTGAAATCGGGTTAAACCAGATATAAAGGTGAGATCAGTTAAAAATATAAAATATTACTTAAATATTACTTAAAAACTAAACTGCCGGTAACCATTAGCTGATTTTCTCACTACCTAGTGGTAATGTCAGAAGATTTATGTCAGAAAATTTATGAAAGAATATGAAAGAAACTGTAGAGAGACAGAAACTGATATATAATTAATCAGGGAGGAAGCCGATGAAAGTTTATATAAATGATACTGAAATTGAAGTTTTTCAGGGCGCTAAACTGGAAAATGCCCTGCGGCGTTACTCCAAAAAAGTTTACAGGGAGGTGGTCAGCGGGAAAAAAGTAGTTATAGATCAGTATGGCAATCAACAGTTATTGCAGGGTAGTCTGCGGTCAGAATCTGCTTTTTGGATTGAGGAGGCAGATTAAATTTGAAAAAATTTCATTGAAAATTTCATTGCATGGTTTTATGATTTATTAAGAGTATGTTATGGCATATAATAACTAACTTAACCTGAGTAACTTTTACTGCCAATATATCAAAAAAACTAAAATAACCAGCAAAATTTTATAAGGGGGATGAGAAATTGTTAAACCGAAAAATTAAACTTGCCGGGCTTTTTCTGATTGCTGCTTTACTTATTACTTCTGTCGGGCTTGGGGCTGCTGAAGTTGAGGAAGAGGTAGTTTTTCTCCACACCAATGATGAACACGGGGTAATTGAAAACTTTGACAGGATTGCCTGGTACCGCCAGCAGGTCGAGGAGGAATATGATACTGTATTTCTGGTCAGCGGGGGAGATGTCTTCAGCGGCAACCCGGTGGTTGATGAATATGTAATTGATGATGAGAACCTCAGAGGCAAGCCGATTATTGGGCTGATGAACCTGGCTGGTTATGATGCCCTGGTAATTGGCAATCACGAATTTGATTACGGCCAGGATATTCTTCAGGACAGAATTGAACAGGCTGAGTTTCCTATGATTCTGGCAAATTTTGACGCAGAAGAGGCACCCTATCTGGAGCAGCCCGAACCCTATACCATTCTGGAAACAAATAAAGGTTTTCCGGTAGCCTTTCTGGGCCTGGTTCAGATAACCGAAGCCGGTATTCCCTCCACCCATCCCGGGAATCTTGATGGGATAGAGTTTTTTGCTCCGGTGGATACCGCTCTGGAGTATGAGTTTCTCAGAGACGAAGCCAGCATTTTTGTCGGACTGACCCATCTGGGTCACAGTTGGGATCAGGATCTGGCTGAAGCGATGGGTTCGCTTGATCTCATTATTGGCGGTCATTCCCATTCTGTGGTGGAGAATCCTCCCCTGGTTAACGATGTGCTGGTCGCCCAGGCTGGCGCCGATACCAATTATCTTGGAAAAATAGTGGTTGAACTCGGTTCCGACGGTCAGGTTCTTTCTCGCAGAGGAGAACTGATTTCCATTGATGATATTGACGAAGCTGATCCCGACGTTACCGCAGAGATAGATTATTATGAAGATCAGGTCGATGAAATTTTCTCCCGGGAACTGGCTCAGCTGGATGAGGGTATTTCCGGAGATATGGCCCTGGGCAGCCTGATGACCGATGCCGCTTTAACCGAGCTGGATGCAGATTTTGCCGCACAGAATGCCGGTGGAATCAGGGTTAGCGAACTGGATCCGGAAATTACAGTCGGCTCAGTATTTGAGCTGGAGCCCTTTGGTAATGAGCTGGTAATTTATGAGATGAATGCTGATGATATCCGTTCTCTGCTGCAATTTTCCTACGAAAGACGCAGCACTGTTGATCTCTATGTGGGAGGCCTGCATTATGAGGTAGCGGTAAATGAAATTGGCCTGGTTGATAGTATCGAACTTTATTATCCTGACGGCACTCCGCTGGATGAGGATAAGGTTTATCAAATGGTATTGAGCAGTTATGTTGCTGACACCTATGAATATACTGCACGGGATGAAGGTCATAACACCTATCGCCGTCACAATGACACCATTATTGACTTTATTGAAAGAATCTCTGCAGAAGAACTGGCTCAGTACAATGAGGAGGACCGGATCTCTACTACTTCAGTACCCGGCGGTGAGGGCACTGAAATCGGCCGCACCGAAGTTGGACTCTCCACAGAAGGCATGGATAGAGGATCGGTTTCGGCCGGCAACCTGAAAGCTGATGCTGTCAGACATGTCCTTGACATAGATTTTGGCACCTATCCTACCGATCAGTTAAATTCCGGAGTAGATCTCGATTCCGGACCGGTCTATCAGGAAGCTCTGGAATTTGCTCTCTACGGCAGCTTTGCCTATGATAACAATGTGACTGTTGCCACCGTTACCGGTGAAAACCTGGAAAAGATGTTCCACAATCAGAATGAGTGGTTTGGTGGACCAGCAACTCAGGTTTCCGGCTTAACCTATGAAGTTGTCATGGAGGATGGTGATGTTGTTGAAACCAGCCTCTTTAAAGATGGTGAGCCTGTTGATCCCCAGGCAGAATACACTGTTGGCTTTAACAGCTATGTCTATCAGTTCTACAGTGAAGGTGTCGATGTAATTGATTCCTATACCACCGACCGCACCGAACTGGAAATTCTGCTGGACTATGTTGAAGAGATAGGAGAATTTGGCGAAGAACTGGCTGAAGAGAGAATCAGCATAATAGAATAATTTTAAAGAGAATAAATTTACCGGTAGACCGGCAAAACATGAAACTTAAAAAACGGTACCAGGAAAAATTAAACCAGTAAAAACTCACTCTATTGCAGGAAAAACTAATTTTAATGTTAAATAACCTGCAAGAACGGCACCGGTAAAAAGGCTCCCGGCAAAAAGGGTTCCGGCAAAAATGAAACAGCAGAAGCAAGACCGGTAAAAAACTAACTATAACTGGCAAATAAGATGCTGGGATTCGCAGCTGCCGGGAAAACAGTGCTGGCAAAAACAATCCTGGAAAATCAATACCTGTAAAACGATATAAAAGAAGAATGACAGGTAAACAAACAGACAGCGGCCGATGCTGTTAAAGCAATCTGCCGCTGTCTCTTTTATTTCTTTTGTTTTAAACCTTTTGCTTCATTTCTGTTGCTTTTTTCTTCTGTATTTATTTTTTTCTTTGTTTCTTTAATTCATTTCTTTCATTTTTTTGTTTTACTTTTTATATTTCTGTTTATATTTTTCTGTTTATATTTCTTTTATAATATTTCTACTGTCTTTAATTTTCAATCCATAGTTTTTGAAACTTTTCCCATTTGTAAAACCTGATAGAGCTGATATATTTGAAAGACTAAGGGATCTGAGGAATCTGAAAGTTCTAATAGATCTAAGAGCCAGGCAAATTTTGAGAGCTTTGAGTACATTGAGAGCTTTGAGTAAATTGGGAGCTTAGAGTACATTGAGAGCTTTGAGTACATTTGAAGCTTTAAAAGCTTTGAAAGGTTTGAAAGTTTTCATAGTTTTGGTGGGTTTGAGAAACCTGAGAAGAACTGAGAAAAAACAACCGGAAATGCATTAAACCGGAAATGCTTTAATCTGGATAATGGGCTCTTGGGCCTCCGATTAATTTAGGCCTGGTTCGTGCCATAGTTAGATGAGCATCACCAATTTTTTTGATTTCGGATCTTACCGGAACGGCAACTGGCTGGAGATGCATTCCAATAAAGGTATCACCGATATCGATACCGGCCTGAGCTCTGATGCTTTCAACAACCACTGGATTATCCATGCTCTGATAGGCAGTGGCGGCCATTGCTCCCCCGGCTTCAGGATGTGGTACTACCGTAACCGGGCTTAAATCGTAGTGCTGCCGGCATTTTTCAGGTATAGTCAGGGCCCGGTTGATATGCTCGCAGCCCTGAAAGGCAGGATAAATTTTATGCTGCTGGAGTTTTTCGTTGATTACAGGATAAAGGGCCCGGGCAATTTCACTGCTGGAAGCCTTGCCGATTTTTTTGCCCTGAATTTCACTGGTGCTGCAGCCGATGACCAGAATATCACCGGTATTTAATTTTGCTTTTTGCAGTAGATCAGTTAAAGCTTGATCCAGCTGCTGGCGGATCTGCTGTAAATCTCTCATCTAGCTCACCTCCCTATTATTAGCATACCTTAATTTTTCTGATTTATCTAGTAAAATTATTACTTTAGTTTGGCTGTCTCCTTATTTTATGATATTATTTATTACAACGAGATTAAAAACAATGAGATTAAAAACAATGAGATTAAAACCTATCATAAAAAACTTTGCCCGTATACTTTACTCATATTTTTATGTAATTTGAAGAAAGATGATGAGAATAACCAGAAAAAAGGCAGAATGACCATAGAATAATTAGAAATCCAGATAAATAAATTTGCCAAAGTGGCCCTGAATCTTATTTGCAGGTTCAAATTCTGATTTACAGGTTCGAATTCTGGTTTACGTGTCAGAACCTCTGTGTGCCCTGTCTATCTTCTATGAATTTTCTGTCAATTGCTCCCCTTCTAAAATAATTGTATTTGGGAAATAGAATTAAATACCAGTATAAGGAAAGGCTGTAGGCTATGCTACCTTTAAGAGACAATATCCCCCGCAGGTCAAAACCACTTATGACAGGAATTATTATTGCAGCTAATGTGATTGTATACCTGAATCAGGCCCGGATGGGCCAGGCTGAAATCTATGAATTTATCTATCAGTTCGGTCTGATTCCCCGGGAATTTATTTCTCAACCTCTGGAGAATTTATTTACTCCGGTCTCTTCCATGTTTTTACATGGAGGTCTGGGCCATCTTCTGGGCAATATGTGGATGCTGGCCCTCTTCGGTGATAATGTTGAGGACCGGATGGGAAAGCTCAAATTCCTTATATTTTATCTTTTAAGCGGTCTGGCAGCAGGCATGATCCACCTGGCCTTCAACCGGCTTTCTCCTGTACCTACCATTGGAGCTTCTGGTGCAGTAGCAGGAGTTATGGCAGCCTATGTTTTCCTCTTTCCTCTGGCCAAGGTGCTAACTGTAATTCCCATCTTTATCTTTCCCTACCTCATCACTCTGCCGGCCCTGATTTTTATTGGAATCTGGTTTTTAACCCAGGTTTATTATGGCACGATGGCACTGGCCTTTGGAAGCGCCTTTGGAGGCATTGCCTGGTGGGCCCATATCGGAGGTTTTATTTTTGGTGCCCTGCTCTATCGCAAATTTATAAAGAAGGAACTTCGCTATTATTAAGCTATCTGGTTCTGATTATTTTTTATTATTTACAATTAGGACAAATGTCCTGTTTCTGGCTTGCCTATCTGTTTGCCTGTTTGCTTGTCTCGCAGATTATCTTTAGAAGGGAGAAGAGAGTTAAATGGAAAAGAAGAGAGAGATAAAAGAGTTTAAGAGGATTCTGGTTGCCAATCGGGGGGAGGTGGCCATCAGAGTTTTTCGGGCCTGTCGCGAGCTGGGCATCAGATCGGTGGCGATCTATCACGATGCTGATAAAACAGCTCTATTCCGCACCAAGGCCGATGAAGCCTATGAAATCGGGCGGGGCAAATCACCTCTGAAATCCTACCTGGCCCGGGATGAGATCATTGAGCTGGCCCTGAAAAAGGGCGTTGATGCCATCCATCCCGGCTATGGGTTCCTTTCAGAAAATGCCGAGTTTGCCCGTCAGTGCCAGGAAGCCGGTCTGACCTTTATCGGTCCTGAAGCTGACATGCTTGCCCGCTACGGAGATAAAATCCACTGTAAGGAGCTGGCTCGAGACCTGGGAATTCCGGTTATTCCAGGATCCCGGGGCTCGGTTGCCAACCCCAACGAAATCAGAGAATTTATTGGCAGCCAGGGTTACCCCGTTATCATTAAAGCATCTGCTGGCGGGGGAGGTCGGGGCATGAGGGTGGTGGAGAATGATGAGGAGCTGGATAAAGCTCTTGCCGAAGCCCGGGAGGAAGCAGATCGGGCCTTCTCTCATGGTGATCTCTTTCTGGAAAAATATCTGGCCGATCCCCGCCATGTTGAGGTTCAAATTCTGGCTGACAGCTATGATAACTTTGTCCATCTCTATGAAAGGGACTGCTCGATCCAGCGCCGCCATCAAAAGCTGATCGAATACACTCCAGCCTTTGCAGTTTCTCAGGAGGTTAGAGAAAAGCTGCACCGGGATGCCCTCAAACTTCTCAAGGGGGGCGGCTATCGGAGTGCCGGCACGGTAGAGTTTCTCATCGATGAAGAAGAAAATTACTATTTTATTGAGGTCAATCCCCGTCTGCAGGTCGAGCACACCGTGACAGAGATGGTAACCGGGGTGGATATCGTTCAGGCCCAGATTCAGATTGCCGCCGGTTATGAGCTTTCTTCCCCGGAAATAGCCCTTCCCGGGCAGGAGAGCATCAGCCGGAATGGATTTTCCATTCAATCCCGGGTAACCACCGAGGATCCTCGCGAGAATTTTCGACCCGATTCGGGACGGATTGATCTCTACCGGACAGGATCTGGCAATGGCATCAGACTGGACGGCAGCAATGGTTTTACCGGAGCGGAGATCACCCCCTATTTTGACAGTCTGATCGTTAAAGTAATTTCCTGGTCCCGGACCTTCCAGGATGCCGCCAGCAAAGCGGTTCGTTCTCTGGAAGAGATGAAAATCCGGGGGGTGGCCACCAACCGGGATTTCCTGATCAATGTTTTGAATCATCCTGATTTTCTTGCCGGCAGAGCCACCACCGGTTTTTTAAGAAGAAATCCCTCGCTGATGCTGGATGGGGGAGAGTTTGATCTGGAGGCAGGAATTTTAAATTATCTCGGTGAGATAATTGTCAATAAAACAAGGGGAAATAAGCCAGACTTTGATCTGCCCAGGGTGCCGGAAACCGAATCAGCCTATCCCCGGGGCAGCAGAGATCTCTTTCAGGAACTGGGCGCTGCTGCTTTTTGTGACTGGATAAAGGAGCATCAGCCCCTCCTGCTGACCGATACCACCTTCCGTGATGCTCATCAATCACTGCTGGCGACCCGGATGAGAACTATTGATATGACCAGGATAGCGGCGGCCACTGCCAGACTGGCCGGAGGTTTGTTTTCCCTGGAAATGTGGGGAGGGGCCACCTTTGATGTGGCCTATAGATTTCTCCAGGAATCTCCCTGGGAAAGGCTGCGTCGTCTGAGAGAGGAGATCCCCAACATTCTTTTTCAGATGTTACTCAGGGGATCCAATGCCGTTGGCTACAGCAATTATCCCGATAATGTTATCCAGGAGTTTGTCCGGGAGGCAGCAGCCTCCGGGATTGATCTTTTCCGCATCTTTGATGCTCTCAACTGGTGGCCTGGGATTGAGGTGGCCTTAAGTGAGGTTAAAAAACAGGGGGCGATTGCCGAATGCTGCATCTGCTACACCGGCGATATTCTTGACCCCAACAGAAGCAAATATGATTTAAACTATTATTTGAAGAAGGCCAGTCAGCTTCAGGATATGGGTGCTGATATCCTCTGCATCAAGGATATGGCCGGGCTTCTCAAGCCCTATGCTGCCAGGGAACTGGTCACAGCGCTGAAGTCTGAAGTCGATCTGCCGATTCATCTCCATACTCATGACACCAGCGGCAACGGCCTGGCGGCCATGCTCCAGGCCAGTGAAGCAGGAGTCGATATTGTCGATGCTGCCTTCAACAGTATGGCTGGTCTGACCTCTCAGCCGGCCTTAAACTCCATTCTGGCAGCGCTCGACAACACCGAGCGGCATCCCGATCTTAATCTGGGAGATCTTCAGCAGATATCTGATTACTGGCAGGCGGTCCGTCCGGTATATCAGGAATTTGAATCGGATTTGAAATCGGGAGCAGCCGAGATTTATCGCTATGAGATTCCCGGTGGGCAGTATTCCAATCTAAAACCCCAGGTTGAAAGTGTCGGTCTGGGCCATCGTTTCAAAGAGGTTAAGGAAAAGTACCGGGAGGTAAATTTTCTCCTGGGAGATATAGTCAAGGTGACCCCCACCTCCAAGGTTGTGGGAGATCTGGCCATTTTCATGGTCCAGAATGATTTATCTGCTGATGATATAGTGGAGAAGGGAGAACGCCTTTCCTTCCCCGATTCTGTGGTTTCCTATTTTAAGGGTCTGATGGGTCAGCCTGAGGGTGGTTTCCCTGAGGATCTGCAGCAGGTGGTGCTGAAGGGCGATCAACCGATTCAGGGCCGTCCGGGAGAGATGCTTCCTCCCGAGGATTTTGCCGCCCGCCGGGCTGAGCTTGCTGAAATTCTGCAGAGGCAGCCCCGTCAGGAGGAGGTAATCAGCTCGGCCATCTATCCCAAAGTTTTCCAGGCTTACCTCGAGAATATCGAACAGTATGGCGATTTAAGCTCACTGGGCAGTGATGTTTTCTTTTATGGCCTGAGAGAGGGTGAGACCACCGAAATTCAGGTTCAGGAAGGTAAAAATATAATTGTTAAATATATTGGCAGTCGACCAGGTCACCAGGGAACCAGGAGCCTAACCTTTGAGGTAAACGGCCAGCGCCGGGAGGTTGTTATTGCTGATGAAAACAGCGATACTGATAGAACTTCCCGGGTAGAGGAGATACGGAAGGCTGATCCGGAAGAACCAGGTGAGGTGGGAGCCAGCCTGCCTGGAACTGTTGGCACTATTGCAGTGGAGGCAGGAGAGAGAGTTAAAGAAGGCCAGACTTTACTGCTGTTGGAGGCCATGAAGATGGAGACCGATGTTTCAGCTCCCCTGTCAGGAGTGATTAAAAATATCCTGGTAACCGAGGGTGAAGTTGTAGAAAGCAAACAGCTTCTCCTCACCATATCTCAGGAAAATGGTGACTGAAGATGGATTCCTTTTTCAGTGCAGAACTGGATAAATTTAAGAAATATATCCTGCTGATACTGCTGGTGGTTTTTCTCGGTGTCGGCGTTCTTATCTACCAATTTTTCAGCTTTGATCCTGAAATTGAAAAGGTCTCTCTCCCCGAGGATTATCAGGCTGAAAATTATTATTTCTATCTGCCGGAGAATGGTAACGATTCCCCGGCAGATGCACAGGCTCTCCTGCTGCAGCCCTTTATCGGGGGCGATGAGGAAAATTCTGCGGCAGCAGAGGCTGAGCAGAACGCCCGGGCTCTCAGCGGTCTGGCTGATGATCTCGATGCTGTTCTGCTGGTGATAACTTTTGATATCGCTCAGTTGGCTGAAGAGGGCGGTCTGACCGAAAAGGAGGCCGCTCACTGGCAGGAGCCGGGGCTTATTTACCAGGATTTACAGGAGAGGCTTGCTGACAGGGATTATCAGCTGGCTGATAATCTTTATCTCTTCGGATTTGGGTCCTCAGCCCTCTATGCTTCCCGCTGGCTTGCACTTCAGGCTGAAAGCGGAGAACTGCCTGAGGCTGCTGCTCTGGGAGCCCCGGGAGGCTGGCCCATGGTACCGGCAGCCAGCTATCAGGATCGGGAGCTTGATTTTCCTCTGGGGCTGGCTGATCTATCGGCTGAAGCTCTGGCTGAAAGCAGGGAGAAATTGGAAAACCTGCCGCTCTTGCTCTTCGGCGGAGCAGAGGATGAGTTTTGTCTGCGGGATGATTCTCGCTACTTTCAGGCAGATCACCAGGAGATTCTGGCTGAGTTTGCTGTCTGTCAGCCCGGTCTTGCTGCTCCGGTGGTAGAACTCTATCAGGAGCATTTACCCCTGGTTGAAATTAAAGAATATCAGGATGTTGATCACCGTCTTAATCTCGAGATGTATGATGATCTGCTGGAATTTTTTACCGGGATAACCGGTTGAGGTGAATACTATGTTTTATAAATTATTAATAATATTTGCCGTAGTGCCCCTGATTGAACTGGTATTACTGATCAGGGTGGGCCAGAGTATTGGCATAATCCCGACAATTATTCTGGTGGCCGGTACGGGAGCTCTGGGAATAACTATTGCTAAGATGCAGGGGCTGCTGGTTCTTGACAGCATCAAAGCCAGCCTGCAGCGGGGAGATATCCCGGCTCAGAATATTGTTGAAGGTCTCCTGGTACTTGTTGGGGCAGCAATGCTCCTGACACCGGGCCTGATAACTGATATTACCGGCTTTATCTTTATTTTACCCTTTACCCGTCCGGCTGCTGCCAGCCTGGCTCAGAATATTTTCGGCAAATATATCGCCAGCGGAGATTTTTCAGGCAGCAGATCCGGCAGTGGATTTAGTTTTTACTATAGAGGTTCGGGAGATTCTCCTGAAAATGATGAGGGACATTCCAGTTATCAGGACAGAACTCTTGAGACAGAATACAGGGTTGAAGAAGAGCAGGATGAGATTCAGTCTGAAAAAAAGCAGACTGAAAATAAGCAGACTGAAAATGAGCAGGACTGAAAGAGAGATAGACTGAAAAAGAGAAAGTTTGAAAACTGAATATGAGCAAGATTGAAACAGAGAAAGAAGACTATTAAAAACTGGCTGAAATGAGGGGTAGAAAATTTCAGGAAGGAAGATTTAAAGCCATGAGTTCCTGCCGAAAGAAAAACGCTAGCAAGAATGAAGATAAAAATATAATAGAAGATAAATATATAATAATTGCAGAGTTTCCCATAATCGGAGGGACCGCTCTTTTTTTTCATAGGGATTTATCTGAGGAAGAAGATATCCTTGTGAGGATAGAACAACTTTCCCGGGAGAGAGAGGATCTGCAGCAGGATGAGTCCAGCAGCAGAGAGTTTAGTCCCGGTATTAAATACAGCATAGATCAGGGTTTTGAGCAGTCTTTTGCTAAAAATTTTAAGCAGTGCTGTGACCGGAGATTTGGCCAGAGTTATAGAGAAAGCTTTAACCAGAGCAATAAGCAAAGCATCGACCAGAAAACTGATCTTTATCCCGGCTGTCAGAAGGCTCTTAAGCAGCTGCAGGAATATCTTGAGGGAAAGAGAAAGAACTTTACCCTGACATATCAGGCTGGCGGCAGTGATTTTGCCAGAGAAGTTTATCATGAGCTCTGCCAGGTTGAATATGGCAGCACAGTTAGCTACGGCAAACTGGCTGAAAGGGCGGGACATCCCCGGGCAGCCCGGGCCGTTGGCCAGGCTCTCAACAAAAATCCTCTGCCTCTGGTGGTGCCCTGTCATCGGGTTATTACTGCCGGTGGGGAAATTGGTGGATTCGGCTTGGGGAAGAGAATAAAATCCCGGCTGCTGGAACTGGAATCCTGGAACAGTGACAGCAGGTAAAATTTTCGCTGCCGGGAATTTCTCCGCGGTAAAGCTGACTTCCTGTAAAGGGCAAAAAAAAGCGCCCCGATTAGGGGAAACCGGGGCCAAGTGCTGACAGAAATCTCTGTCAGGTAGGAGGAGAAGTATAGCTTTGAACCTAAGTAAAGGGAAATAATTTTTTACAAGTTATTTGCTTTCATGCAAGTAAAATTACCTTTATTCAAGTAATACTTTAAAATGTTACTTTCATTCAAGTAACACTTTAAAATATTGAATTTCTTTATAGAAGTATATCAGCTATTTCCCCACTTGTCAAGCTTTAATTAGAATTATTCCCAATATTTTCAGGATTTATTACTGCTTTTTT
>SL_5KL_010_SEDDRAFT_10001212_pt1 | contig 15799 bp, 12 predicted proteins | sample SodLakKL_010_SED_FD_9118 | JGI IMG/M metagenome (IMG submission 9118)
CAAACTGTGGGCGAGGTGCTGGCGCGGGCAGCCTTCCGCAGCGGGCTCTCTCTGTACGCCGAGCAAAGCTATCACTCACGCATTCGCGGAGGGGAGAACGCGTTCGCCCTCCGGCTGACCGAGGGCACAGCATGGGGTACGCGCGAGGACACCGACTTGCTGGTCGCGTTGAACCAGGAGATGCTGGACAACTATCTCCCCACTGTGGCCGACGGGGGCCTGGTCGTCTGCGAGGCGGAGCTGGAGGCTGCGGGCAAGGTTATACGTATTCCGGCAGGGCAGATGGCGAAGGACGAGCTGAACCTCCCTATTGCCGCCAACATGGTTATGGTGGGTGCGGCGGCCAAAGTGGCGGGGATCAGCGAGGAGTCGCTGAGCGCGGTGGTCCGGGAAGCGTTCGGTGAGAAAGCCGATCTGAACCTGAAGGCGCTCGCTCTGGGTGCCCAGCACGCAGGCGAACCACAGCTGGAAGTGCCCACACCGGCTTACGAAAGCGGCGAGCGGATGCTCCTCACGGGAGGCGTTGCGGTGGGAGCGGGTGCGATCGTGGCCGGGTGCCGTTATGTGTCGTCCTATCCGATGACGCCGGGCACCGCAGTGCTTACGTACTTGGCGCAGCGCTCCGACCGCTGGGGACTTGTGGTTGAGCAGGCAGAGGACGAGATCGCTGCCATCAACATGGCCTTGGGCGCGGCGTATGCCGGGGCGCGGGCGATGGTGACGACGGCCGGCGGCGGGTTCGCCCTGATGGTAGAGGGGCTTTCGCTGGCCGGAATGATCGAGACGCCCGTAGTCATCCATATCGGCCAACGGCCGGCGCCGGCCACGGGGCTGCCCACCCGTACGGGACAGGAGGAGCTTCTGTTTGCGATTCACGCCGGGCACGGGGAGTTTCCCCGCTACGTGGTCGCTCCGCGGACCGCGGAGGAAGCGTTCTACCTCACTGCGAAGGCGTTCGACATGTCGGAGAAACACCAGGTTCCGGCGCTGATCCTCACCGATCAGTACCTGGTGGACAGTTACAGCCTTAGTGAACCGCTCGATGCGAGTCGCGTCACGCCCCAGTCGTATCTCCTTTCGGCCGAGGAACTGGCGGCTATGGAAGGCTACGACCGTTTTGCCATTACCAACTCGGGCGTCTCGCCGCGCGCCGTGCCCGGGGTGTCGGAGAAGCTTGTGCTTGTGGATTCTGACGAACACGACTCGTACGGCCGCATCACCGAGGATTTGCAGATCCGCACCGAGATGACCGAGAAGCGCCTGCGCAAGGAGCACGGCTTGCGGCAAGATGTGGGGCCGCCCACGCAGTACCCTGAAGGATCGCTGAAAGGACGGACTGTCTTCCTTGGATGGGGTTCCACATATGGGGCCATCCGGGAAGCCGTCGACGAACTGAATGCAAAAGGGGGTCACTACGGGCTGCTGCATTTCTCCGAACTGTGGCCCCTGCGAACGGAGGAGTTGGAACAGCTGTTCCGCGAGGCAGGGCGGGTGATCGCCGTAGAGGGGAACGCCACGGGCCAGCTCGCCCAGCTTGTAGCCCAGCAGACGGGGCACCAAGTGGAGCGGCGCATCGGCCGGTACGATGGACGCCCGCTGACCGCCGGGCGCATCACCGGGGAGGTGGAATGATGGATGCCAAAGGGTATCTTGCTGACGTCGAACTGGCTTGGTGCCCCGGGTGCGGAAACTTCGGAATCCGCCAGGCACTGGCCAGGGCGTTTGCCCTCCTGGATCTGCCGCCGCACCGAGCGGTGGTGGTCACGGGTATTGGGCAGGCGGCGAAGATGGCCCACTACGTCCGCGTGAACGGGTTCAACGGCCTCCACGGGCGCACCGTTGCCGCGGCGGCGGGGATCAAGATGGCCCGACATGACCTCACCGTGATCGCCGACTCAGGCGATGGTGACCTGTACGGAGAGGGTGGTAACCATCTACTGCACAACATCAGGCGTAATGTAGATATCACGGTGTTGGCACATGACAACCGCGTGTACGGCCTGACCAAAGGCCAGGCCTCCCCTACGGCGGTGCACGGTTTCAAGACCAAGGCACAGCCGTTTGGCTCACTGAGCGCCCCGTTCAACCCCGCGGCGCTTGCAGTAGCGATGGATGCACCGTTTGTCGCTCAGGGCTTCCCGCTCGATCTGGACGGGACGGCCGAACTCATCGCACAGGCCGTGAGACACAATGGGTTCTCGTTGGTCAACCTGCTGCAGCCGTGCCCGGTATGGAATCGAGTCAACACTTTCGCATGGTACAAGGAACGGGTCTTCCGCTTGGACGACGAAGGGCACGATCCCACTGATCGGCAGGCCGCTTTCGCGATGGCTACCGCTGGGGGCGACGAGCGGCTGTTCACGGGGGTTCTGTACAGGCGTGAGGCACCTACGTTCGAAGGTCAACACCCGGTGTTGCAGGAAAGCGCGCTGGCTGACCGACCGCTGCCCACGGCCGACGACGTGGCACCCTTGCTCGCCGAGTTCGCTTAAGGGGACTGTCCCCATGGTCATGCTTAGGGGGACAGTCCCCCCAGCTGATGGCCGGGGGACTGTCCCCTTGGTTCCGCGCTGCGGGCTCTCGCAGGCGTTAGTTCCCGATCCGGATGCGGAAGCTGAACCGCCATTGCCCGTCCTCGGTCAGCCTCCAGCAGAGTTGGGCCTCGCGGGGGCACTCCCCGATGAACACGTACCAGCTACCGTCGTGGTAGTACCATCCCCACCCGAAGGGTGGAACACCCGGTGGGTGCCACTGCGGCGGACGTGGAGCGGGGGGCCAGCCCCAACTCGGGGGCTGCGGTTGCCGGACAACCTCGAACGTGGTCCAGGCGGTCACGTAATCGACCGGCTCGGGGACCAACCCTTGGATGTGTGCCTGCCCCCGCTGGGGGTCCGGAGCCATGAGGGGGAACGGTTCCCCTTGTGTGCCGGTTTGGGTGCGCAACGGTTGTGTACTGGCGATCACCTTCAGCGTATCAACACCCTCCGGTCCAGTTACGCGTAGGCGATATGTGGGCCGGTCGGGCAGGATGTGAGTCCCACGCGACAGATACGGGTCTTGCGAGTAGTAGTTTGGGAAGATTTGCGTCACCTGGCCCGATGAATCGATGTTGAATACGTAGACGTATGCCCTTTGGGACAGATGAATCTGGATGCGCGCGGTGTCGCCGATGGTGTACCGTGACTTGTCCGTCTGAATAGACACCTCAAACCCAGGCACAGGTTCAGGCTGCAGTCCTAGCGGCGACGGACCGCTGCTTGCTTGTGCGGATAGTGTCCCCCACGCAAGGGCTGCCGCGATCATCAGTAGTTTCTTTCCCACGGTGATCCACCTCCGTCCTTATATACGCTTGGGGAGAGGTTTGGGTTTCACTGGCCAGCTAGGTTCCCGCGTTGCCGACCCATGGACGTGTGTGGGTATCTCCACCGCTCAGGAACGGTCGGAGCTTCTCAGCGTACCTGCTCGGGCTCCAGAAGCGGGCTTAAGTGCTGTCCGGTATAGGAGTGAGGGTTTTCCGCCACGCGCTCGGGGGGACCTTCGGCCACCACGCGTCCTCCCTGGTCGCCGCCCTCGGGGCCCAGGTCCACCAACCAGTCCGCGGACTTGATCACGTCAAGATGATGCTCGATGACCACTACGGTGTTGCCGCTGTCGACCAATCGCTGTAGCACCCCCAGCAGATGGCGGACATCGTCGGCGTGGAGACCGGTGGTCGGCTCGTCGAGAAGGTACAACGTACGGTTCGAGTTGCGACGCCCGAGCTCCCGTGCCAGTTTTACCCTCTGGGCCTCCCCTCCGGACAGTTCGGTTGCCGGCTGCCCGAGTTTTATGTACCCGAGGCCCACGTCGTACAGAAGCTGAAGCCGATCACGCACCGGGGGAATGGCGGCGAAGAATCGGGTCGCTTCCTCGACGGTCATGTCCAGCACTTCAGCGATATTCTTGTTCTTGTACCGCACTTGCAAAGTCTCCCGGTTGTAGCGGGTGCCGCGACAGACCTCGCATGGGACGTACACATCGGGCAAGAAGTGCATCTCGATTTTCACCTTGCCCTGCCCTTGACAGGCCTCACAGCGCCCTCCGCGCACGTTGAACGAAAACCGGCCCGGCGCGTAGCCGCGCATGCGGGCTTCGGGGGTGGCGGCGAACACCTGCCTGATCGGGTCGAACACCTTGGTGTAGGTGGCGGGGTTGGACCGCGGGGTGCGGCCGATGGGGGCCTGGTCGATCACCACGGCCTTGTCAATGTGGTCGAGCCCTTCCATGTCCTTGTGCGCGCCGGGCTTCCCCACCGCGTAGCCCAGGCGCCAGGATGCACCCCGGTACAGGACGTCTTCCACGAGCGTCGACTTCCCCGAGCCGGACACCCCGGTGATGCACACAAACAGCCCCAGTGGGATACGCACGTCGATCCCCTGCAGGTTGTGTTGCTGGGCGCCGCGGACGGTGAGCCAGCGGGCCCCCGCCTGCCGCCGCTCCCGCGGGACGGGGATTCGCAGTTCCCCCGACAGATACTTGCCGGTGAGGGAGCGCCCTTCGGCGGCCACTTCTGTCGGCGTTCCCGCGGCCACGACCTTGCCTCCGTGCACCCCGGCCCCCGGTCCCAGGTCTACGAGATGATCGGCCTGGCGCATGGTCTGCTCATCGTGTTCCACGACCAGCACTGTGTTCCCCAAGTCGCGCAGGCGCCGCAGCGTAGCTAGAAGGCGTAGGTGGTCGCGGGCATGGAGTCCTACAGAAGGCTCGTCCAGCACATACAGTACCCCCGCTAGCTGAGAACCGATCTGGGTGGCCAACCTGATGCGCTGCGCCTCACCGCCGGCCAGTGTGTTCGCCGGGCGGTCCAACGTCAGGTAATCTAGGCCCACGTCAACCATAAACTGCAGTCGTGATCTGATCTCCTTGATGATCTGCTGGGCGATCATCAGTTCACGTGAGGAGAGCTCCAGGTGCTGGAAGAAATCCAGCGCGTCCCGCACAGGAAGGCGCGATAGCTCCGAGATGCTCTGTCCTTGGATGGTCACGGCCAGCGCCTCGGGCTTAAGCCGAGCCCCATGGCAGTCCGGACAGGGAAGGGCCGACATGTACTGCTCGATCTCCCGTCGGCCCTCCTCCGACGACGCGTCGCGGTAGCTCTCGGCCAGGCTGGATACGACCCCGTCGAATGCGCGGTGATACATCCGCGTGCGTCCCCGCGAGGTGGTGTAGCTGAAGGGTACGGTTTCCCCACCGGTTCCGTGCAGCAATATGTTCAGTTGCTCGTCGGTAAGCTCGCCCAGGGGGGTGTCGCGGGGGATATCGTAAGTCTTGGCCAACCCGTCCAGCAGGGCCCACAGCCAGCGGGACTTGGAGGTCGCCCACGGAAGCAGGCCTCCGTCGCGCAAGGACTTCCTGCGGTCGATCACCATGTCTGGGTCGACCACCATCCGCCGCCCCAGCCCGTCGCAAGTGGGACAGGCGCCGAACGGCGAGTTGAACGAAAACAGTCGCGGCTCCAGTTTCTCGATGCTGATCCCGCAGTCGGGACAGGCGAAGTGCTCCGAGTACAGATGTTCCCCCTGACCCAGGACCTCGACGATCACCTGCCCCTCACCGTGCCGGAGGGCGGTCTCCACCGAGTCGGCGATGCGCGTGCGCTTGCGGGGGGAGACCTTAATTCGGTCGACCACGATGTCCACCGTGTGGCGTTTGTTCTTGTCCAGCTGAAGCTCTTCGTACAGGGTCCTAAGCACGCCGTCCACCCGTACGCGAACGAAGCCCTCCCGCTTGAGCTCCTGGAAGACGTGCTTGTACTCTCCCTTTCGCCCCCGGATCACCGGGGCCATCACCTGGACGGCGGTGCCTTCCTCCAGCGCACACACCTGATCGATGATTTGCTGGGCTGTCTGGCGTTCGATGGGCTTGCCGCACCGGGGACAGTGGGGCTTTCCAATCCGGGCGTACAGAAGCCGTAGGTAATCGTGGATCTCGGTGACCGTGCCTACGGTGGAGCGGGGGTTGTGGGAGCGGGTCTTCTGATCGATGGAGATGGCCGGGGACAGTCCCTCGATGAAATCGACGTCGGGCTTTTCCATCAGCCCCAAGAACTGCCGGGCGTACGAGGATAGCGATTCGACGTACCTCCGCTGACCTTCGGCGTAGATGGTGTCGAACGCAAGCGATGATTTGCCCGAGCCGGAGATCCCGGTGATCACCACCAGATTCCCGCGGGGAATCTCCACGTCGATGTTCTTCAGGTTGTGTTCGCGCGCGCCGCGCACTATCAGTTTGTCCATACTGGCCACTAGCTTTCGCGGCTTCCCCCCCTTAACCAGGCATAGGTTCAGTAGCGTAATCTTAGCCCCGGAGGCTCCTGGACACCACGGCGGGGTTCTTGCGTTCTGACGACTATCGCAGGAGGCGGCGCAGATCGCGGATCTTGTCACGCAAGGCGGCGGCAAGCTCGAATTCCAGTTTCTCCGCTGCATCGCGCATCTTGGTTTCCAGATCCGTGATGAGTTCACGCAGCTCCTCGTGGGTAAGCTGCTCGGGATCCGAGGGCAGCTCCAGGGGCTCGTCCATCGGGCGGACCTCGGCGAAGTGGTCCCGGATGGCCTTTTCGATGCTCCTCGGGGTGATGCCCTGGCGGCGGTTGTGATCGAGCTGGATCTGGCGGCGCCGTTCGGTTTCCTGCACCGCCTCGCGGATCGCTCCCGTGTCGCGGTCGGCGTACAGGATCACCTTCCCCCGTACGTTACGGGCCGCCCGGCCGATCGTCTGGATCAGCGAGGTGCTCGAGCGCAGGAACCCTTCCTTGTCGGCATCGAGGATCCCCACCAGCGACACCTCCGGAAGGTCGAGGCCCTCTCGGAGCAGGTTCACACCGACCAATACGTCGAACTTGCCCAGTCGGAGCTCCCGAAGAATGTCGACCCGCTCCAAAGTGTCGATCTCGGAGTGTAGATAGCGGGCCCGTACGCCCAGTTCAACGAGGTAGTCGGTCAGCTCCTCGGCCATGCGCTTGGTCAGCGTGGTCACCAGGGCGCGCTCACCGCGGTGCACAACTTTCTGCACCTCGGCTAGCAGGTGATCGACCTGCCCCCGCACCGGCTGCACCTCGACCGCTGGATCGACCAGCCCGGTGGGGCGGATGATCTGCTCGACCACCGTACTCGACACGCGCTGTTCGTACGGCCCGGGCGTGGCCGAGGTGAATACCACCTGTCCTAGGCGTTCCTCACACTCGGCGAACGTAAGCGGCCGGTTGTCCAGGGCCGACGGCAGGCGAAAGCCGAACTCGACCAGTGTGTTCTTCCGTGAGCGGTCCCCATGGTACATCGCGTTCAGCTGAGGGATCGTCTGGTGGGACTCATCGATCACCGTCACAAAGTCTGGCGGGAAGTAGTCCAGGAGCGTCCACGGCGGTTCCTCGGAAGCGCGCCCGTCCAAGTGGCGCGAGTAATTCTCGATCCCTTGGCAGTAGCCCATTTCCCGGAGCATCTCCAAGTCGTACATTGTGCGCTGCTCTAGCCGCTGGGCCTCAAGGAGCCGCCCTGCAGCTTGCAGCTCCTCCAACCTTGTTTCCAGCTCCTGTTCGATCGACTGCATGGCCCGTTTCATCCGTTCCTGAGGGGTGACAAAGTGCGTGGCCGGCGAGACGGTGATCGCCTTCCGTTGGTCGATGACGTCCCCCGTGAGGGGGTTGACCACGCTGATCCGCTCCACCTGATCGCCGAACCACTCCACGCGCCACCCGTGGTCCTCCGAGGCGGGGATGATCTCCAGCACATCGCCCCGTAGGCGGAACGTCCCCCGCTCAAAGGCCAGCTCGTTGCGTCGGTATTGGAGCTGAACCAGCTGGCGGAGCACCTCGTCGAGCTCGTATTCGGCGCCCTCCTCAAGGGTGAGCGAAAGCGATGCGTAATCCGACGGCGAGCCCAAGCCGTAGATACAGGACACCGAGGCGACGACGATCACGTCCCGCCGCGAAAGGAGCGACGCCGTGGCCGCGTGGCGCAGCCGGTCGATCTCCTCGTTGATCTGAGCGTCCTTTTCGATGTACGTGTCCGTTTGGGGGATGTACGCCTCCGGCTGGTAGTAGTCGTAGTAGGAGACGAAATAATGGACGGCGTTGTTGGGAAAAAGCTCGCGCAGTTCGCCGTACAGCTGGGCGGTGAGGGTCTTGTTGTGGGCGATCACCAGCGCCGGCCGCTGCACCTGATGGACGACGTGGGCTATGGTGAACGTCTTCCCCGTACCGGTTGCTCCCAGCAGCGTTTGAAAGCGCTTGCCCTCGTTCAGCCCGCGGACGAGCGCCTGGATCGCCTTGGGTTGATCCCCGTGAGGCTCGAGCTCTGTTCTGATCTGAAAGCGCCCCTCGGTCGCCGCCGTCTTAGCCATACCCAAAGTGTACTAATCGGGGACGCCCATTGCTGGTAGCGGGAGCACCGACGGGTTATCCTCGCCTACCATGAGACGGATCGGTGCGCTGGTGCTAGCGTTGTTGGTCGCGGGGGGCGTCGCCTACGGCTCGGTGGAGCTCGTCTATTTCGAGCTGCCCGGTTGCCCTGACTGCATTGTGATGAGCGCGTTTCTCGAGGAGCTGAAGGAGATCTATCCGGAGCTACAGATAGAACGCTTTCGCGCCTCTTACGGCTCAGACGACTGGCGTCTGATGCGGGCGATGGCCGACGCGCACGGTCTGGACAGGTACCACGTTCCCATGGTGTTCGTGGGCGAGCACGCTTCCTCCGGCGAGGCCGGCCCGGCTGTGGAGATGCGAATCGAAGAGGAAGTGCAGCGCTGTCTGGAAGAGGATTGCCCCTCCCCGCTGGACGTTGTCGAGGAGGTACCAGAAGGGCTCACGCTTTTGCAGATGGGTGTAATCGGGGCAGTCGTGCTGGTCACTGTCCTCGTGGTGCTCGACCTCATCCGCTAGCTCCGGAAGCTGCGCCATCGCAGCCGCCTGTCGGGACTCCCGACTTCGCACGGATCACCTCTTCCTGAGTGTAGCGGCGGAGCTTGACTCCGACGCCCGCCAAATCCTGGGCGGCAGCGTCGAAGTGTATCTCCGACGTCTGGACGGAGTCTGTCACCGACCTTCGGTCGAACCAGGGCGTCCCAGACAAGCTGGGACGCTACAACTCAGGCCTCTGGCGACCGGGCGTTGGGCCCAACTCCTCACTCCCTGGCGTACAGCGGCGGAGCTTGACTCCGACGATGGTCGAACCTCGTCCCCGACGTCGACGCCGTGAGCTCGGTATCGGTCAACAGCGCAGCGGCCACCCGGCACACCCCCCGGAACAGGTGTCAGCTCTTGATCACGCCGAACAAGGTGTTCAGCGACTCGGCCAGCGTCGGGTGGGCGAACGCGGCATCCCGGATTGCCGTGTACGGGACGCCCCCCATCATCGCCATCTGCAATACGGTCATCACCTCGCCGCCTTCGATCCCCACGACGGCCGCGCCGATGATCTGCCCGCTCTCTGGATCCACGAGCGCCTTCATCAGCCCCCGGGTCTCGTCGGTCTCCAGGGCGCGGGCGACCCAGCGCATGGGGATCTTGGCCACGCGATACTCGCGGCCTTGGGCCCGGGCCTCCTTCTCGGTGAGGCCGACCCGGCCGAGCTGGGGGTCGGTGAACATGGTGTAGGGGACAATCCGGCCGGCCGTGCTCCTCTTCTCTCCCTGGAGGAGGTTGGCGCGCAGGATGCGGTAGTCGTCGTAGGAAATATGGGTGAACGCCGGACCTCCGTTCACGTCCCCCGCCGCGTAGATCCCCGATGCAGCCGTCTCCAACCGCTCGTTCACCGGGACGAATCCGCGCTCATCCGGTTCGATGCCGGCCTTGTGCAACCCGAGCTCGTCCGTGTTGGGTACGCGGCCGGCTGCAAGGAGAAGGTGGCACCCTCGCAGGGTCCGATCCCCTGCGGGCTGGCCTACCGTAAGGGCAATCCCTCCATCCTCCGCGCGCTGAACGGCGGTAGCCTCTGCCTCAAGCAGGACCTCGATCCCGTCCTCGACCAGGATCTCCCGCACTGCATCGGCCACGTCCTCGTCTTCGTGTGGCAGGAGCTGTCCGGCACGCTGCACGATGGTCACCCTGCTTCCGAAGCGGCGGAACATCTGCCCAAACTCCAGGCCCACATACCCCCCGCCGATCACCATGAGGTGCTCGGGTACCCTATCCAGCTCCATGATCGAGGTGGAATCGAGGTACGGCACATCGGAAAGCCCGGGGATTCCCGGCACCCGGGGCCGCGTCCCGGTGTTGATTACGATCGTCTCCGCGGAAAGCGTGCGCGTTCCCCCTTCGACGAGCGCCGCCTCAACGGTTTTGGCCCCGACGAAGCGTGCGGAGCCCATCAAGAGTTCGAGCCCCTCCGTTTCGTCGAGCTTTCTCCGGCTTCCGCTGCGGAAGCTCTCTACCATGTCCCGCTTGCGCTTGCGCACTACGGCCAGGTCCACGCTCACCTGTCCCGCCGTCACGCCGTAATCCCCCGCCCGCTGGGCCAGGTGGGCGACGCGGGCGCTGGCGACCATCGTCTTGGTCGGCGTGCAACCATCGTTGACGCACGTTCCTCCCACGTGCTTTCGCTCTACCAGCGCTGTCTTCCATCCCGCCTTGGCCAACGCGCCGGCCAGGGGTCCTCCCGCCTGGCCTGAGCCGATCACGATGGCGTCGTACTGTTCTTCCCGCCCGCGAGCTACATTGGCAGCCATCGGATGCTACGCCTCCACCTTGACACCGCGCCCAAAGGCCACGTGGTCCTTGATCCCCATTCTTGCCGCCTTCGGCTTCGGATCGGGGTAGTACCAGGCCGCATCGTGGTTCACCTTGCCTCCGACTTCGATGTGGTAGTAGCTTGCCTCTCCTTTCCAGGGACAGGTGGTGTGGGTGTCGCTCGGTGTGAAGTACTCCCAGTTCAGGGCGTCGGGGGGGAAGTAGCGGTTCCCTTCCACCGCGATTGTCCTGTCGCTCTCGGCCAGCACCACGCCGTTCCAGATGGCCTTCATGTTCGCCTCCTGTGTACGTGTCTTGGTTGGTCTCAGGAGAGAAGTGTAGCACGTGCTTCCGCTGTATCGCCTGGTGGAGTTCCTGAAAGAGAATTGTGAGCGTACAGCTTTAGCGCAGCACCTCTGCTCAGGGCGAGGGCCACCCACGCGGTGCTTCGCTTCCGGCCGGGCATCTAGGTGAACTCGGCTCCAGAGACCCTGCTACTCACGCGCCGCGCCTTCGGAACAACCGGACCGTCATCCGCACGATCCATCGGAAGTGCAAGACCACGTGGAGAAACGCCCCCACGATGAACGCAAAGCCGCTCCATTTGTGGATCTCGATCCAGAGAAGCCATGCCGGGTGGAATCCCTTGGGGATCACCACCCAGATCAGTAAGGAAGAGGCCGCCATCACCAGCCCTGAGAGCAAGAGCAGGACGTCGATCCCGTAGTTCAGCCATGCGCGCCGTATGACGGCCTCCCTACAAGCAAATCCAGAACCACAGCGCGTACTCGACGGACACGATCACGTTCGCGTCGGTGGGTATGTGCACATGGTTTCCCGTGAAGCCACGGAACGGCTGGTCGCCCACCTCGTATACGAACCCGCACCCGCCCTCGGCTGAGGCGATGAACCCCTGTCCCTCAATCAGCTCGACGAAGTAGTTGTCCACGGGGTCGGCCGCACTGCCGATGCTGTCGTACCATTGGAGTCCGACCCGCTTAAGGTGGCCCTGTTCGCCGAGGCTGAGGAGGATGTCCAACGCGGTGATGGTTCCCGGCTGCCAGAGGTCCGGGCGGACGTTGTGCGAGGTGACGCGGACATCGGAGAACGTTATCCTCCCGTGAGGCCCCTCGATCTGCACCTGGGGCACGATCACCTCGCCCTCGTTCTCCTCCAGCCGCTCGACCTGCTCGGAGAACGTCCCGTACAGCCCCTCAAGGCGGCGCCCACGCTCTCGAATCAGCCGCACCTCGAGCCCGTCTTTGACCGGGTACAAATCCATCCGCGTGGTGTTTCGCTCGAACCATCCGCCGGCGTAGCGTGCCTCGTACCACCAGCCGGATTCCCCGTTGATCGATTCGATCACACGTGTGCCCATCTCTTCGTCGTAGCGGCTGACAAGCTCGATCTCGCCGGTCTCACCCAGGTGAGCGATCAGGTCGTACACCGAGAGATGCCCCGGTTGAAACACGTCCGGACGGTGCTGTTCGACCTCGGTCGGATCGACGGTGAACCGTCCAACCCCCGCGATCTCCACCTGCATCGGGTGAGCGGGAAGGCGCCCGACATGCGTGTCGGGGGGCATCCACGAACCCTCCTCATCGGGCAGCATGTAGAACCCGCTGCCCTGGGCCAGCACAGCGGGCACCAGCGCTACGACCATGATCACCGCGACAGCGAGCCGTCCGAAGGCAACGCGCGTTCGTGTCAACATCCGAGTTTCCTCCTTTAGCGCATCATTATTGCATCTGGTAATGAGTATCATTCACCATAGATGTGAAGATCCCGTGGGGACAGGATGGGCAGGGCGAGGACGGTGCCAGCGGGATGCAACCCCTGGATGCGCCCAGGCACCGAGGGCAACATCTGTCGCCATGCCGACATCGAGACCTTCCCGCGAAGAGATGGCCGCGTTCTTCGACCGCCGTGCCGAAGGCTACGACGCCCACATGCGAAAGACCGTGGAGGATTTCGACGCCTTCTACGCTGCGGTCGCCTCGGCGATCGCCCCCACGAACGAGCCCGTCCGAATTCTGGATCTGGGTGCGGGAACCGGGGCCGAGTTGGAGGGCATTTTCTGCCGTGCCCCGCAGGCCCGAGTTACTGCCGTGGACGTTTCCCGGGAGATGCTGAAGCGCCTAAGAGGGAACCACATACAGCATGCAGGCCAGATCGAACTCCTACACGGCTCGTTCACCGAGGTTCCGTTCGCCAAGGGTACCTACGACTACGTCGTCAGCGTCATGGCCTTGCACCATCACCTCCCGGAGGCCAAGCTCGCGCTGTACAGGAAAATCCACGCCGCCCTCCACCCGGGGGGCGTACTCGTAAACGGTGACTACGTGTCCGATGAGCCAGATCCGGAGGGCACCGAAGCAACCCTGCGAACACTGGCCGAGCGCGGAGACAACCCGCCGGGCGGCTACCACATCGACCTCCCCCTGCCCGTCGGGACCGAGAAAGCGCTTCTCCTGAAAGCGGGGTTCGCAAGGCTCGAGGTGCCTTTCCTCCGCCCCCGCGCCGCTGTGTTGATTGCCCGCAGGGCATCGTAGCGTGGCAGCTCGTCTGCCACGTCTCCCACTCCCTACTGCGAACGCCCGTGACGCACGCCGAACCGAACGGCGAGGTACACAACGCCGCCCAAGGCGAGCAGGCCAAGGGCCCAGGCTGAAGGACCCCAGAACCAGTGACTGGTCCAGTATCCGCACATGTTTAATCCCTCCTGTGAACTACGCCCAGAGGCTACCTCCCGAATGTGGGATCCGGGTGGAGGAACTGTGTGGCGTTCGAGAAGCTCGTGGGCCGCCACGAATTCAAGGGGCCGGGCCGCTACAATGTAGGCACGCCCTTTGGCTTCCGGCGCGGGGACTGATGCTGGGGCCGGATCCCTGGTCGCACTGAGGGGGCATACGGTGAACGCGAGGTACGAGGCTTCCATACTGCTGACCGACATGGTCGGCTACACAACGCTGACGAGAAACGATGGGCCGCTCGCCCTCGACCTCCTGGAGCAAAGCCGGAAACTCATCCGCGCTCAGCTCGCCCGGCACCGGGGAAGGGAGATCAAGACCATCGGCGACGCGGTGTTGGCGGAGTTCTCCGACACCGCCGACGCCGTGCGTTGCGCCGTCTCCATTCAACAGGCGCTCGCCGCCCGCAACGCGCGCCTGCCCCCCGCCCAGTCCATCGTCCTGCGCATCGGGGTGCACCGGGGAGAGGTCGTCCATCAGGACGGCGATATCTACGGCGACGCCGTCAACGTCGTCTCCCGTGTGGAGCCGCTGGCCCGGCCGGGACAGGTGTGCCTGACCGACAAGGCATGGGAAGCGGTCGAGGGCAGCATCCCTTGGACCCCCGCACCGCTTGGGCTTCGTTCTCTGCGGGGGCTGCCCGAGCCCGTGGAGCTCTACGAGATCACCTGCTCCGAAGGGCAGCCGCCCCGCCGAGGGCTCGAGGAGGGGGCCGACAGCCATCCGGTGATCGCCGTCCTCCCCTTGCTGAACCTGTCGGCCGACCCCGAGAACGAGTTCTTCAGCGACGGGATGACCGAGGAGCTGATCGCTGCGCTGTCGCAGATGAAGGGGTTGCGCGTCATCTCGCGCACCTCGGCGTTCAGCCTGAAGGGCAAGCACATAGGCATCCGGGAGATCGGCGAGCTCCTGGGAGCCGACGCCGTCCTGGAGGGGAGCGTGCGCCGGTCGGAAAGCCGCGTTCGCATCACCGCCCAGCTCATCGATGCCCAGGACGACACCCACCTGTGGGCCCGAAGCTTCGACCGGGAGCTCATGGACGTCTTTGGGATCCAGGAGGAGATCGCTCGGGCCATCGCCCAGGCCCTCGAGGTGGAACTCTTGGACCGCCCCGCCCGCCAACGGGCGACAGGCGGGGAGAACCTCGAAGCTTATACGCTCTATCTCAAGGGCCGGTTCTGCTGGAACCAGCGGACGCAGATGGGGCTCAAGCGGGCGATCGTGTACTTCGAGCGGGCGATCCAAGCCGATCCGGACTATGCCCTCGCCTACTCAGGCCTGGCCGATGCGTTCACCGTGCTGCCCGACTATTCGACCTTCCCCGCCGACGAGGCCTACCGCCGCGCGCGGGCAGCGGCCACCAGGGCGTTGGAACTCGACGAGCACCTCGCCGAGGCGCACGCCTCGCTGGCCGACGTCAAGCTGCTCTACGAATGGGACTGGCGCGCCGCCGAAGAGGGCCTCCAGCAGGCCATCCGGCTGAGTCCCGGCTACGCGACGGCCTACCACTGGTACGGTCATTGCCTCCTGTACACGGGCCGGTTCGAAGAGGCCAGCGTCTGGCTGGAGCAGGCGCTGCAGATGGATCCCCTGTCCGTCGTGGCCCACAGCACGCTGGGCATCGCCTACTACGCTGCCGGCGACCACCAGCGCGCGCTGGCGGCGCTGCGGCGGGCGTTCGAGATCGATCCTAAGTTCGCGATCGCCGAAGTGTACCTTGGGCTCAGCCAGCTTGCGCTGGGCCACTTTGCGGAGGCGCTGGAGACGTTCGGCAGGGCACGCGCGCACATGGAGGACAACACCGCGCTCGCCGATGCCGGAATCGCCCTGGCCCATGCCCTCGCCGGCGAGGATGCGCAGGCGCGTGAGCTTCTGGAGAACCTGCGCGTGCGCGCGGAGAGTAGCGCCGTGTCCCCGTTTTGGATCGCTGTGGTCTACGCCGGGCTCGGGGAGGCCGACGAGGCCTTCCGCTGGCTCGACCACGCCTATCGGGAGCGGGACAGCATGCTGCGTTTCTTGCTGGTGGTCCGCGTGTTCGACCCGCTCCGAAGCGACGCTCGTTACCCCGAGCTCGTGGGCAAGCTGTGGGGGCAAATCCCGGACCTGGCGGTCTGAGCACCCCCGATGCCGATCTCTCGGCTCAACGCTTGGGGGCGGCCCCCGAGCGCAGGTCCGCGCCCAAACCAGGCTGTTCTCCTGGCGCATGGGCCGAGCGCAGGCCGACCGCGAGCAGCACCACCGCCGCTACGAGCAGCCCGGGCACGAACGCCTGGCGGGGGATCACCGGGAGGAACGCAAGCGTCACCACCGCTCCGGCGGCGATGCTCAGCGTGGCGGCCAGACGGGT
>SL_5KL_010_SEDDRAFT_10001213_pt1 | contig 15792 bp, 13 predicted proteins | sample SodLakKL_010_SED_FD_9118 | JGI IMG/M metagenome (IMG submission 9118)
GTGATAACGCACGTATGTAATGGCTATCTAGTTGCAGCGATAGCAGCGAAGATGGTGATAGCGACGGCAGTCGTGATCCTGACGATTGAGTTGTAGCTGGGACTGTTGGTTGTTGCTAAGGGTACACTGGTTGACACTTAAAGTATAAATTAAACACAATTTTATCAGTTAGGAAACTATTTATACAATTAAACCATAGGTACACATGGCTTCTTCGACGTACATACAGCACACGTCATTCTTGGGTGAGCTGTTCCTCTGTGTCTTTTCTTTTTTTTCCCTTTCTTTCTGTTTTCTCCCTCTTTTTTCTGTTCCTTCTCCTTCTCCTTCTCCTTCTCTTCTTCCTCTCTCTTCTCCCTCTCACGAATCTCCAGTCGAAACCATAGGGAGGGGGGGATCAATCCCCTTTTCTTCCCTTGAATCGATCACGTATATGTTGACCTTTAGACACTATGTCGAACTCCAGACCCCGGTACGGAATGAGAAGGGACACTGGAAAACCCTCCACAGGAAATACAGATCCACCCGTAGCCCCCGTTAATACAGCCCCGGAGAGAAAAAAGGCATCGGTTTTTCCGTATGGGTGTTTTCCAATGGAAATAAAGGGGTACGAAGGATCCAAATAAACTTCCAATATATCAATCAACAGTGTGTTTGATATGATCTGTCCAGTGGAAATCGTGGGGTTTAATAGTGAAGAGTGTAATCATAGTAATCACAGTAAATACTGATCAAGGGTGTTGCTATCTATATTATACAATACCCTGATGATCTGGATATTGCTTGTTTGTGGAGGGGATTAATGACTGCAGAGAACACCGAATCAATAGGTCTTTTTAAGAAATATCTCGGAAAAAATAATATTTTTCGGAACAGGGAGGTCCTGCGGCATACGTACCGTCCACATATACTTCCCCACCGATCAATTCAAATTGATTCAATTGCTGCTGTTCTTGCCCCTTCCCTTCAGAATGAAACTCCTTCCAACATTCTCATCTACGGAAAAACCGGTACCGGTAAGACTGCCTCGGTTAGATTTGTCGGTGAGGAACTGGAGCGAGCCGGGGTTCAGACAAATACCCGGTGCCGGGTTGTCCACCTGAACTGTGAGGTGATCGACACACAGTACCGGGTTCTTGCCCAGATTGCAAAACTGATTGAGACTTCTGAAGCTCTTTCCTCCGATCGGACCAGAACCCATATCCCCATGACCGGGTGGCCGACAGACCAGGTCTATTCTGAAATGAAAAATATCCTGGAAAATGAAGGGGGAGTGCTTGTGATCATCCTGGATGAGATTGACAAACTGGTAAAAAAGAGCGGAGATGAAACCCTGTACAATCTCACACGAATCAATTCTGAACTTAAGCAGTCCAAAGTCTGCATCATTGGCATTTCAAACGATCTCAGGTTCACTGATTTCCTCGATCCCCGTGTTCTCTCCTCTCTTTCTGAGGAAGAGATCGTATTCCCGCCATATAATGCCCACGAACTCGTTGATATCCTTCAGCAGCGTGCAGAATCTGCATTTGTAAAAGGCGCCCTGGATGATGGCGTCATTCCGCTTTGTGCCGCACTTGCCGCACAGGAGCATGGTGACGCCCGCCGTGCGCTGGATCTTCTTCGTGTCTCGGGCGAACTGGCTGACCGTGGAGATGAAGATCACGTAAACGAGCGTCATGTACGATGGGCACAGGAGAAGATCGAGACTGACAGTATGGTGGAGTGCATATCCACGCTTCCAACGCAGAGCAAGGTTGTTCTCTATGCAATGCTCCTCCTCCACAGGATCAACCAGAAGATCTTCACCAGTGGCGAAGTGATGCGGCTGTACCGCGAAATAACACGGGAACTCTCATTGGAGACACTAACTCATCGCCGGGTGACCGATCTTATCAGTGAATTAAATATGCTTGGTGTCATATCTACACGTGTTATATCCCGTGGAAGATATGGACGGACAAAGGAGATTTCATTTGACTCTGGAACAGACAGAATATGGAATGTCATTATGAATGATTCACGGCTTGCAGAACATAAAATTTCCAGATATAATGAAGAACAGGCTGGAAAACTCTTTAGGTGAATGACCATGGATATGAAAGACAGGGAGATACTTCAGGTACTTGAATCTGATTCACGCATCGGAGATGAGGATCTTGGAACAATGCTGAATCTGTCGCCAGCGGAGGTTCGATCACGGATCAACGCTCTAGAAAAAGCAGGTATATTGAGAAAATATACCGCTGTTATCGACTGGAAGAAGGCAGGTGAGGATAGTGTAACTGCAGTTGTTGAAGTGAAGGTCAGTCCGGAGAGCGAATTTGGATATGATAGAATTGCACTCAGGGTTGCCCGGTTCCCGGAGGTGCACTCTCTCCGCCTAGTCACTGGCAGCTATGATCTACAGCTGATCGTTGTCGGTAAAACAATGCAGGAAGTCTCAGAGTTTGTGTCCGGGCAGATTGCCTCGCTTGAAAATATCAGGGAGACGGTAACTCATATCGTCATGAAGACATACAAGGAGCATGGCTGTGAACTACAGAGAAGTGAAGGAATCGATCGTCTCCCATACAGTTTCTGACAATAGCAGGGCGGCCCGAAAGATGAGTTATATATCGAAGCGTGCTCAATCGATACCTCCATCGGGCATCAGGAAGTTCTTTGATCTGCTCCTGACCATGAGTGATGTCATCTCACTAGGTGTGGGGGAGCCCGACTTCAACACTCCCTGGAATGTTTCTGTTGCCGGGATTACGTCCATAGAGAAGGGTGCAACATCATATACATCAAATAAGGGGCTTGAAGAGCTCCGTAACCTGATCTCCTCAGATCTCCTCTCGCGGTACAGACTGCAGTATGATCCAAATGATGAAATCATCGTTACAGGTGGTGTCTCAGAAGCCCTTGATCTCGCGGTCAGGGCTGTTGTCGATCCAGGTGATGAAGTTCTGGTTGCAGATCCATGCTATGTCTCCTATTCACCCTGTGTTATCCTTGCAGGAGGTGTGCCAATCACTCTTCCCTGCCCTGAAGAGAATGAATTCCGGGTCACCCCTGAGATATTGATGGATAAAGTGACGAAGAATACCAAACTCCTGATGTTCAATTTTCCAAATAACCCAACTGGCGGGGTGATGGACAGGGATGATCTCAAAGCAATCAGTGATATCATTATCGACCATGATATTCTCCTCCTTTCAGACGAGATTTACTCGGAACTCACCTATGAAAGCCGCCATGTCGCGCCCGCCTCACTTGATCCCCTCTGGGAGAGGACTATCACGCTAAATGGTTTTTCCAAGGCTTATTCTATGACTGGATGGCGTGTCGGCTATCTCTGCGCACCACCTGAGATCACTGCAGCAGCGTTGAAAATCCACCAGTATGTTATGCTCTGTGCCCCTACAATGTCACAGTATGCAGCAATAGAGGCGCTGCAAAAAGCTGAAGAGGCAAAAGATCGAATGGTTGCTGATTTTAAAATGCGGCGCAACCTCTTTGTGGCAGGTCTCAACAGGATTGGACTTTCCTGCCACCTCCCAAAGGGCGCGTTCTATGCATTTCCCTCAATCGAGTCAACAGGTCTCTCAGATGAGGAGTTTGCCGAGCGTCTTCTCATCGAGCAGCAGGTTGCAGTCGCACCTGGCAGTGCATTTGGCCCATCCGGCGTTGGACATGTTCGGTGCGCGTATGCAGCATCACGTGAAGATCTTGATGAAGCCGTGAAGAGAATCGGCACCTTCCTTGAATCATTATAACCCTGAAAATATTTTTTGAAGGTCGAGTGGCAACAATGACCGGATGTAAACCGGGATTTCACATTCACGGGGATGAACTCTCCACAAAGGCATTCACGGGTATGGGTAAGTATACTATAAATACTGTCTTAACAACCATCCAGCAGCAGGTCATTTGTTCATCTGGGTAGCGTATACAAGGTATAATTGGTTACGAGATCCCACACTCATCTATGCTCGCAGAGCAGGAGATCGTTGCCAGGTTCTGTGAAGCCGGGCACCTGGTTGATCCGGCTGTCGTCTCATACCTCCGGGAGAGGGGGGATCCGGCTCTTATCACCGGGATCCTGTCAGGTCTGTCAAAAGACTGCACTGTCGTCCTCCTTTCTCACATCCCCGCTCTTGCCCCGAAACGTGACGGTATCAGGTTCAGTGCAGATCCGGTCATTGAAGTGGTCGAAGGAATGGAGGGATCTGCCGGTCCTGTCCACCAGGTCGAAGATTATGTCGGGCTATTCAGGAACCGCTACGACATCCTGGCCGGCTTTATCCGAAAACGATCAGGAGCGATTCCAATTGAGGCTTTGATCCATTCTTCCCGTTTTCGTGACATCGAAGTCTCAATTATCGGGATTGTCATAGATACAAAGACAACTGCAAAAGGCCACCGGATTATTCAACTGGAAGACCCCACTCAAATGATCTCCGTTCTCTATCATAGCGAAAGGGCAGTCTTTTATGAAGCTGAAGAAATTGTGCCTGATGAAGTGATTGGCGTCCGGGGAAAACTCTCTCCTGATGGAAAACTCCTGTATGCGGATCAACTTTTCCGTCCTGATGTCCCCATTCAGCATGCCCCGTATACACCACGGAGTGGAGGTAGGGCGGTATTTATATCTGATATTCATATTGGATCAAACACCTTTCTTGAAGAACCATGGGATCGGTTCTGCGACTGGATCTCTTCAGATGATGCTATCACCTATCTTCTGGTCGCAGGAGATTTGGTTGAAGGAATCGGCATTTATCCTGGCCAGGAGAAGGAACTCACCATAGCCAATATATATGAACAATATCATCGTCTTGGTGAGATGCTCTCAACTCTCCCGACACATCTTCGGATCGTTCTTGCCCCTGGAAATCATGACGTGGTACGGGCAGCAGAACCACAGCCTGTTATCCCTGTGGAATTCCGCGATACGTTTCCAAAGAATTGTATTTTTGTTGAAAACCCGGCACTTGTAAGCATTCAGGGTGCCCGGGTGTTGATGTACCATGGGAGGAGTATTGACGATCTGATAGGCATGATCCCGAATGCCCGGTATGAAGATCCTGGGGGTATGATGGAGGCAATGCTCAAACGTCGTCTTCTTGCACCAACATATGGGAAAAGAACACCGATGCTCGCGACTGAAAAGGATCGTTTCCTCATTGATCCCATCCCCGAAATCCTCCATACCGGTCATATTCATATCACAGGGATATCCCGGTACCGGGGTGTTCTTGGGATAAATGCTGGCGCCTGGCAGTCCCAGACGGCGTTTCAGAAGCAGATGAATATCAACCCGACACCGGGTAAGGCGGTCGTTGTTGACCTGGAGAGGATGGAGCCCACAATCTGCGACTTTCTTTTGGATTGACCAACTCGTTTCTTGTGCTCCGCCGTTTGATTGTAACGATTATAATGGCTATAAGAGAGCCCAACAGCCACGGTAATATAATTACTTCCCGGGTGAGGACCTGCTTTCTGCGCGCCTGCTGTGTGACCCTGATGAACGTACCTATTGGGCTTCATCAGGTCAGTTGATTTCCATATCCTATTTATGCTCTTCGTACCTTCTTGTATGGAAGGCATTCCGAACTATTGGAGGTACACCTGAAATGGATCTCATTAATCAAGCCAACTATCTCGTGCCCCTCTGTGCTCTTATCGCAATAGGATTTGCGGGAATTTCCTTTTTGAAAGTCAAAAGGGAGGATAGAGGGACAGAGGTGATGCAGAAGATAGCCAACGCCATTCATCTTGGTGCCATGGTTTATCTGAACCGCCAGTACCGTGCGATTGCAGTCTTCGTCATCGTTCTTACGATCGTTCTTGCAGTCGGAATTTCACCGCTCACTGCAGCTTGTTTTGTCCTTGGTGCAGTCCTGTCCGCCACTGCCGGCTACATTGGTATGTATACGGCGACGGCGGCAAACGTCAGGACAACCAATGCTGCACGACGCGGAATTGCAGAAGCATTCCGTGTTTCTTTCGCCAGCGGCTCTGTCATGGGAATGGCCGTTGTCGGTCTTGGTCTTCTTGGACTGTCTCTTGCCTATCTCGCCCTCACATACATTGGGCTTCCACAGCATGAAGTTCTTGAGACTGTTACAGGGTTTGGCCTTGGTGCATCATCCATTGCACTCTTCGCCCGTGTTGGTGGTGGTATCTTTACCAAAGCCGCAGATGTAGGAGCTGATCTTGTTGGAAAAGTCGAGGCCGGCATCCCTGAAGATGACCCACGGAATCCTGCTGTGATTGCTGATAATGTTGGTGACAATGTTGGTGATGTAGCCGGTATGGGTGCTGACCTTTACGAAAGTTACGTCGGCTCCATTATCGCTTCGATGGTTCTGGGAATTACTGCTGTCCGAACTGAGATGTATATGGGTCTGGATCCCCTTCAGCTCATCATTCTCCCAATGATGATTGCTGCGTTTGGTATTATCTCGGCAATCATTGGAACTTTCTTTGTCCGAACGAACAAGACCGAATCAAGTGCAATTCACATGGCCTTTAATAAAGGACTTATCGTTGCTATTATTGCAGTCGTGCTTGCGACGTATTTCCTTGTGACGACCATTGTCGGACCGGATTATATCGGGATCTTCTTTGCTGCCGTGGCCGGCCTTATTGCAGGGTTTGCGATAGGTCTTATCACTGAATACTATACATCATATGAACACTCCCCAACGCTCTCAATCGCCCGTTCCTGTGAAACAGGCGCTGCAACAAACATCATCAGCGGGTTTGCAAAGGGCATGGAGTCAACGGTCTTCCCGGTGCTCTTCATTGCAACTGCAATCACCATTGCATATCATTTCGCTGGTCTCTATGGTATTGCTATTGCGGCGGTCGGAATGCTCTCGACACTTGGCATCTCTCTTGCTGTTGATGCATACGGCCCGGTTGCAGACAATGCAGGTGGTATTGCAGAGATGTCCCACCAGGAACCGAAAGTCCGCGAAATCACCGATACGCTCGATTCGGTTGGTAACACCACTGCTGCAATCGGAAAGGGCTTTGCGATCGGATCTGCCGCGCTGACAGCACTTGCGCTCTTCTCCGCATATACCCTTGCAGTCGGGCTTGAGTTGATTGATGTAACGAACCCGCTGGTCTTTGTCGGCATGCTGATTGGTGCCATGCTCCCATTTATATTCTGTGCACTCACAATGACCGCCGTTGGAAAAGCTGCCTATTCTGTTGTTCTTGAGGTCCGTCGTCAGTTCAAGGAAATTGCAGGACTTATGGAAGGCAAGGCCGAACCGGATTATGCGAAATGCATTGCCATCTCGACAAATTCTGCACTCCGCGAGATGATAGCACCCGGCGTCCTTGCAGTCGGTGCCCCGCTCCTTGTCGGATATCTGCTCGGTCCCGAGGCGCTCGGAGGACTCCTCGCCGGATCGCTTGTCGCAGGTTTTCTCCTGGCCATTACGATGGCAAATGCCGGAGGCGCCTGGGACAATGCCAAAAAGTATATCGAACAGGGCCATTACGGTGGAAAAGGATCTGATGCCCATAAGGCAGCAGTCGTTGGAGACACCGTCGGCGATCCATTCAAAGACACATCAGGGCCTGCCATTAACATCCTGCTGAAGCTGATGGCGATGGTGGCACTTGTCTTTGCCCCGCTCCTCATCCTTGTGTGAGGATGTGTACTTTTTTTTTTTACTTGAATGAGCCGATCAAATGTATGAGATTGGGGCTACAATATCCTGCAACTACTGCATAGATGCCCCTGACTTTGAGTCGTTGGAACAGTCACGTTCCGACTCCCAGGTACCAGGTTGCTATTGCAAAGTAAACCAGAACACCAGTAATATCACAGAATGATGTGACGAGCGGAGTGCTTGCTACAGCCGGATCTTTATTCAGTTTCGTCAGGAGAAAAGGAAGCGTCATCCCGATAAGAGATCCCACCAGTATGATGATGACCATCGCAAGCCCCACAACAACTGCAATATCGGGTCCTCCGCGGTACATGCCAAGAAGAAACACCGCACCGGCAAGAGTGAGACCAAGTGCGAACGCGATCGTCGTCTCTTTGCCGATAAGCCGGATCCAGTCGTTCATCCGGACATCACCGATCGCAAGTGACCGGACCATTAATGTCGCAGATTGCGATCCTGCATTTCCACCGCTGTCAATTAAGAGTGGGAGGAAAAAGACAAGTGCTATGGCGGCTTCAATGGTTTCCTCGTAATAAGCGATGCCCGCTCCCGAAAAGACATTCATCAGGACAAGAACCATGAGCCATGGGATTCTTTTGCGATAGAGGATAGAGAAGGTAGCGTCTTTCACACTCATCCCGATGTCACGGACTGATCCAATCTTCTGGAAATCCTCAGTTGATTCTTCTTCCAAAAGATCCATAGCATCGTCAAAGGTGATCGATCCAACAAGGCGGTCCTCTCCATCAAGGACTGCTATAGCAGGAAGATCATATTCTGAAACAAGTTCAGCGGCTTTGATCCTGGGATCTGCCGTCCGGACGAATATATCGGGTTCGGTTGCAAGATCTCCGATCTCAGTATCCGGGGTATTTTTGAGAAGACTGCCAAGGCTGAGATGACCACGGTAAATCCTCCCAGTACCGATTGCATAGATCACACCCATCTCATCGGGACGAAGGGGACTTGTGTGGAGGTTCTGAAGCACCTCCCCGACTGTTGAACTTGTTTTTGCGGCAATATACCGTGATGTCATGAAGCGGCCGGCACTTCCAGCAGGGTATCCGAGGAGCTTGCTGACGGTTGCTGCATCTTCGGGCTTCATCCTGGCAAGAATTCGTTTTGCCATCTTGGCCGGCAGCTCTTCCAGCAGTCGTGTTTGATCGTCAGGATCAAGTGATTCGATCAACCGGAGGGTCTCCGGGTCTTCCATCAGGGCAATCAGACGTGCCTGCTGGTCAGGATCAAGGGATTCGAATACCTCAAGTGCCGTGTCTTTGTTAAGAAGCCTGAAAAAGATTGCATAGTCGGCATCTTCCATCTCAGAGAAGAGTTCGGAGCATTCGCTTCTCGATAGTGACTGTGCATACTGGCGAAGTGTTTTCCAGTCCCTATATTCGAGCAACTCAGAAATCCTGTCCCTGTGCATCTTCTGGCACCTCCGGGCACCTTCTGCAGCAGCCTATATGATGTTTTCTCTTATAGCAGTAATGGCGACCTGATCAGGGCAATATACAATCTTTTCATTATTACAGCCAGTATGACTGCGAAATAATTGGCAGTCAAAGATAGATATTTACAGGTTTGCGAATACTACGTTTTACAGAATAAAGAGGTGGATGTTGTGAAACGATATGGTATTCTGCTCTTCCTTCTCCTGTTTGTCTTATCTGCATCATCTGGCTGCCTCATGGCTGATCCCTCTCTACCAGGGCATGTTAGATCTGAGGGTGTTGTCTATGAACATATGAGTGCACATGAAGTGACCGTCCCTCTCACCGATAGGCAGGTGATCAAGGAGGGATCGATTCATCTGCAGACCCGTGATACCAGGCAGACTGCCGAGAAGATCACAGACATTTCCGGGCGGTATAATGGGCGGGTCCAGTCCTTATCGCTTAGCTCGGGTGGTTTCCGGGATGGGCGCGAACAATTCTCAGCAGAGATCATCATCAGAGTGCCTTCCCATGCCTTTGAAAATGCAATGCATGAGATTGAGTCGCTTGGAACACTCAGGCAGCGACAGGTGAAGACTCGTGACGTCACTGCAGAGCATACCGATCTCCACGCAGAAAAAAGGGCGCTTGAGCAGCAGATAAAACGTCTCTCCGATATCCTCCAAAAGGCAGAGACGGTTGAAGATATCCTGAAGGTGCAGTCGGCAATTGACGCGGCCCAGATGAACCTTGACCGGACAACCGGTAAAATCAAGCTGATGGAGTCACAGATTGATGAAGCAACGATCACAGTTTCAGTCCGGGAGGGAGAACCGATCGGGATCGACTCCGGGTTCTCACTTGCATCGGTTCTCAATACCGCAATTCATGCCCTCCTGTATGTCATCGGGGCCATTATTATCATTGCGTTTGCCCTTCTTCCGCTTGCTATAATTGGAGGAGTTGCCTGGCTCATTATCAGGCGGAGAAATAGATAGCGGAGAATGAAATAGAAATCCAGGGCGGTGACGTAAAAGAGTTAATGGAAAATAATTTTCATCCTATTTCAATGGTCTGTACTGCCATTCTCATCTCAAGGCTGAGATCAAAGTTTCTGACCGAATGGGTTAGCCACCCGGATGAGACGATGTCAACTTCACATCCGGCATATGATCCGGCATTCGCAGGGGTGATGTTGCCGGATATTTCAACTTTGACGTGATCGCGGATACCTGCATCTTTCAGAATCTGTATTGTTTTAATAATGGTCTCGGCATCCATATTGTCGAGCAGAAGGACATCTGCCCCGGCAGATGCTGCGGTCACCGCATCTTCCGGTGTTTCAACTTCGATCTCGATGACTCGATACTGTGATACTTCGCGTGCGCGCTTAATTGCCTCTTTTATACCCACAAGGGCGAGGTGGTTGTCCTTAATCAAAACAGCATCAGAGAGGGAGTTTCGATGAGGGTCGCCGCCACCTATCATAATTGCTTTCTTGTCAAAGAACCGAAGGCCCGGTGCTGTCTTTCTGGTACCGGCAATGCGTGCTCCGGGTATCACTGAATCGATGAGAGCGGAGAATCGCCGTGTGGCAGTGGCAATTCCTGACATCCTGCCCATCAGGTTTAAAACTGTTCGTTCAGCAAGGAGAATTCCGTGTACTCCCCCGGATATATCAATTATCTGTTGTCCTGGATCAACCCATGCCCCGTCCAGTGTAAGGGGTCGGGCTTCTGCTCCGCATTCTGCAAAAAGGAAGACTGCTTCTGCTACTCCTGCAATAACTCCGGTCTCTCGTGCAATAATTGCTGCCATAGCATCTGTCTTGGGTATAATTGCGTCTGTTGTCACATCCCCGTAGGGGCTGTCTTCAGCAAGAAACCTGCGGAGTAATTCATGTGGGATCATCGTTGTCTCCTGAGGGCGATCATTCGCTTGACTGCTTTCTGTGCAGGATCTGCAATCTCAGATGGTATCGTCACTTCATAAATCCCATCACGAAGGGATCTGAGGAGGTCTTTGATCGTTGTCTTCTTCATGTCTTCGCAGATTGCTTCAGGATCGACATGAAACGTTCGGTCCGGGTACAATGTTTTTAGTCGGTATCCCATCTCCCGCTCAGTACAGACAAACCATTCGTCACAGTCGCATGCATGCCGGACCATCCCGCCTGTCGATGCAATCAGATCAGATCGTGCCTGAACATCGGGAAGACATTCAGGATGGCTGACAACCCGCCAGCCCCGGTCCTGTGCATCGCAGATCTGGCGTTCCGTGAAGGCGGTGTGGACATAACAGTGCCCTTGAGATGGGAGGGCAATGATCTGCTTCTCGGGTACCTGCTGCTGAACATAAAAAGCAAGGTTTGCGTCAGGTCCAAAAAGAATCTTCTTTTCGGGAAGAGATCGCACAACAGCAGCTGCATTAGCCGAAGTACAGGTGATATCTGCGGCTGCCTTCACCTCAACGCTTGAATTCACATACACAACGACCGCAGCATCAGGATGCTCCTTCCGGGCATTATGGATCATCTCCGGGGTGAGATAATCAGCGAGCGGACATCCGGCATCCGGGACAGGAATCAGAACAGTTTTCTCAGGGGATAGAATTTTGGCAGTTTCGGCCATAAACCGGACACCACAGATGATCAATATGTCCTCTTTGGCGATTGCTGCATGTTGTGCAAGCTCCAGACTATCTCCCACAATGTCTGCGACATCCTGTATCTCCGGCAGCTGATAGTTATGAGCAAGAATGAGTACATTTTTCTCTTTTTTTAATTGCTGTATCTCTTCATTGATCGTCATGTTCCGATCACCAGGGGATCATTGAGGTTGTGGAGGAGGGAGAGTATCGAGAGTGCGGCAAGATAACTTGTTGCCGGATTGTCCGGGCTTGGTACGTTTCTAACACGGATATATGCATCCCCGAAATCACCTTCGATAAATATCTCATGAGTATTCCTGTCAGTATCCGGATCAACCCATAGCTCAACATCGACTTCACGGCCTGCAGCGAGCGTGAGTGCTTCTGAGACATTGACATTCTTTGGGTAATCCCTGATGCATTCATGGGCTTTACCTGAAAAGATCAATGTCGGTTCATCTGCATGTATTTGAAGTGATGCCGGGTTTTTTGTGGTTCTGAGAAGGAAGGTGGAAATCCGTGAAATTCTCCCAACCTTAATATTATCAAGACCCATCACCGCTCCTGAGGGAACATAGATCTTTTTCCCCGTTTCAGAAGCGATACTGGTTAGCCTATCGCAAAATATGGTATTTGACAATGCCCCGACACTCATTACCACAAAATCACGGCCCGAACAAAGGATTGCCTCTCCACATTCCTGTACGGCTGCTATAGAGGCTGCTTCAACAACAATGTCAAAATCAGCAGATAAAAATGCTGTAAAGTCAGTAAAGGCCTGTGCACCTGATGCTGCTGCGAGTTCTTCCGCCTTCTCTGGTATCTGGTCATAGACTGCTGAAATGGAAAAACCAATCTGGTTCTGCGCGATAATATGGCCGATATTCCCACATCCAAGCAGTCCAACGATTATCATTGGTATAATTATTGTTTCAATCCGGTATAAATCGATCTGGTAGTAGAATAACTTGCTTTAGCCGGTGCGTTCATAGAATATTTTGCTTTGACAGGTCCTCCTCGCATCTTCAATCTCTTTGTATTCCTCTCACTTTCAGATCTTTTATTTTCCTCCTCTCTCACCTGTTATTATCCATCTCGAAATGGTCTTCTCACCTCTTCTCTTTTCGTTTTTCATCCTCTCCTGTTTTCTGTGCATGGATCATAACGAGCATCATCTTGAATCGTGAGATTGGTGAGACCGCGTGAGGAATATGGGCTGGCATGATGATCATTTCACCTTCATGGAGATGATGTGTGACACCGGCAATAGTGATCTCGGCTTCCCCATCGAGTGCACATGCAAGGGCATCGAACGGTGCAGTATGTTCAGAAAGCCCCTGTCCCCTGTCAAATGCAAAGAGCGTAACGGTTCCCTCCCTGCTCCTGATTACCATTCTGCTTGTAATCGTATCAGCCTGGTACGTGACCAGATCTCGGGGTAAAAGCGGTCGTCCAATGATTGAATCATCCAGTTTGTCTGGCATATGGATAATTGGAATACATCTACATATCAATGTTCTGTGTAACCAGTATCAGGGCTATAAGGGGTTATATAAAGAAAATCAGGAATTTTTATGAAGAAATCTCTGTCTGATTCAGGTGTTGTCTGTTTCTTTACCCATGCTCCATTAAAATCATAACCTGCTCTACTTTGATCAGGGAGTCGCCATCTGTGAGTTGTGATATATGGCTTTCAGGTACATCCGAAGTGAAACATCCAAAACCTTTATGAGTGATCTTTAAGAAAGAAGCACTCGCATTATTCTATAGAGTTGATTTTATTATGGAAGCTCAAGAATCGATACCACATACAGGAGAGAATCATAACGATATCAGCCAGAACGCGCCTCAATGGAGAGACTGGAGGTGGCAGATTGCCCATACGGTCCGTGATCTTGATACGCTCGAGAAGGTCCTCGGGATCACCTTCCCGGCAGATGAGCGGAAGAAACTTGAAGAGACAATTCAAAAATTCCCCCTGGCTGCGACCCCATACTATCTCTCTCTTATCAGAATAGAAGATTATAAACAAGATCCGGTCTATCTTCAGGCTGTCCCGTCCCCGGAAGAATTATTGGTTGAGGAGTGTGAACTGGAAGATCCACTTGCAGAGGAATCTGACAGTCCGGTTACCGGGATCACTCACCGGTATCCGGATCGTGTCCTCTTCCTCGTCTCAAATGTCTGTTCAATGTATTGCCGCCATTGTACACGAAAGCGCCGGGTCGGTGATCGCGACCGGATACCCACATGGGAGGAGATGGAGGAAGGAATAGCGTATATCCGTGATCATCCGGAGATTCGTGACGTCCTCCTCTCCGGCGGGGATCCCCTGATGCTTCCCGATGAACTCCTTGACCGGATCTTAGCCCAACTCCGTTTGATTCCTCATGTAGAGGTTATCCGGATAGGCACCAGGACACCGGTTGTAAATCCGTTTAGGATTACTGATGGCCTCATCAATGTCATGAAGAAATATCAGCCAATCTGGGTAAACACTCACTTTAATCATCCCCAGGAGATCACTCCGACTGCTGAAAAAGCGCTTGCAAAACTCGCAGATGCGGGCTTTCCACTCGGAAACCAATCGGTTCTTCTTGCAGGTGTGAACGATTGCCCACGGATCATGAAGGCGCTTGTACAGAAACTTGTGAAGAACCGTGTCAGGCCGTACTATCTGTACCAATGTGATCTCTCAGAAGGTCTTTCGCATTTCCGAACACCTGTTGGAAAGGGAATTGAGATCATAGAAAACTTAATTGGTCATACAAGCGGGTTTGCCGTTCCGACCTATGTCATAGACGCACCAGGAGGCGGTGGAAAGATCCCGGTGATGCCGACGTACCTCATCTCGTATTCAACAAACAAGGTGATCCTCCGAAACTATGAAGGAGTGATCACCACATATCGGGAGCCAGATCACTATACCACAATCTTCTGTGACCGAAATTGCAGGGATTGTTCGCTCCAGTTGAACCTGAGGGGGGGAGAAGAACAGCATATCGTCGGGATCGCCCGGCTCCTCTCTGATTATGACGAAACGACAGCTCTTGTCCCCGCAGACTCTGAACGGATGGCGCGGAGAGAAGAAGATGAGGACTGATCCGATCATCCGGGTTGGGAAGAGCATCATCCAGCATGGTGCCTACAACAATCGTATCTATGTCATGCGAATGGATCCAAAGGATACTGATCGGCTCCTTGCCTGGATTGAAGAAACGCTTGCAACAGAACGTTATACCAAGGTCTTCGCCAAAGTCCCGGCTATATCTGCTCCTGAATTCCGCAAAGAAGGCTTCTCTGTTGAGGCCGAGATCCCGGGTTTTTTTCCGGATGGTGATGCATGTCTCTTCATGGCAAAATATACTGATCCCGTACGACGAAAATACAACGCATCGGCTGTTTCAGAAACACTTGAGATATCCTGGCAACGGGCGGGTACAAGCCATCCTCCCCTGAAGGAAGGCTTTACGATCAGGGAGGCTCAGGTTTCTGATGCCAGATCACTCGCAGAGATTTATGCATCAGTCTTTCCGAGCTATCCGTTTCCAATTGACGATCCACATTATATCTCCGATGCGATAGATGGTGGAGAGACCAGGTTTTTCCTCCTCTATGATTCAGATCATCTGATTGCAGCATCTTCCGCTGAGCTTGATTTCGACGCTAAAACAGTTGAAATGACCGATTTTGCAACGCTTCCGGCTGCACGCGGGGCCGGTGCTGCCGGTGCCCTTCTTGCTCATATGGAAGATGTCGTCCGTGCGGACGGGTTTCGCCTTGCCTATACCATCTCCCGGGGTGAAGAGCCTGCTATTAATATTCTCTTTGCGCGTGCGGGGTACCGGTATGCAGGAACGCTTCCAAACAACACCCAGATCGGCGGGGGTTTTGAGAGCATGAACGTCTGGTATAAACACCTCAGGTCAGGCTCTACCTGAGCGTTCCTGCGACTCAATTCCTGCGACTCAATACATGTTTAACAGAGTGGACGTATCCGGTGTTAAATCGTACCATTCCCAAGATCT
>SL_5KL_010_SEDDRAFT_10001214_pt1 | contig 15789 bp, 10 predicted proteins | sample SodLakKL_010_SED_FD_9118 | JGI IMG/M metagenome (IMG submission 9118)
ATCCTGCCGGTGCAGCATCTGGCAAGGGTGGGGTTGTTCGCCCATTAAAAGGGGTCGTGAGCTGGGTTTAGACCGTCGTGAGCCAGGTTGGTTTCTTTTTAGTAGAGGTGCACTGGTGCCTGAGGGGAAGGGGCCCTCAGTACGAGAGGAACAGGGCTTCGCGGCCACTGGTTTACCAGTTGTCCGAGAGGGCACTGCTGGGTAGCTACGCCGTCGGGGATAAAGGCTGAAAGCATCTAAGCCTGAAGTCCCCCTCGAAAAGAGGCACCTTCAAAGACTCCCGTAAAAGACGGGTTAGATAGAGCTGGGGTGTGAGTACGAAGCTTCGGCGACGTATTCAGCCCACAGTTACTAAACGTCTGGACTGTGGTTCAGCTGCTGGTTTGGTCATTCGACAGGTCTGCGTGTGGATCTTGCATCTACATTTTTTATTCACTTTATGTTGAGTTAGTTCTACGTATCACTAAAAAAAGTCACCGAAGACCCGCGGGAGTCAGCGAATCCAGGACAAGATGGGAGATATACCCAAGTAAAAAGAAATATATGATCCAGGTGACTGTGGATCTGTCCACCAAGAGAAAGTAAAGGGTTATGGACCACGCCAACGTGAAAAGGAACAATAACGCCTTACTGTGTGCTAAGTACCTGTGACGACGAGTGAACGGCGGGTCCAATATATCCGGTAGGGTGCCGCCGATCATGGAGAAGAGGATCATGATGAAGAATAGAAGTACCTCCATGGATAGTATGGACGTCAAGGTTGCTCGTAGGGAAGGGTCCGGTGGTATGAAAAAAGCTCGATGGAGAAAATGCCAGATGTAATAACCCGATACGGCGAAGATGACCGCTCCTATCATATGTGCTTTTTTCTTCATGGTGGTTAGTTGAACCTTGACATAGTATTTATATCCTTATTTCAGAGGGGTGAACGAAAGTAGAGTGATGCAAAATATTATTTAAGAACGTGGATTATGGGAAAAGGAGCAATATGCGGGAAAACGACCCATCGAAAGAAGGATTCACGGTCACACCGTGGGAAGTCGAAGGCGAAATAGACTACCAAAAGTTGATAGAGGACTTCGGCACCGATAACGTTGACGAAGAACTGATAGATAGGATAGAAGAAGTCGTTGGAGATGCGCACTTCATGTTGAGAAGGGGCATATTTTACTCTCACAGGGACATGGATAGGATCCTCGACGACTACGAAGAGGGAAAAAAATTTGCATTGTACACGGGTAGAGGGCCCTCTGGTCATACCCATGTGGGGCATCTCATGCCCTGGATATTCGCTAGATGGATACAGGAAAGATTCGACGTCGACATGTATTTTCAGCTCACAGACGATGAAAAGTTTCTGTTCAACTTCGACAGCACGTTAGAGGACACGCATTCCTACGCGTTGGAAAACGCCAAAGACATAATAGCTCTGGGTTTCGATCCCGATAAGACACATATATTCATAGATACCGAATACATACACGAGTTATACCCCCTAGCTTTAAAAGTAGGTAAAAGATTGAATTTTTCCAACGTGAAAGCGGTCTTCGGCTTCGACAATTCTACCAATGTAGGAAGCATATTTTACACCGCGATCCAATCGGCTCCTTGTTTTTTACCCACTGAATTAGAAGGTGAAGAAGTCCCTGTCTTGATCCCCTGTGGTATCGACCAGGATCCACATTTTAGATTGACCAGAGATATAGCGGAGACCATAGGTTATATCAAACCAGCTCTGCTACACAACAAGTTGGCCCCTTCATTGGACGGAACGGGTAAGATGTCTGCAAGCCAACCTAAAACCACCATATTCACCACAGATGAACCTGAAGATGTGGAGGAAAAGATAAACGAGGCTTTCACCGGCGGTAGGATCTCGGCCTCAGAACAACGAGAAAAGGGAGGTGACCCTGATATATGCTCCGTACAGAATTATAGGTATTACATCTTCGAATCGGACGACGGGAAGGTGGACGATCTTGCGGAAAGGTGTAGGGAAGGGGATATACTGTGTGGTGAATGCAAGCAGATCTTAAAAGAGAACATAAAGGGATTTTTATCAGAACATCAGGAACGCAGGGATAGAGCGGAAGATAAACTCGAAGAATTTCTTGTAAGGGATTGTGAGTAGAAGCTCAGAAGTTCAGATTACCGGACTCTAGTTGTTTTTGGATCTGCTTTCTCATCTTCCTGTTTCCGGAGAAACCCTTTATGGCCTTTTTTGTCTTCTTGTAATGAGAGAGCAGCTCTCGTATCTCCCTTGGACTTTTTCCACATCCCCTGGAGATCCTCCTGATACGCTCTCCTTTTATCTTTTTTGGATTCTCCATCTCCTCTTCGGTCATGCTGTCCATTATTATCCTAAAGTTGTCCAGCTTTGCCTGGGTCGACATGATCTCATCGTCCGAGATGGTGCTCGGTCCCATGGGTAGCATATCGAGTATCTTTTGAAGAGGTCCAACGCTGGTCAGCATCTCCATCTGTTCGTACATGTCCTTTAGATCGAACTCACCTGCCAACATCTTCTTGGCGGTCTCCTCTGCCTTCTCTTCGTCGACGACTTCCTCAGCCTTTTCTAAAAGTTTTTCTATGTCCCCCATACCCAGAAGTCTAGATGTGAAGCCTTTGGGATCGAATTCTTCTAGATCTCGTATCCTTTCACCGGTCCCTATGAAAGCTACTGGAGCATCGGTTTCTGCCACCGCGCTCAAAGCGCCTCCACCCTTTGCCGAGCCGTCCATCTTTGTTATTATGGTTTTAGTCACTCCCACGGCGTCGTGGAAAGCTTTAGCTTGAGGACCCGCCTGCTGCCCGATGGACGCGTCCACTGTCAAGATAACTTCGTCCGGGTCTGCGATATTCTTTATCAGCTTTATCTCTTTTATGAGTTCTTTCTCTAACGAGTGTCTTCCCGAAGTATCTATGATCACTATGTCGTAATTATCGAACTTTTTCATCCCTTTCCTTACAACTCTGGGAGCTTTTTTTGCATCGGGATCGCCGTAGACGGGGACCCCTGCGTCTTCAGCCACCTGCTCTAACTGCTCGTAGGCTGCGGGACGATGTGTGTCTCCGGCTACCAGCGCCGTGTTGAGACCCTTTTTTTGAAAATAGGCTGCCAACTTACCACAGGTGGTGGTTTTCCCCATACCGTAGAGGCCTACCATCATCATGACCTGTGGTTTGAGTTTTAATTCGGTACCATCTCCCATTATACTGACGAATTCGTCGTGTATTATGTGGATGAGGTGTTCTCTTGCGCTTATCCCTGCGGACGGTTTTTCTTCCACAGCTCTTTTCTTTATCTTTTCTGTCAGTTCAAGAGCTAGTTTCACCTCTATATCGGCCTCGATCATAGCTCTTTGTATGTCTTTGGCCACTTCTTTTATCAGATTCTTGTCTACATGACTCGCACTGGTTATCCTCTCTACGGCGCCGCGCAATCCATCCTTTAAGTTATCGAGGGCCATGGATTATGAGAGCGTTGGAATGGGTTATTAATATTTTTGGTTCCGAACACAGTTCAGAGCCGTTCCAACTCCTCTTTTATGGTATTTATCATCTCTTCTTTACTCAGATGGAATATATCTTTTAGCGGTTTCCCGTTGATGTAGATCCATTCCCATCCCCAAGGCGACACAGAATACTTGAAAACGTCTTCCCTAGTGTCTATGACGTTGATATGGTGCCGTATCCGTTGGTCGTCTATCTCCTCGATCCAAGACCTGAACTTCAAGGCGTTGTGTATGCTGAAAGGGCATCGGTTGCTGAATGCTTGATCTATGGCCAAAAGTCCTTGGCCCGATAAGTGCCTAGGTTCAAAAGACGCTTTTATCATCTCAGGGGGTTCTGCATCAGTGTGGGGGTACCAGACCAAGTGGATTTGAGAGTCCTTCTTTATCTCTCGAAAACCCATGTCTTTCATCATGCTGATGGGAAAATGGATGGGATGGTCCCAGGCAAGGGCCGCTAATCCGTTAAACTCTTCAGAAGTCGCGTCGACGGCCTTTTCGACCAGTTTTCTTTCTGACTCTAGATGTTCTTCCTCACTCATGGACGGTTTGACCCAATGAAAACACATCAAAGCGGCGGCTCCTGGAGCCTTTATAGGGAGCGGAACGTTTTCAGCGGGCATGTATTCAACGAAACCTACGGGTTTCTCTTCTTTATACTGGATAAAACCTTTCATACCTTCTTTCAACAAGTTTTTTCGCCACTCCATAGTTTTACCCAAAGGTCCCTCGAGCTCGTTCTCCACGACTTCAGGTCCTCCAGGACAGCAGATCATATCTGCCAGGTTACTTTTGTTCAAGGCCGCTATTTCCTCATCTTCACACATGTTTTGAGGATGATAAGAAGGCGATAAATAGATATCGGTGAGCGTCAGGGGTAAAACTAAAGTATCTCTTCTCCCCTTTTATCGTAACATGGGAAAGGCGGAAGAAAAAAGGTCAAAAAAAAGAAAGAGGTCTTCATCGGACGGAAGGACCACTTTCAACGATATCAAAGGGACCAATGTCTACGATGCCGATGGGGAGGAAGTCGGCCGGGTGAGCGACATCGAGATAAATCTTACGACTTTGAACCCTACACGTTTGATCATACACAAAGGTTTTTTCGGCAGATATCTCCGTATCAACCTCAAATATGTTGAGAAAATAACCAGGGATTCTATACATCTGTGGATAAGCCCTGCTAAAAACCTTGTAGGTACGAGGATATTGGATATAGAGGCCAATGAGATAGGCAGGGTCGAAGAAGCTCACGTGAGAAAAGACGGCAGTCTAGAATATGTCAAGGCGGTTACCAGCGTGATACAAACCACGAACGACGAAGACAAAGGAGATACGTTTATGGTACCGATGAGCGCATTTGAAGATATGAGTGTGAGTTTACCACCTACCGCTTTCGAAGAAGAGCCTATCCCCACCCACGTTGCGTTGAACAAAAAGATCATCCATATCGGAGCAGATGAGATCATCGACGTTGGAAAGGATTGTATACGTCTACGGGGTAAGAAGGAAAAGTACTTGGGTAAAGAGTAAGATCTACTCTTCTTCCGATATAAGTTTTCCATCGATGTGTAGGTCCCTTTGTGGATACGGGATCTCTATGTCCGCTTCGTTGTAGGCTTTGAATATACCCTTGGTAAGATGGAATTTGGCGGGCCAATAATTTTCTGTTTTTACCCACGGTTTCAAGACAAGGTCCACCGAAGAATCTCCCAGTTCCGTCACCGATACCTGCGGCTCGGGATCGTCCAAAACGTATCTTTGTGATCTCATAAACTTCATGGCTACCTTTACGGCTTTGTCTACGTCACCGTCATAGCTGATGCCCACATCGATGTCCACTCTTCTTTCGTCCATCCTCGAAAAGTTGACTATCGGCTGGTTCCAGACCAGTTTGTTCGGTATGGTTATCCTTGTGTTGTCGGGTTTCAATAGCTCGGTCGCCATGAGTCCCACGGATGTTACCACTCCTTCATGGTCCTGTATCTCGACTCTTTCACCCTTGTCAAGGGGTCTCAAAGCCGCTATCCAGACACCGGAAAGAAGGTTGTTCATGGTGTCTTGTAGTCCGAAACCCAAGACCAAACCTATGATGGCTGAAACTGCGATGACTACGCTGCCGACGTGGACCCCCAATGCCGAGGCCGCCAGCAGGATGATCACTATGTAAAGTAAGATGCTGAGAAAACGCCCTAAAAATTCGATCACCAATGAAGGGAGTTTGCTCTTTTTCATACTCTTTTTAAAGAAATATACTATGAACTTGACCAAGAAAAAACCTACCGCTAAAACTATGAGCGCAAGTAAGAGATCGAAGACACGGATGTTTACATAAGGAAGAGTTCCCTCTAGGTCCATATTATCACTGTCCTTCAATTACTTATCATGTTATAAATCTTGCCATGATCACGTGGAGATTTTTTAATCCAGATCAATATATTATCCGTGCATAATATTTAAATAATAGGATGACCATATTCAAGGATAGGGTTGCTATGGATATGAAAGCAAAAGCTGTCGTAGGGTTTCTTGTGGCAAGTATACTGGTTTTGAGCACTTTGGGGATGGGCGTTGTGTTTTTTAGGAGGATGCGAGGCCGCAGAAAACGGATATGAAGCGGTTTACTACGTTGAAGATACGGCACAGAGGGAAGACGATCTATACGAGCTGGATATATCCTCAACGAAAGGCGGTGAAGTGGTGAATCCCGGGGAAGGCACGTTTGAATATTATGACGGGTCCGAGGTGGAAGTAGTAGTGGAAGATCACGAGAACCACACGTTCGCTGGTTGGACCGGTGACGTTCCTGATGAATATAGAGAAAAAAGAGAGCTCGATCTCGTGATGGATAAAGATAGGCAAATAACTGCGAACTTCGTAGGATCGGATACGGATCCTTTTGATTGGGTGATCTCCATGGACAGTTCTGGGAGCATGGACTGGACCGACCCGGAAGATATAAGATTAGACGGAGCCATACATTTTGTAGATCAGGTTGAAGAATACGCCCATGGGTCGCAGGGGGCAGTGATAGAGTTCAACAGCGCAGTTCAACTTATGAATAACCTTACGGACGATTACGACGCGATAAGGGATGATCTAGCCAGCATCGTATCAGGCGGTGGGCCTGATAACTTTGAAAACACACATCCTTTAGAACTCGCTCTAGAAGAATTCAAAGAGAACGGCAATGAATCACGGAACTGGTACCATCTCATGGTTACCAATAGAGACTTTGAAGATGACGAAGAGTTTTGGGAGCTGGTAGACGAGTACGAAGAGATCGGTATACCGATATTCCCCATAGGCTTTATACTGGAGGACGATACAGTTATGAAGGAGATGGCAAACCGTACCGACGGCAGAGCTTACTCCCTTGATGATCCTGAAGAGTGCATAGATGCTTCGCAGATATCTTTGAGACGATAGTCCGCCCTTCCAAGACCTACGAATTGGCTTTAGATTCCACGAAAGGCGGTGAAGTGGTGAGGCCCGGGGAAGGTATGTTTGAATATTATGAAGGGTCCGAGTTGGTTGTAGCGGCTGAGCCCCTAGAGAACTACACGTTCTTCGAATGGACAGGAGACGTACCGGAAAAATACGAGGATGAGAAGGAGATACAGGTGGTGATGGACCGCAACAAGTCGTTGACCGCACACTTCGAAGAGGAAGACCATGAGCCGAAAGAGATCCAGGACTGGGAAGATCTGCACGAGGTAAGGGAGGATCTCGAAGGGGATTACGTTTTGATGAACGATCTGGACGAAGATACGGACTATTATGACGAATACGCTTCTGAAGAGGCGAACGAAGGAAAAGGATGGCAACCGATAGGGGATGATGATAATAGATTTACTGGGACTTTTGACGGAAACGAGTATGAGATAAAAGGTCTGTACGTCAATAGAACTGATGAAAATTATGTAGGACTATTTGGAGCTACATACGATGCAGAGATCGCTAATGTGGGGCTGGCAGATGCGAAAATTAGCGGAAGATCAGAAGTGGGCGGACTCATGGGAAAAAACGGGCAAGGTACAGTGTTGAGTTCATATGCCACCGGAGATGTGAGCGGTGACTGGGATGTAGGAGGGATCATAGGATATAACTATGGCACGGTAAAAAACTCGTATGCTAGTGGGGACGTGACTGGAGGAGGTAATGGAGTAGGCGGACTCATGGGAAATAATGCTGGAGGCACAGTAGAGAACTCGTATGCCACCGGAGATGTGAGCGGTGGCACCGGTGTTGGCGGACTCATGGCATATAACTATGGCACGGTGTCCAACTCGTATGCAACGGGTACCGTAAGCGGTGACTGGGATGTAGGGGGACTCGTTGGCGTTTTACTAGGGAGGATATACTATTCATATGCTGTTGGTCCTGTAGAAGGAGAAGTAGGAGTCGGAGGTTTGGTCGGATATAGGAAAGGCGATATCCAGGAGGCCTGTTTCTGGGACATCGAAACAACAGGTCAAAATGAGAGTGCTGGATGGGGGGCAACAGGTCTGACTACGGAAGAGATGCAAGATATCACCAACTTCAAAGATGCGGACTGGAATATCACGAGCGTGGACCATGAAGAAAGCGATCCTGAACACATTTGGAATATCGTGGATAATGAAACATATCCTTTCTTGAGCTGGGAAGCTACGGAGGAATTCAACCTCACGGTGAACATCGAAGGAGAGGGAACAGTCGAAGTCGATGGTGAGGAGATCGAGGACGGAGAGACGCTGGTTTACGAGAACAGTACTAAAGTGGACCTGAAGGCCATTGCCGAGAAAGGATGGGTCTTCGACGAATGGACCGGTGACTATCAAGGAGACGAAGCCGAGATCATATTGGAGATGGACCAGGATAAAGAAATCACGGCCCACTTTGAAGACGTACGGAAGAGAATCTACGACTGGGAAGACCTGCACGAGGTGAGAGAGGATCTAACCGGAGACTATGTTTTGATGAACGACCTGAACGAAGATACGGACTATTACGACGAATACGCTTCTGAAGAGGCGAACGAAGGGAAAGGTTGGGAGCTGATAGGTGACAACGACGATCGTTTCACGGGCACTTTCGACGGAGACGGGTATGAGATAAGGGATCTTTACATAGATCGCATAGAAACGAATAATGTAGGACTATTTGGAGCTACAAACGATGCAGAGATCGCTAATGTAGGCGTGGTAGATGTAAAAGTGAGCGGAGAAAGTGAGGTAGGCGGGCTGGTGGGAGTGAACAGGGAAGGGACGTTAGAGAACTCGTATGCCACAGGAAACGTGAGTGGACAAGGGTGGTATATAGGCGGGCTGGTGGGAGTGAACAGCGGCACCGTAAACAATTCGCATGCAACCGGTAATGTGGTTGGAGATTGGGGAGCAGTAGGTGGGCTCGTAGGAGAAAATGATTGGGGAGGAGGGAAAGTAGAGAACTCATATGCAACTAGTGATGTAAATGGAGAAGGCTCTCAGGTAGGCGGCCTCGTCGGAGCAAATCGCGGAGAAATCAATAACTCGTATGCCACAGGAGAGGTAAGTGGATATGGAAAGGTTGGTGGGCTCGTGGGGTATTTACTAGGTGGTATATACAATTCATATGCCGCGGGTCCTGTAGAAGGAAAGGGGACTGAAGGAGGTTTAGTCGGAGGAAGGAAAGGCGGTATACAGGAGGCCTCTTTCTGGGACATCGAAGCAACAGGTCAAAATGAGAGTGCAGGAGGTACAGGATTGACCACAGAAGAGATGCAAAATATCACTAACTTCAAAGATGCGGGCTGGAATATCACGAGCGTGGAGCATGAAGAGACCGATCCAGAACATATATGGAATATCGTGGATAATGAAACGTACCCGTTCTTGAGCTGGGAAGACCTATACGGACCGGAGGAGTTCAATCTGACGATAAACGTAGAAGGTGAAGGGACTGTCGAAGTCGATGGTGAGGAAGTCGTGGACGGCGAGACTTTGGTTTACGAGAACGGTACGGAAGTGGACCTGAGAGCCGCTGCCGACGAAGGATGGATCTTCAATGGATGGACCGGCGCCCACACTGGATCGGAAAAGGAGATAACGATCACGATGGACGAAAATAAGGAGATCACCGCAGTATTCGAGGAAACAGTACAATACGATCTCACGGTAAATATCGACGGAGAAGGCTCTACTGTTCCGGCAGAAGGTACGCACACCTATGAAGAAGGAGAGGTCGTTACAGTGGAAGCTGCACCTGATGAGGGCTGGGACTTTGTCGGATGGACAGGAGACTACGACGGAACAGATCCGACGATAAACCTAACGATGGACGCCAACAAGAGCATAACAGCGGTATTCGAAGAAGTAGTTAAAACATACGAGCTAACGATTGCCGTGGAAGGTGAAGGTACGACCGATCCGGATCCTGGAGAACACATCTATGAAAATGGAACTGCTGTTACAGTGGAAGCAGTGCCATCAGAGGGCTGGGAGTTTGGCGAGTGGACAGGAGCAGTTTCAGGAACAGATCCGACGATGAACGTAACGATGGACGCCAACAAGAGTATAACAGCGGTATTCGAAGAAGTAGTAGAATACGATCTCACTATAAACATTGAGGGAGAAGGAACGGTCGAGGTCGATCCCGATCAGGACGAATACGAAAACGGTACTGAGGTGACGCTTACAGCCTATCCAGACAATAATTGGCGATTCGACGAGTGGACAGGAGATTACGAAGGTGAAGAGGATAGCGAAGTGATCACCATAACCATGGACGAGGACAAGGAGATCACAGCTCACTTTGAAGAGCTGCTAGAAGACTATGAACTCACGATAAATATCGAAGGCGAAGGTGATGTGGTGGTGGAACCGGACCAAAAAGAGTACGAAGAGGGTACCGAAGTGACACTGACGGCTGATCCGGACAAAGGTTATGCGTTCAAAGAGTGGACAGGAGATCACGAGGGTATGGATGAACAGATCACCATAACTATGAACGATGATATGCACATCACCGCAGTATTTGAAGAAGAGTCCGAATACTACGAACTTGAAGTGAACATCGAAGGCGAGGGAGACGTAGAAGTTGAGCCCGAGCAGGACGAGTACGAAACCGGCACGGAAGTCACTTTAACAGCGGTGCCTGCCGAAGACTGGAAATTTGTGGAGTGGTCCGGTGACGAAACAAGCACTGAAGTGGATATCACCGTCATCATGGACGAAGACAAAAACATCACCGCACATTTTGAGAAGTTAGCTCCTGCGGAATTTGAATTATCCAACCTAACAGTAGAGCCTGAAGAACCGGAAGTAGGAGATGAGATCAAGATAAGCGTAGACGTGATCAACGTGGGTGAGCTAGAAGGAGAATATACCGTACAGTTCTACATAAATGGAGATGTGATAGGTAACAATACTGTTACTATTGAAGCTGGTGAAACAGAAATGGTTTCAACGAGCTACGAGATCGAAGAGGACGGGGAGTACCACATAGAAGCGGAGGATGTGGGCATCACTTTTACTGTCGAAGAGGAGGAAGAAGTCACCACCGACAGTTGGTTGGTAGTTGCGTTGATCCTCTCTATCATAGCACTGCTCGTGTTCGTCTGGAAGGGGATGCGTGAAAGAAGGTTTCAAAACGAGGATAAGAGCGATCTTGATAAGCTTTTTCTGGATAAAAAGAGGAAAAAAAGCACGCAAGAAGAAGAAAAATGAAAAGGGATGACGATCCCCTAAAAGGTTTTACATTTCCGGTGGCTTTATCCTCCTTCAAGAGTTCCTCTCACATTCATAGGAAAATATCTTCAACTCTTGGTCGGTTTCAACGATCAAGTACTTTTCTTCTCCATTCACTAGTACGTTCCACAGGTCGTTGTCCACTTGAGCTAGCACCACTATTCCCTCCTCATCGGACTCTTCGGATAGCGGTAGGCCCGCATCGTTGAATGCAACAACGAGATCCTCAGCAGCGTCTCCTTCTTCCAGGTACTGACCGTAGCCAGAATCCAAAGAGGTGGGTCCACCATTTTCGGGCACAAACATTGCATACGCATTTTTGTCTTCGTCCATAGTTATCGTGATGTATGGAGTGTAGTACATCTGACCGTTCACGCTCCAAGAATGGAACTCGTGGCCCCAGGAAGGGTAAGCCGAAAGGTCTACATTTTCGTTTGGAGGGTAATCGTGGGTACCTTCAGGTGGATCGGTGCTTCCCCCGAAAGTAGAACTTACTGTGAGGGTGTAATCTCCGATCGCGTATAAGTTACCGTCCTCAGACGCAACGTATATTTTACCGTCCTCATCTATCGCGGGAGAAGACTTTATAGGACCCCCCGGTTCGTCGAATATCCATTCTTCCTCCCCTGTATCAGGATTTACAGCATACAAATTCCCATCGTTAGAACCAACATATATAGTACCATCGCCTCCAATAGCCGGAGAAGAGATTACATCGCCACCGGTTGGGTAGGTCCATTTTTCCTCTCCTGTATCAGGATTTACAGCATGGAGATAATTATCCTTAGAACCAACATATATAGTACCATCGTCTCCAATAGCTGGAGAGGAGATTACATCGCCACCGGTTGGGTATATCCATTTTTCCTCTCCTGTATCAGGATTTACAGCATGGAGGTTATTGTCGGTAGAACCAACATAGATAGTACCATCGTCTCCAATAGCTGGAGAGGAGATTACACTGTCTCCGGTTGGGTAGATCCATTCTCCCTTTCCTGTATCACGCTCTACAGCATGAAGCCCGTCTCTTCCACCTATATACACATAATCCCCGCAGTGAGATATAGCAGGTGTAGAGAGTGCCCTCTGGATGGGATATGGGTCGCTCCATTCTAGATTGCCATCATCAACATTGAGTGCATGAAACTCACTTTCATAGGCAACACTAATGTATACAGTCCCCTCAAAAATGTTCGGCGACGACTGCTTAAACATTCCTGTTCGTCCAGAGATATGCCATTTTTCCTCTCCCTCTGAGTCGACGCCCCATACATTATAATCACCACCAGTAGGAAAGTATAGAGAACCTTCCTCGTCGATAGCCGGCGTAGCAATGATTTTAGTATCATCATCAAAAAATACGTCGTAGTCTCCATCATCTGGGTTTACTTCGTATAAATATCCGAATGCGCCACCAGAGGTTCCTATATAAATAGTCCCATCATCTCCTATTACTGGTGATTGCCAGTCAAATCCACCAGATTCTCCATAGATGTCAGCGGCCCATAATTTCTCCACCTCGCCCGTGGGACCATAATAAGGTGAGTTCCCCGTATTCTGTTCATCTAAGCCAAAACTAGGCCATTGTCCAGAGAGAGAAGAAGTGGTATTAGGCTCAGAAGCCTCCACTGGCCCTGTTGCCACAACCATCGTTCCCAACATCAAACACAAAACTATCCCTAGGGTGATTTTCTTTTTTGCCATTTTAGCACCATATATACAAGTGAAACAAGGCTATTTAATTTTTTTTATAATATTTGTCCAAGTTTACAAGTATTTCAAAGGAAAAAGTTTTATAAACTTTTAAATCCATAATCATCATGCTCAGAGTCGGAAAAAACATGAAAGTCTCTAAAAACTCTTGGTTTGTAGTGATAGGGCTTATCTTGATGTTGACTATAGGGAGTATTCCATCGTTTGGAGCAGAAAGACATATAAGGGGATGCGAAGGGGGAGAAGAAACTTTAAGAGATATCAAACACGGACGTGATATCGGACGTGATATCGGACGGGAATCTAAAACAGAATCCTCCCTTGAAAAGACACACCTGCGTTCCCATGGAGATGAAAATAGACCTCACTTAGAAAAAAACGTCTCGACGAGAAGAGGCTATAATGAACTAAGCCAGGGTTTCCACACTTACACTCCCCACGATCCCATCAAGATAGACAATGACACTGACTTCGCCGAGCAAGCCTCGGAGAACGACTGGAGCGGAAACGGTACTGAAGGAAACCCGTTCATCATAGAAGGGTATGAGATCGACGGCGGCGGCCACGGTTATGGGATCTACGTGGGAAACACCACCGTCCACTTCGAGATCAGAGATAATCATGTATACAACACCAGTGGAGCCTCCGGTTGGCCTTTTCTACGCAAGCCGGGGTTTCATTTTTATTATGTGAAAAATGGGACCGTTTTGAATAATACCGCTGTATCCAACGAGCGCTCTGGAATTTCTATCACCGAGTCTCACAACCTCAGCATAGTCGATAACATTATAATAAATCACGAAGATTTTCCCGGTATCGAACTATTTGAGAGTACTAACATAACTTTAGTAGGAAATGTTATATCAAAGAACCGAGAAGGGATTTTTTTTCGATCGGGAGGTAACAACGATATTTATAATAACACGATCACCGATAACAAGAGATATGGGATAAGACTCCAATCCCGTAGTACACATAGGCTTTTCAACAATACTCTGAAAGGGAATGGCATATATATTTTAGGAACATACGATATTGATTCATGGGTTTCCTATACCATATCCCCCTGTAATACAGTTAACGGAAACCCAGTTTACTACTGGAAAAACAGGAAAGGAGGGGATGTGCCTTCTGATGCAGGACAGGTTATTTTGGTCAACTCAACAGACGTTAGAATAGAGAAACAAATAATCTCAAACACCAGCGTTGGTATCCAACTTGGTTTTTCGAACGGGAACACTCTTGCAAATAACAGCGTTCTAAACAGTAGTAAAAGTGGTCTATCTTTTTATCGCTCTCACAACAACACAATCATCGATAATACATTCTCTCATAATAAAATGCATAATATCTACTTTACAAGTTCGGTTAACAACACGTTGAGGAATAATAATGTATCATTTAGCGATAACTACGGCATCGATTTTGGGGCATCATCATCGAATACTCTAACCCAAAACAGCATCTTTGCAAACGGGAGAGGTATATTTATTGGAGGATCCCCAGATAATATTTTTCGGTCTAATATCATATCAAACAATGAAAGAGGGTTCGAGTTAATGCATACTTTTAATAATACTTTCATCAACAACACTGTTTCCAACAGCGGAAAGGTAGGTGTCGATTTTGTCATCAGTAATCACGAGCACTTATTCATCGATAATAGTCTTTCAAACAACACTATAGGCATGGATGGATCGATACAGAATTCTAATTTCGATAGTAACTTTTTTTCGAATAACCAAGGGGCTGTCCGTATTAGTAACAGGAACAATGTGCTTGAAAATAATATATTTGCTGATAACGTTAAAGGCATCCATAGCAAATATGATAACGAATATTCTATCAGAAATAACACCTTTATGAACAACGAGATCGGTATCTTATTAGAATACACTCAAGATCATACTTTGAACTATAACACCTTCTCGAACAACGAATACGGGATGTATATCAATAACGCTTCAGCTTCGGTGATATATCATAACATATTCCTTGATAATCACATCCACGCTTACGCTGATTACGGATACAACCGTTGGAACAAACCTTACCCCTTGGGTGGTAACTACTGGGACGATCATACCGAACCCGATGAATACAGCGGCCCGGATCGAGATAAGATGGGTTCTGATGGAATGGTGGATGAACCGAGATATATATTGGGAAGTGGGGGCTACAACGTAGATGAGTACCCGTGGACAAACCCAACCTTTTCCTCTTCACCTTTTATTTCGAATCTAGAACCACCGGACGAGCAGAATGAAGTCCCTGTGAACACCACTTTATCCGTCGAGATAGAGAGTGATGATTATCCAGTAGAAGTCGAATTCTACCTGGATGATACTTTGAAATATTCGGAGACCCTCGACAGTGCCGGGAGGGTGGAAACGGATAGATTAGATTTAGAATATGGGACCACTCACGAGTGGTATGTTGAGGCGTTCAGTCTAGAGAAGGGGAATAGGACCATATCTCCTACTTATTCCTTCGAGACTGAACCTGCAGTAGAATTCAACTTGACGGTGAACATCGAAGGAGAAGGAACTGTCGAAGTCGATGGTGAGAAGGTAGAAGACGGCTGGACAAACCAATTCAATGAGGGAGAAGATGTTGGATTGGTTGTTTTCCCTGAAGAAGGTTGGTACTTCGATGAGTGGATCGGCGACTATGAAGGAAGAGAAGACGAGATCACCATCACCATGGACGACGATAAAAAGGTAACAGCTCACTTTAGAGAAGTGGAAGAAGATGAACGTTTACTTACGATATATGTAGATGGAGAAGGTACTACCGATCCTGAACCTGGTACCCATGCCTATATCGAAGGAACCGAGGTTATTTTGACAGCGATG
>SL_5KL_010_SEDDRAFT_10001215_pt1 | contig 15786 bp, 10 predicted proteins | sample SodLakKL_010_SED_FD_9118 | JGI IMG/M metagenome (IMG submission 9118)
TCACGGGGATGTATTCTGTCTGTATCTCCGCACCACCCATACCACCAGGAGTCTCCTGGGCATCACCAACTTCAACTGCAGCTCCCGCCAATTCCATCTGAGTCAAGAACTGTGTGTTGAGTATGATGATAACTACGATGAAAACCGCAAAGGAAACATAGATCACTGCCAGATAAGATGTCATGGCTATCTTCTGTTCGTCTTCTGTCTGATGCACCTTTTTAGCATCTTTAGAAACCATGGTCAATACGTCCGCCACATTACCTCCCGCCTGATTTGCCTTTGTGATTATAGCAACGACTCTATTTACCAGAGGAGTGTCCACTCTCTGGGAGAACAGATCTAAAGCCTTGTTGGCCGGCACACCCCAATGTATCTGAGCAGCCATCTTCCTGATCTCTGGGGTCAACTCTCCATAACGACCTTCTGCAGAAACCACGATAGCATCGGCAAGGGTCATACCGAATCTACCAGCCTCAGAAACGTCTCTAAGAAAGTCTGGAAGCCTTCTCTCAATACGCTCTATCTGTGTATTTTTGTGATTAACGTAAAAACCCACAGGACCAAAGAAAGCCATGGCGGCGATCATGCTCCAATCCAAGGGCTCGAGGGGTATAGGACCCGCGTCTAAATAAGAGAGAAGAGCCAGGAATAAACATATAGCAGAACCTATCACTGCTATTATCATTACCTCTTTCGTGTATCCCAAGGAAAGTATTTTTTGTAAACTACTTTTTTTCTCTTTGGACATATTATCACTTCACTCTTGATTGATCAACCATATTATAGCTATAAAACCGGCCTGGGAGCCAGGTATCATCAATCCCACTATGGCATAGAGCACCGGGATCGGATTTCCACCGCCAAGACCACCCATCAAAGACATTATCGCCATTATAACTACAAGGAACAAAGGAAACGCCACAACAACGGTAACGAAGGACTCTGCCAACATGCCTAATGTTTCCATATTCTGATGGACCATCAATTCTCTTTCATCCTGGTACTCTTCCATCTTGCTCTTGAAGTAGGGTTTTAATTGACCACCGGATGTAGACGTTGTGATAACACCCTGAAGGAATTCTCTGAATTTATCCGAAGGAGTTCTAGACGCAGCCCTTTCCAGGGCATTCAAAATATCTATTCCTAGTATTTCAGTATCCCTCGTGATCAATTTGGCTTCTTCAGAAACTTCCCCATAGATGGGCTGTTTTGCCAATTCCTTGAATATTTGGTCGATATTTATATTAGCGGATGACATCGAGGCTATGAAGCTCATGGCATCGGAAAGTTTTTTGTCTATCTTATTTCCTCGACTGTTGGCTTTACTCGAAGGAGCCATTTTCAATACCATGTAAACAGCCATGGGGATCAATAACACACTCACCACCGCAAGTAGATAAGATAAAGAACCCAATACAGGTGATAATAACATAGCCATCAGCACTCCTGTTATTAAACCGCCCACGGCTGCAAGGATTGTACTCATCCACACATATGCGATATACTCTTCAACTCTGATCTTCATGCGAGCTTGCAAAAGATGATCTTCTAGATCTTCATCCTCCACCTCCTTTTCCTTCACCAGAGGACCTAGGGTTTTCCAGCAGAATTTCTGATATGGTGTTAGGACTAGATATTCGGGGACCGCACTCTTTGGCAGCCTCGTCATATGTGGTCCGAACTTCTTGATCTTATCAGTGGACTCTGCCCGTTTTGAAGACAAATATGACTCGTCTTTGAATTCAAAACCTCCGAAAACGTCGCCGCCTTCCGCCATCACCCCTCACCTCTTTTCATTCTGATCTTGGTCAAAGTCTCTTCCGGTTTCTTATAATAAGAGGTTACGATCCTAGATATATCTTTATAATGTGTCATGTCTTCTTCCACCAAAAATTTTATGATTTCGACTCTGTTCTCGAACTCTTCGTCCATCTCATCCTGGGTCCAATTGTTAGCTGTCATTATCTCATCGAAATTATAGCTGTGACCCTGATAATCGAAACCGTCTTTCTCTCTGTTCCATTTGAAAACAGTATTGGTTATAAGCTCATCAGTCTCAGCCTCGAAACCCACTATTTCAGTTATCTCTCGTATCCTTCTGACCTGTTCGTCCTTCACCCTTGCAAAACTTTGTATTATCACAAATCGTAAAGCGGTCAATAATACTCTAGGACAGTTGATCGGAGGATTTTCCAACCTGTGCACCATAGATTGCACGGAATCCGCATGCATGGTGCTGTAAGTAACGTGGCCTGTAGCCATGGCCTGGAACATGGTGTGGGCTTCTTTCCCTCTTACCTCACCCACGATTATGTAGTCTGGCCTCTGCCTCAAGGCGTTCCTCACAAGATCGTACATGTTGACCTCGCCCGGATCTTTTCCCTTTCCTTGGGTTATAGTGGTTCCTGCCCGGGTAGTACTAGGGATCCAATTTTCATGTGGCAGATTTATCTCTCTGGTATCTTCCAAAGAAACAATCTTCAGACCAGGTGGTATGAAAAGAGTATAAGAGTTCAACGTTGCGGTCTTTCCACACGCCGTACCTCCTGCGACTATAGACGATTTTTCGTGCTCCACCATCAGCCAAAGATATGCAACCATCTCAGGGTTGGCTGTATTGTACTTGATGAGTTTTACAGGAGTGAAAGGATCTCGTTTGAAACGTCTTATGGTGATGGAAGACCCTCGTGTTGACACCTCGTCAGCATAAGTAGCTTGTACTCTATGTCCTTCCCCTGTGGTTCCATCTAATATCGGCTGAGAAACCGAGACCTGCTTTCCACACCGCTGTCCCAATTGAATTATGTATGAGTTCAATAAATTTTCGTCTTTAAATCTTACATCAGTCTTTAAGGATTCATATTTAGAATGATAGATGAATAAAGGTATATCCACACCGTCACAAGATATATCCTCTACATGATCATCTGACATCAAAACATCTAGAGGACCGTACCTGATGTAATCCCTTATTATGTGATAAATCACTCTTTTCCTGGTGATCTCACTCATCCTTATCTCTCTACTCTCGATATAACTCTTTACGGATTCTTTGATGAACTCCTCTTTATCTTTTGTCTGCAGGGTTTCCCATTCATAGGATAGCGTTCTATCCAGCGTGTCTTTAATATTTTCTAATATTTCTTGTTCGTCGTCTCTAAGTTCAGGTTCTATCGCTTGATAAAGGTATTCAGATTTGTCATCGTCGTATACTATACGAGCGTAGCTGAACGGTTCAATGATGGGGATAAGTTCTACAACCTCTAGAGACTCTTTTTCTAAAGGCGGGGCCTTGGTGTATTCAGATATCCACTTTCCTTCTTCTTTTTCCCTGTTCTCTTCCTCAACTTGAGTTCGTGGAAGTTTTACTACTTTTGCTTTTTCTGGCTCAAAAATAAATACAAAGATCAATACCAAAAGCGATAAGGGAAGGATGAGCTCTCTTGTTCTTGAGCTAGAAGACAGGTTTGAGATGATTCTGCGCATATTTATCACTTTTAGATTTTTTTTCATTAGGTTTTTTCACACTTGTAGCACTTTTTTAAGAGGTTTGCATTAATAGTTAAGAGTAAGACCCTAAAAGAACTTTTCCCTTTTCCGCCTAACTGTATCAATCCCAATTCAGTCTTTTAGTGGTTCTCTCTTCTTTGGTTGCCTTTTTGTATTCTTTATAATGCTCCTTACAGAGGTAGGCGTTTCTTCCAGAGCTACTTTCTATCTTCAGATCAGTTTTCTTTGAAACTTTCCCAGAGGGGAGAGATTTTCTTTTATCTTCATTACAACCTTTCACGTCACAGGTTTTACTATCTTTTCTTTTGCTCTTCCTTTTGCGCTTCAATTTAGCACCCGTACACCCCCTATGATACCATGGTTTTTATTTTTTACGCATGCTCTAGGAAGAGTAATCTTTATTTATAGTTCCATGATTCTCAATCGATAATCATGTTAGAAAGCCCTTTGATCGTAGTTAATTGTAAAACCTATGTAGAGTCCATCGGAGAAAAAGCCCTAGAACTTACCAAAATCATAGAAAAAGAGAGTGACGCGAACTGGGCCGTATGTCCTCAACCATGCGATATAAGGATGCTTTCTGAAAATACAAAAGTTCCTTTATTAGCTCAGCATATAGATCCCGTCGAGCCCGGTAGTAACACAGGGCGTTTGCTCTTAGAGACCATGAAGAGTGCTGGGGCACAGGGAACGCTGATAAATCATTCTGAAAGAAGATTGAAGTTTTCCGCCGTGGATCGAATAGTAGCCCGTTGTAAAGAAAATGAATTAAAGACGATAATCTGTGCGAATAATCCCGATGTTTCTGCATCTGCTGCCGCACTGGGTCCAGATTTTGTTGCCTACGAACCTCCCGAACTCATCGGAGGAGATATATCCGTTTCAGATGCAAAGCCAGAGCTGGTCGAAAAGGCTGTAGAAAAAGTAAAAAAAGTGGACCCTGACGTCGGAGTACTTTGTGGTGCAGGTGTAAAAAACGGAGAAGATGTGAAATCCGCTCTCGATCTAGGAACGGAAGGCGTTCTATTGGCTTCTGGTCTAGTAAAAGCCGAGAACAAGAAAGAAGTCATAAAGGACTTGGAGAGTCTTATAAGGTGATGGTGAGATCACGCTCTTTTTACTATCCTACCCACTTATCTAGTGCCGATTCACTGTTTAGAGGGCCCCTTGCAAATATCAGATCACCATGCTTCAATTTTACACTTTTAGCCGGTCCATAGGCCCATTGGTTTCCTCTCCTTATGGCGATGACTTTCATACCTATCTCAGTTGCCATCTTCGATTCTTCCAGTGTTTTTCCGTCCAAATAAGATCCTTTTTTGATCTTTTTCCTAACCATGAACTCATCTGACTCTTTCAAACTCTTTTTCATAACGGGATGGAGATCGATGTCTCTCAATACAACGTCTGCTATGTCTAAGGCTGCGTCCGCAAACCTTTCTATCGAATCGGCCATCTTGATGAAGATCAAGTTTTTATCGGGGTCCATCTCCTCGTGATCTTCTAAAATCTTTGTTATCACTGAATCCTGGAGGTTATTGACCTTTTGCTCAAGATTAAAGACCTCTTCGGCTATGTCTCTATTATGATACAACAAAGACGAGTAGGCAAGATCGAGCATCAATTCCGAGGTGTTTTTCATCTCTAATAATTCTTCTTCGAGTTCTTTCATCTTATCACCTCTTTCCATCTCGCCTCGGCGTGAGCTACTGGCCAGATCTTTTCATACGCCTTTTCATGAGTTCTTACGATAAGGATATCATTGGCATTCAGGGTAGTTCTTCCATCGGGTCCATGTATCCATCTTCTTTTATTCCTGATCGCGATCACTCTAACACCTGTTACAGATTCAAGATTAAGCTTTTCCAATGTTTTGCCTACCATGTCCGACCCCTGTTCTATCTTTAAAGTATATACCCTCTCCTCGGCCTCGCTCAAGATGTGAGGCAGCATAGGTGTTAGGTCCACATCTGCATAGAGAAGCTTGACCATGTCTTCGGCGGCATCGGAGATCTGCTCTGCAGCGGAAGCCACTTGTAATAAACCACTGAGCTGTTCAGCACTCTCTCTTGTTCTAGCTCCTAACATGGATTTCAATCGTATCTGATACATCATCTTATCCATCTCTGATTCCAGATTACGAACCTCTTCAGCTAGTTCTCTGTTCTCAAAAACGATGGCGGCATAAGCTAGGTCTGCGATCAGTTCTGAATTGTCTTTCATCAACGTCAACAATTCCCTCACAGAAGTGTCCTCGTAGGAAAGTTCACCATGATCTTCTTCTAATCCTTTTTTCTTCAATCTTCTTTTTATATTATCACCAACCAAACCATCATAGCCAAAGTGACTATCCCTATGAAATCACACAGGGTTGTTTCAACAGGGATCACGATATTATCGGGGTCCAATCCTTTATGATAAGCCCATAACGATACTGCTACTGTGATGATTGTAATCAAAAAGATAGTAATAAAACCTGCGCCGATTATAATCACAAAGATATGTAACGGAGAGACACCGAACTCGAAGAAAACAGAGGCGATAGCGACGGCCAAACCGAACAGAAAAAATACTAAAAATCCCAAACCCATCATGAGCCATATGTTTTTCTGCATCTCTTCGTCTTTGAATGTGGGATCGATCCTACCGGTGTGGAGTGCAGAACAGATCCTAGATCCCAATACGGCTCCAAGATTTCCACCAACATCATTCAGTACTGGGACCAAAAATAGTAGTATCGGAAAGATCAGTAGTGTATCCTCTATAGATTCAAGGACAAAGCCACCGGCCACACCGATGAAACCCATCAGTGCCAACAACCCCGCACTCTCTTTAAATATGTTCTTCCAGTGATAAGAAGTCATAGGATCAAGCCCCCAAAGAGAGTTGCATATCCAAACATAACTATAAGGGTAAAAACGTCGCCTGCCGTGGTCAATATAGGACCACTGATGTTATCCGGGTCTATGCCCATCTCCATGGATACAGCAACAATGGAAAAGGATAAAATTATCAATATGAACGCCGCCGTTACACCGGTAAAGATGGATACGAGAAAAATTATCCCTAATATGGTATAAGTGATCTCAAAAGGAAGAAAAAAACTCATTAACCATAGGAATAAAGGAAAGAGTGCAGAAGTAAAAATACTCAGAGCCAAAGAGCCCTTGATATTCTCTTTACCTACTTCAGAAGTTAAACCCTGATGTAATAAACCCAGGTGGAAAGCAGAGCCTAATCTGGAGCTCAAAGCGGTGGAAATATTTCCTCTCATGTCGATTACAGCCGGGACGATTATGATCAGACCAGGGATCATCTCCAGGACATCCTCCATCCCTGCCAAAACAGACCCGGCTAATGCTCCTCCAAACACAACTAACAAGAGCACCGGTAATGTCTCTTTGATCACTCGTCTTATTTCCATCGGCCCATGATATCTAAAAAAGATATAAATTCTTTTTGATTAACAAAAAATGTTGGATACATGCATCATTGCTCGATCACAAGAGCCTCTTCAGGACAACCCTCGGCACAACAGTAGCATCTGATGCAAGTCCACCAGCTTATCTTAGGTCCATGGTCTTTTCTACTTATCGCGTCTTTTGGACAGATCTCTTCACACTCCCAGCACTTGACACATTTTTCTTTCTGTAATTTTGGTCTGTCGAGATACAGGTTAGAGAATAGATTCGCTAAAAAATTTGGTACTCGCACAGGCTGTGAACCACCAGTAGGATATTCTATATCCCGCTCAAAGGAAGAGGGCCTTCTTTTAGGATACTCGATAGAATCGAAATCCATATCACTTTCAATCAAAGTAGGTACCTTCTGCATAGGTATTCCGACCATCTTACAAGCTGCATAATCACACGCGATTGGATCTTTTGAAGCTAAAATGGAGTTCAAACTGACAGGCTTACCTCCCGAAGGACCGTTTCCTTCCATACCTAAAATCCCGTCCATGATGGATATCCTACTTTTGATGGATCCGTTAACATCTAATAACATCCTTCCGAATTCATTCAGTTTCAAGAACTGACCATGATAAGCTGCTTTGGATAAACCGTGAACCAAGCCATACTGGTTTTTTACAGCGCCAGTGAATACGGTCAAAGAATGGGTTTTCAGTTTAGGCAGGTTTATTATACCGTCTACATCCTGGGCCAACTTGAGCATATCAAAGGATTTTTTTACCCTTCCTGCGGGGAAATTTTTTCTGATCTGCCTCACATCGTAATTTAAACGGGCACTGGTTTCATCTTCTATCCTTAACCAGTCACTCTTCTCATAATGTTTTCTCAGCTTTTTTGGGGACATACGACCAGCGGGGCTGTCACCTACGATTATATCTACATCTTTTTTTTCTAAGTTTTTTATCACAGATATTATGAAATCAGGATGGGTTGCAACCGCTTCTTTTGGAGGACTCCCTTTGAGCAGATTCGGCTTGACCAATATAGTTTCTCCGTCTTTGATGAAGTCATCTATACCTCCAAGGGTGCTAAAAGCTTCTTCGATTACCTCGTACGTATCCTTGTAATCGGTACACTTATCGATGAAAACTTCCATACTACTTCCAAAATGTTTATATTATAAGTATTTGTAGGTCGATATAAGATGTGTTTAGCCGTCCCGGGGTTGGTTAAAAATATCAATGGCGAAGACGCCGAGATAGACTTTGGTGGAGTCATCCGCAAAGTTAACGTTTCGCTGGTTGATGTCGAAGAAGAAGATTACGTGATAGTCCATGCAGGGTACGCTATAGAAAAACTTGAGGAGGAGGACGCTAGAAAGAGTCTTGAGGTATGGGAAGAAGTTATGGAAGCTCAAGAAAAGATGCAGGGCTGAACCAAAGTAAAAAAGTAAATTAAAACCTAGATTTGAGAACAACTATCCCGTCCGAGGTGGTTATACTGATAGGTTGTTTTCCGGTTGTGTGGTCAGTTCCTCTCATTTTAAGGACTTCAAGATACTTTCTACGGGAACCCTCTTCTTCGATCATAGACAACAAAACCACGCTGTCTACGGCATAGGTGATTTCTGGAGGGTACGTTTCTCCTGGGTTGACTTCACCCGTCAAAAGGGTCACGGCCTGCCAATTTTTCAAAAGATTGGTCAACTCGAAGAGAAACATCCTGTAATCCTCTTCAAAAAACTCCCCCACAACGGTTATAGGGTCGATGACAATCCGTTCGGGCATGACCTCCGCTATTTTATTATCTATGTGCTCCAGCAATTCTTGATAATCCCCTTTTTGAATCAATAAGCCTATGTCTTCATACTTGATTTCATTTCCGAAAAAATTTTTTTTAACAAAGTCAAATTGGCTTGCGTATCTTAGCATCCATTGAGTCGGTTCGGATAAGGTGGTGAAAAACAAACCTTGTTCCCCTTTATTAGCGCCTTGGGTAAGAAAACTCATGGAAAAAGTGGTTTTCCCCGTACCCGCACTACCTGCTACGAGAGCAACTGATGGGAAGGGAAAACCTCCTGCGACCATCTCGTCAAGTCCTTTGATTCCGGTTGGGATCCTTCTAAATTCAGCCATGATTATTCTAATCCTTACATGGGCATAGATACAGTAGTCTAAATAATTTTTGATTATAGTGAAAGTTTCTGCACCATATGTTATAAGTGCGCCTATGATCTCGCACGGAACTTGAGATAGATACCTGTGGAAATAATTATATAGGGAAAAAAAGTGTAAGGGATGTTCTCTGATCACAATAAGCTCCCGTAGTGTAGTCCGGCCAATCATATTGGCCTCTCGAGCCAATGACACGGGTTCAAATCCCGTCGGGAGCACTTCCTTAAGATTTTTTATTAACTCATATCTTTATCGTGGTTTTGAAATATAGTCAAACTTAGGAAGTTTTTCAAAAAGTCGTAGGGAAAATTATTTTATATATTACTCTATTAGGGGGAATATGCTCCAACTCTTTCTTGGCGAGTTTGATTTTAGGGGCAAACCCTTGGAGGAAAAAATATGGAAATTAAAAGAAGTTTAGCTCTGTGTGTAGTAGTGCTGCTGGTTTTTAGCACAATAGGCGTTTCTTTTGCGGCTAGTGCCGGCGAAGAATCCTACGAGATAATAAAAAGCGAAGAGAAAACATCTCCTGAGTATTCTTCTAGAATCGATACGGAACCAACAGAAGATCATGCGAGAGATCACACCACGAAAAGCCCTTTCAGGATAGATGGTGATGAAGAATTCGCAGACAAGGCTGAAAGTGAAGAATGGGATGGAAACGGTACGGAGGAAAACCCATACATCATCAGCGGGTACGATATAGACGCTGAAGGTCAGTTCGGTGCGGGTATATTCATCGGTAATACGACGGTTCATTTTATTATCGAAGAGTGTATCATCAAAAGAAGTACATCTATATCTAGTCCTTATCATCCAGGAGGAGGGATAGTTTATCACAACGTTGAAAACGGGACTTTAAGAGATGTTGAGATCCATACCTCAAATTATGGTCTTTATCTCGATGGGATAGAGGATAACCACTTTGAGAGTATCACGATAAATTCTATCCGTGAAGACGGCGTTCTCTTAGTAGATTCCGATAATAATACTTTCGAGGGCGGCAAGATATATACAACCAGTGAAAACGGATTCCGGTTTGAGGGTGATTGCAAGTCAAATAATTTGGTAGATATGACCATCACCAATAATGCAGGCAGCGGTCTTTATCTCGATGGAAACCTTGAAGCAAATGAATTTGTAGACCTTACGATAGGTGGAAACACAGAGCACGGCATTTACATAGGAGGAAGTTTTGAAGATAACCAGATCGAAGGATGTAGGATCACTTCCAACGGGTTAGACGGTATCCTGTTTGATTCTAGCGAGATGAGTGGAAACGAAATAAAAGATAATCGTATCTATAATAACGGCCGTGATGGTATAAGGGTCGGAGTCGGTCCTGAATATAACTACATTTTAAACAATACGATAGAAGAGAATGAAGGATACCAGATCTATTTCGCCACTAGAGAAAGCCTAGCGAATCACTTCGATAACAACGAACTCAACGGCGTGGAATACGTACATTACTTTGCTCAAGAGAATGAAACGGTAACTGTAGAGGAATACTATGACTTTGAATCCTACCAAACTTTGACCAATTATGGCGGCGTAGTGATCTACGAGTCGGAGAACATATCCCTTGAGAAAATGAACATAAGAACATTAGATTCAAGAGGCGTAACGGTATTATCTTCGGAACACGTCACCTTAGATGACTTTGTGATAACAAATGTTACTGAGGAAGGTATACTGATAGAAGATTCGGAGCACATCTATTTAGATGAGTTTGTGATAACAAATGTTGCTGAGGAAGGTATACTTGCAGAAGATTCCAAGCAAGTCTATTTAGAAGATATCGAAGTGTCGGATTCTCTAGAAGGTATCTCGATAGATGCTTTTGAGCACATTTATCTAACAGATGTTTCAGTAAAAGATAGCGAAGGTCTAGGCATCTCGATAACAGCCTCCGAACATGTCGATCTGACAAATATTTGGGTAGAAAATAGCGAGGATACAGCAATATCCATAGAGGCTTTAGAGAACATCGAACTGAACGATATATCAATAAAAGATGCCGGAAGTACGGGTATTTCCATAGGTCCTTCAGGATTTTTTGAGACCTTAAATGAACTCAGTTTACATACGGTCGATATCGAAAATAGCGAAGGTCCCGGTATCCACATCGAAGATTCCGAAATAATACAGATGGTAGATTTGGAGATCATAAATAACATGGAAGGCATCTCGATAGATGGGTCGAGAGATATCGAGATAGCCGATGTAGAGGTAACGAGAAGTGAAGGCAGTGGTATATGGATAGAAGATTCAGAATGGGTCGAATTGTCATATTTTGAGGTTGCGGATTGCTCAGGACCGGGAATATACATGGAAGGTCTCAACGGAGTCAAACTCGAGGAGGGATATATCATAAATAACGAACGAGGTGTCGAGCTCGTCAACTCTAATTCGGGGGAGTTTGAAAGGATAAGAGCCCATGAGAACGAGATAGGGATCCATCTAGAGGGAGTAAGTAATATCATCGTGTTAGATAGTGATATGACTTCAAATCAAGAGGGTATCCGCTTTTCCGATTCGGAGATGAATGAAATAATTGGATCGGATATAATAGCTAACAGAGAACACGGAATACACTTAACGGGAGATTCTTCTATCAACACGATAAGAGAGAACTACATATCGAATAATCAGGACGGTATCCATTTAACCGAGGGAGCAAACAGTTGCACGGTAGAAGATAATGTCGTCTCAAATAATATGAGATATGGGATATATGCTTCTACGAATACGAACTCGATATCTAACAACAACATAAGCCAAAATTTAGATTACGGCATATATATGACCGGGGCTTCTTCATCTGTATTCAATAATAGATTTATGTTCAACAATGGTTCTAATCTAACGTACAACTCGAGTACGGTACAAGCTTTCGACGACGGAAATTCAAATACATGGTATGACCTCAATGAATATGGAAATTACTGGTGGGATTGGATGGATAAGTACGATGAAGCTCAAGACGATTTCGACGATGCGAAAGTGATCCATGAACCATATATCATAGACGGTGATGCAGGATCGGAGGACCTCTACCCATTATACGCAGACATAGATGATTATGAAACCTACGAATTGACCATCGAAGTTGAGAAAGAAGGAAGTACACACCCAAAAGAGGGGACCATCACCTATTTTGAAGGCGAAAGGGTGACGGTCGAGGCTATGCCTGCTCACGGGTATGTATTCAGTGAGTGGACAGGAGATATTGAAGATGAGGATACCATCATCACCTTTGTGATGGATGAAGATAAGGAGATAACAGCCAATTTTGAGAGAGATGAATTCAAGCTAACCGTAGAGGTCGTGGGAGAAGGTACTACCCATCCCGAAGAAGGTACACACACTTACCTATATGAAGACGAAGTTAACGTAACAGCTTATCCTGATACAGGATGGCATATCAGTAATTGGGCAGGAGATATTGAAGAAGGCGAAGAAGAAGAGATAACGGTCACCATGGATGAGGATAAACACGTAATCGTTATTTTCGAAAGAAACCACTACAACCTGACCATAGACGTTGTAGGTGAAGGTACTACCCAACCCGAAGAAGGTACACACACTTACCTATATGAAGACGAAGTTAACGTAACGGCCGAGGCCGATCATGGGTGGATCTTCAGTAATTGGACTGGTGACATAGAAGGCGAAGAAGAAGAGATCACTGTCGTCATGAAAGAAGATAAACACGTGGTGGCGAATTTTGAGAGAGATGATTTCAACCTGACCATACAGATCGAAGGCGAAGGCGCTACTGATCCCAAGGAGGGCACATACACCTATACCTATGAAGACGAAGTCCATGTAACAGCTTACCCTGCTCCCGGATGGTATATCCATAATTGGACCGGAGACTATGAGGGCGTAGATGAAGAGATAACCATCGAGATGGACGATGATAAAGTCATAACCGCCAACTTCAAAGTGATAGATGGACCCACTCTCAGGATAGAAGAGGGCGAGGGAAACGGTAATGTGAAGATCGACGGGATGGAAGTTGACCTTCCATACGAGCGACGTTTCCCTCATGGAGTAGAAGCAGAACTAGAGCCGGTTTCTGACCATGGTTGGTCATTCTCTAACTGGACTGGAGATCTATATGAACATGCTCTGGAATTCGACGGTGATGGAGACGTGATCAACTGTGGTGACCACGAAACACTAAAGTTTGACGACGACTCTATGAGTATATCCACATGGGTGAAACCAAACGATACTGAAGAGAATATGGGCATAGCCGGAAAATTACACTATGATTATGATTTCAATTTTATCGGCGACGATGATCACTTTTATCATGGTTACGCTCTCTCCATGAATAATAATCGATTCCAGTTCCAGATAGGAGACGGTACCAACCAAGGGTCCGAGAGAATCATCAGCCAGGATACTTTTGAAGAAAATGATGAATGGTATCACGTGGTAGGAGTACATGACGGATACAATTTTTATCTTTATGTGAATGGTCAATTGCAAGGTGAGTTCGAAGATCACCAAATAGCTGATTTCGATGACGATTTCGTCATAGGAAGACGATATTCACCGAACAGCGATGTAGGACTAGGAGAAGTAGGCGGACCTTACTGGTGGGATGGAGAAATAAACGACGTTCGTGTTTATGGTCGGGCCTTATCCGAAGATGATATCGCGGACCTATACGGGAGTGACTACGAGCCCATCGGTGGTGAAGTAGGCTGGTGGGCTATGAATGAAGGCATAGGCAATATAGCCTACGATCAAAGCACTAACGAAAACCATGGAGATATAATTGGGGCAAGATGGACGAACTATCCTATCGAATCTATCCCTGATGAAGTGATAACTCTAGTCATGAATCAGAACAGGACTATAAAAGCAAATTTTGTCGAAGATGAGATGAGACAGCTACATCTGGAAAAAGAAGGTGAAGGACAGATCTATGTTGATGGTGAGCTGGTCGAAGTTCCATATACTAGAGAGTATGATGAGGGGGCCGAAGTCGACCTCGAAGCGGATGCGGCCGATGGTTGGTGCTTTGGCAATTGGACGGGAGATATATATGAATATTCTCTAGAGTTCGACGGTTCTGGAGATGTGGTAAACTGTGGCGACCATGGAAGTCTAAAGTTCGACAACGAAGCAATGAGTATATCTGCGCGTGTGAAACCTAACAATTTAGAGCAAGAAATGGGTATAGCCGGTAGCTTTTATTATGAACTCGACGAGCCGATATTACCTATATTCCCAGATGAACACCTATATTATGGTTATTCTCTATCATTAAATGAAGGGCGCTTTCAGTTTAATATTGGAGATGGTACCGACGAAGGTTATGAAGTGGTAGAGAGTGACGAGGTCTATGAAGAGAGTAAATGGTATCATGTGACTGGAGTTCACGACGGTAATAATTTTTATCTTTATGTGAACGGTGAACTACAAGGAACCCTCGAGGATCATGAAATAGCGGATCATCCTGATGATTTCGTCATTGGAAGGCAGTATAGCCCAGATAGTGATATAGATAGTCCCCTATGGTGGGATGGGAAGATAAGCGATGTTAGAGTCTACGACAGAGGGCTCTCTGAAATCGATATAGAAATACTATACGAAAACATATATGAAGAAATAGGCGGTGAAGTCGGTTGGTGGTCTATGAGTGAAGGCACAGGAGATACAGTTTACGATCAAAGTGACAACGAAAACCATGGTGAAATACGAGGAGCAGAATGGGTGGAGTACTTCATTGGATCTTCACCCTACGAGTCGATCTCCGTAGTGATGGACGAAGATAAGTCAATAACCGCAAATTTCGTCGAGGTGAACGAACTGAGTTTAGACATCGGAGAGGGAGAAGGAGACATCTACGTCGATGGTACGTTGGTAGAAGTACCATATTCTGAAGAACATATGATTGGAACAGAAGTGGAAATTGAAGCATCTCCTGCCGATCATTGGAGATTCACTAATTGGACTGGAGACTATGAAAGCACAGAAGAAATAATAACCGTTGTTATGGATGAGGATAAAAGTATAAAAGCTAATTTTGAAGAGATAGAGTATCGCTATCTAACCATAGAAAGAGAGGGAGAGGGGTATACAGTGCCATCGGTAGGCACTCACCAGTACGTATATGGAGATGAAGTTAGGGTCAGAGCCAATCCTAACACGGGTTGGGTGTTTGACCAATGGACTGGAGATGTGCCTCCTGGTCAAGGTGAATACAGAGAACTCTTGATAGTGATGGACGAAGACAAAGAGATAACGGTCCACTTTGAAAGAGCTACTTACGAACTGGATATAGATATAGAAGGTAATGGATCAGTTGAAATAGAGCCAGATAAGGACGAGTATGAGTATGGTGAAGAAGTGAATTTGACCGCGGTACCGGATGAAAATTACGAGTTCACAGAGTGGGCTGGAGACTATGAAAGTTCAGAAGAAGAAATAACCATCACTATGGATGCAAATAAAAGATTGATCGCATACTTTGATAGGATAGAGCACGAGTTAGAGATCGATGTGATCGGAGAAGGTACTACTGATCCAGAGCCAGGTACTCACACTTACGAAGATGGAGAGGAAGTGAATGTTACGGCAACGCCTGACGACGGCTGGGAATTCATTGAATGGACAGGGGACCATGAAGGTACGGAAGAAGAGATAACTATAACCATGGACCA
>SL_5KL_010_SEDDRAFT_10001216_pt1 | contig 15783 bp, 15 predicted proteins | sample SodLakKL_010_SED_FD_9118 | JGI IMG/M metagenome (IMG submission 9118)
GCGCGGTTCGAGCAGTCCTGCGACGATGTCTCCGAAACCCATTGCCGGCTTGCCTTGCGCTGAGCGCATCGCGATGGCGAGGGCCATGATACCGTGATGCTTCCGAGCTGCGCACCGCGGGTTCTGACTAGGTTCCGGTTCACCGTTATACTGGGCCTGCCGGGCATCGGGCGAATTCAAATGGCCTCGAAGCTTGGCACCTCGAAGGCTGAAACCCGCCATCCCCCGTTGGCGGGGACAAATCCGCCGGGAGCGGATTTCGAACCGCCGCAGGCGGGCCCGAAGGGCGAAGGGCAGGAGGTCCGGAGTAACGGCCGGGGTGCGGCACCGGCACTGGCCCTCACCCCCGGCCCCTCTCCCGCAAGCAGGAGAGGGGAGAAAGACGCGACTTTCACTTCAACGAGGACGACTTCACCCGGAGAGGATCGATGGATCTCACCAGTCCCGCATTCGAAGAGGGCGGCCGAATACCCTGGAGTGCGTCGGCACCGAACGAGAACCGGTTGCCGGAACTCGAGATACACGACGTGCCCGAGGGCGCACGGAGCCTGGCCCTGATTCTCGAGGACCTCGACTCGCCGCTGGGCGAGATGACGCACTGGCTGGTCTGGAATCTGCCGCCGGAGCGGTCCCGGGTGGATGCCCTGAACCTGCGCGAGGAGGCTCAGGTCGGGATGGATTCCTTTGGCAAGATCGGTTACCTGGGTCCGGTGCCCCCGGAGGGAGTGCATCGCTACCGATTTCGTCTGCTGGCCCTCGATGCCGAGCTCGACCTCGAGTCCGGTGCCACGCGGAGCCAATTCGACGAGGCGGCCGAAGGGCACATTCTGGACGAGGCTGAACTCACCGGCGAGATCGAGCGGCCGCGCAGGCAAGAGGATCGCTGAGAAGGGCGGAGCAGCCGACACGTCAGCCTGGAGAAAGACCGATGCCGATGCAGTACCGTCCGCAGGCCTTTTTTGCGTCCGTGAATCCCACCGTGTTCACGGTTTCGGCACTCATGGTGGTCCTGTTTGTCGGCTTCGGCGTGATCGCTCCGGGGCTCGCCAGCCAGGTCTTCGAGTCCATTCAGGGCTTTATCACCGAATATCTGGGCTGGGGCTACCTGCTGCTGGTGACGCTCTTTCTGGTGTTCCTGGTCTGGCTGGGCTTCAGCCGGTACGGCACCATCTGCCTCGGGCAGCCGGACGATCGTCCCGAATTCAGCTACGGCGCCTGGTTCGCGATGCTCTTCAGCGCGGGCATGGGCATTGGTCTGGTTTTCTGGAGCGTGGCAGAGCCGATCATGCACTACCAGGATCCGCCGCATGTCGACGGCGGGACTGCCGAAGCGGCGCGGCAGGCGATGGTCTACACCTATTTTCACTGGGGGCTGCATGCGTGGGCGGTTTACGTGGTGCTCGGGCTTTCGGTGGCCTATTTCAGTTTCCGCCACCGTCTGCCGTTGACCATCCGCTCAATTTTCTACCCGCTGCTTGGCGACCGCATTTACGGGCCGGTCGGTCACGCGATCGACGTGCTCGCGATCTTTGGCACGCTGTTCGGACTGGCCACATCGCTCGGCTTCGGCGCGATGCAGCTGAACACCGGCCTGAATGTGCTGGTCGGCTTGCCAGTGTCGCACTGGTACCAGGTGGGCATCATCGGGGCGATTACCGCGGTTGCCGTGTTTTCGGTGATCTCGGGCCTGGACCGCGGCCTGAAGTGGGTGAGCGTCTTCAACCTGTCGCTCGCGATGGCCTTCATGCTGTTTGTGCTGCTGGCCGGCCCGACGCTGTTCCTGATGCGCTTCCTGCTCGATTCCACGGGCAGCTACCTGCAGCAGTTGATTAACCTGAGTCTGCACACCGACGCGATCGGCGGTTCCCAGTGGCAGAAGGACTGGACGATGTTCTACTGGGCGTGGTGGATCGCCTGGTCGCCATTCGTCGGTATCTTCATCGCCCGGATCTCGCGCGGGCGCACGATCCGCGAGTTCATTGTCGGCGTGCTGGGTGTGCCGACCCTGTTCGTGTTTGCGTGGTTGACAATTTTCGGGGGCACCGCGCTCTACCTTGAACTGTTCGAGGAGGGGGTCGGCATCGCAACCGCGGTGGCGGAGGACACGACCGTCGCTTTGTACGCGACGCTCGAGCACTTGCCGTGGGTCACGCTGACCTCTTCGATCGCGACCCTGCTGATCGCAACCTACTTCATCACCTCGTCGGCCTCCGGTACTTACGTGATCGACGCCCTGGTATCGCGGGGCGCAATCCATTCCCCCACACGCCAGCGGGTGATCTGGGGCATCACCGAGGGCGCCGTGGCGGCCACGCTGCTGATCGTCGGCGGCGAACGCGCTCTCGACAGCCTCCAGACCGCCTCGCTGACCGGTGGCCTCCCGGTCGCGATCATCCTGGCCTTCTGCTGCTACAGCCTGCTCCGCGCCCTGCGCCGCGAGTACCGCGTGGAAGGCGTCGAAGCCCCCTGGCGCTGACCCGCTCCGGGGTCGGACCAGCTCAAGTGACTGATATTGCCCGAAAACAGTCGTGTAACAGCGTCCAGAATGGCCTTAGAGCCCCCTTTTTGGCCATAAAAACGCGCGACAAGGCATCCCATGCTTCTTGCATGCGCTGAGCGGGATCTGGCGATGCGGCCCTGCCGGTGCCTTGAAGACCCACTTCTGGGGTGAAAAATGGGCCGCCAAGGCGAAAAATCGGGCCCAAAAGGACCGCCCTGTCTCTTGGAATCAGTGGGTTAGCGTGAAAGTTGCGCATTGCTCCCCTCTCCCGCTTACGGACAAATCCGCCGGGAGCGGATTTCGAACCGCCGAAGGCGGGCCCGAAGGGCGGAGGGCAGGATGCCCGGAGTAACAGGGCCGGGGGTGAGGGCCGGGCCGAGGCTGCGCCCCCACCCCAACCCTCCCCCACAGGTGGGGGAGGGAGCTTTCATCGTCGGGGGGGGGGTGGCGGAACGTCATGAGAGTTAGCTTGGTCCGACCCCGGGGTTGTCGGAGTTGCAAGGGGTCCGAAACGCCCGTTGCCGGCTGGCGTTTCTTGACGAGGAAAATCGGGGCTGAAAAATGGGGTGTTAGCAAAAGTCGAGGTAAAAGCGACGCGGGTTGTCCGGTCGCTCGGGTTTCAAACGGGTTTCGGCCGCCCGGAGTGCGGCCATTGCAGCCCGGAACCGGGTCACAGACCGCAACAGGGTGTTGTTCCGGGATAAGTGGAGTTTATTGAGATTCAGAATATGCTAATAGACTGGGGTCACGCCCGCCGCCGTCGGTACGGACCGACAGGCGGGGTGTTTGGTGGTATGCTTGTCGGATCTGTGGTAACTACCCCGCGGAATGAAGCGACCCCCGCTCCTGCGCCAGCCCATGCGCGGCTGCGCTCGCCGCCGATTCGATCCAGGCGGCAACACGCCACGCGCCGCGCCTGCGCCAGCGATCTGGCCATTAATCAGGCTTATGGAAAGTCAAGTAACTTTAATTTGATTCGAAAATCGGAATCGAACAGACTCGGCGAATTTCCCGTATAACAAGAAGGAGGCTCGGACCCGTGATCACAAGTAACCCCTTTGCCGAACTTGCGGCGGTCATTCCGCCGGGCGTCATGCAGGCCTATGTCGTGCTGATGGTCATCCTGGTGGCCGCCGGCGTCATTCTGGATATGCTGCACAAGAAGAACGCCAAATACTTCTTCGAGAACTCCAAGCGCGCGAAGGAGAACGCGAAGCGCACCGTAAGCGGCTCCGAAAAAGTCGCGCTCGCGGCCAAGACCATCGGCAAGGAAGTCCTGACGTCGGGCGAGTTTGCGAACCCGAAGCGCCAGATGGCCCACCTCCTCACGATGTACGGGTTCATCCTTTTCGTCGTCACCTCGGCGATCCTGATCTTCGGCTACGCCACGCCGGCGGCGACCGCCCCCGCCATCGTTCCCCTTCTCTGGCATCTTGGCGCGCTGATGCTGGCCGCCGGAGGCTACTGGTTCTGGTTCGGCATCCGGGTTGACCTCACCTCCGAGGGCAAGCCCTGGTACAAGGTCGGACGTGCGGATCTGTTCATCCTCTCCCTGCTCGGGATGGCCACCTTCGGTCTGCTGTGGTCGCTGACTCTGGCTGCCGGCGCCATCAGCTGGCTCTTCTTCGTCCTGTTCATCGCGGCCACCACCATCCTGTTCGGCAGCGTCTACTGGTCCAAGTTTGCGCACATGTTCTTCAAGCCCGCCGCGGCCTACCAGAAGCGCCTGACCCGGGCCGACGGATCGGCGGAAAACATGCCGACCATAAGCCGCGACGATCCGGAACAGCAGAAGCGACACTCAATGGAATTGCTGCGGGACGCCCCGATGGACATGGGCCTCGGCATTCAGCGCGAAGCGCCGCAGCACTACTGAGGCTCTCACCTGATGAGTCTCTCACCTGAACAACTGTATTGATCGAGGATTGTCATGCCAACTTTCGTATACATGACCCGTTGCGATGGCTGTGGATACTGCGTGGATATCTGCCCGTCAGACATCATGCACATCGACCCGACCATGCGTCGCGCCTACAACATCGAACCCAACATGTGCTGGGAGTGCTACTCCTGCGTGAAGGCCTGCCCCCACGACGCGATTGACGTTCGCGGGTACGCAGACTTCGCACCGCTGGGGCACAGCGTCCGGGTGAAACGGGACGAAGAACGCGGAACCATCGCCTGGAAGGTCAAGTTCCGGGACGGCCGCGAAAAGGACTTCCTCTCGCCGATCACCACCAAGCCCTGGGGCAAGCACATTCCCAAACTCTCGGATGTTTCCGGGCCGGATAAGGACATGCGGGACAGCCAGTTGCTGTTCAACGAGCCGAAGTACATCCGCATGGACGAAGGCGGTCTGCACACGCTGGAATCCGCCGGCCTCAAGCTGAAAGAAGGGGTTTACTACTGATGGGATACCAGACTGTCGTCGAAGACAACATCGACATCCTCGTCGTTGGCGCTGGGCTGGGCGGCACAGGCGCCGCCTTTGAAGCCCGGTACTGGGGTCAGGACAAGAACATCGTGATCGCCGAAAAGGCGAACATCGACCGCTCCGGCGCCGTGGCCCAGGGCCTGTACGCGATCAACTGCTACATGGGCACCCGCTGGGGCGAAAACAACCCGGAGGACCACGTCCGCTACGCCCGCATCGACCTGATGGGCATGGTGCGCGAGGACCTGCTGTTCGACATGGCCCGCCACGTCGACTCGGCGGTGCACCAGTTCGAGGAGTGGGGCCTGCCGCTGATGCGCGACCCGAAGACGGGCGCGTATCAGCGTGAAGGACGTTGGCAGATCATGATCCACGGCGAGTCCTACAAGCCGATCGTGGCAGAGGCCGCCAAGAAGTCCGCCGACAAGATCTTCAACCGGATCTGCGTCACGCACCTGCTGATGGACGAGTCCAAGGAAAACCGGGTGGCCGGCGCCGTCGGTTTCAACGTGCGGACCGGGAACTACCATGTGTTCAAGTCGAAGTCGGTCATCGTGGCCGCCGGCGGCGCGTCCATGATCTTCAAGCCGCGTTCGGTCGGCGAAGGTGCCGGCCGCGTGTGGTACGCGCCGTGGTCCTCCGGCTCCGCCTACGGTCTGCTGATCCAGGCCGGCGCGAAGATGACCCAGATGGAAAACCGGATCGTGCTGGCCCGCTTCAAGGACGGCTACGGGCCCGTGGGGGCATACTTCCTCCACCTCAAGACCTACACGCAGAACGGTCTGGGCGAAGAGTACGAATCCAAGTGGTTCCCCGAGCTGCAGAAGATGGTCGGCAAGGAATACCTGGACGTGGAGGCCTCGCACCGGACCCACCGTCCGATTCCGACCTGCCTGCGTAACCACGCCTTCATCAACGAGGTGAACGCTGGCCGTGGTCCGATCCACATGGTGACCATGGAGGCCTTCCAGGACCCGCACCTTGAAGAAGTGGGCTGGGAAAACTTCCTCGGGATGACCGTGGGTCAGGCCGTGCTCTGGGCCGCCACCGACGTGGATCCGAAGAACGAGAACCCCGAGCTGACCACCTCCGAACCCTACGTGATGGGCTCGCATGCCACCGGTTGCGGTGCGTGGTGTTCCGGTCCGGAAGACGTTTCGCCGGACGAGTACTTCTGGGGCTACAACCGCATGACGACCGTGGAAGGGCTGTTCGGCGCCGGTGATGCGGTGGGCGGTACGCCGCATGCGTTCTCCTCCGGTTCCTTTACCGAGGGGCGGCTGGCGGCCAAGGCGGCGTGCAAGTACATTGACGACGGCAAGGCGCAGGGCATCCGGGTTTCGGACGAGCAGATCGAACGCCGCAAGGCCGAGATCTACAAGCCGATGGAGCACTACAAGATCTACAGCAACGAGGTGGTTGCCGGAACGGTCAACCCCAGCATGATCAACCCGAGGCAGGGTCTCGACCGCCTGCAGAAGCTGATGGACGAGTACTGCGGCGGCGTGACGGTCAGTTACATGACCAACGAGAAGTTGCTGAACATCGGCATGAAGAAGATGAGGATCCTGTCGGAGGACCTCGAGAAGCTGGGTGCCGCGGATATCCACGAGCTGCTGCGGGCCTGGGAACTCAAGCATCGGGTGCTGACATCCGAGGCCGTGTTCCATCATACCCTGTTCCGCAAGGAGACCCGCTGGCCGGGATACTACTACCGCGGTGACGCCATGAAGCTCGACGATGAGAACTGGCATGTCCTCACGGTGTCGCGCCGCGACCCCGATACGGGCGAGTACACGATGGAAAAGGCACCCTGCTACCACCTGGTTGAAGAAGCCAGCGAGTAACAGGCACCTGCGGCGGGGGCTTGTCGAGGCCCCGCCGCTATTTTTTTGGGCCGGATCGTTCAGCGGGCACCGGCGGTGGTCCGTTTTTCATTCGCCAAGTCCGGGAAATTGGATATGAATAGCGCAACCGACGCTCCCGAAAGCACGGGAACGGTCAAGAACATCACGGAACACTCCGACGAAGAGATCACGGCAATCGCCCATCCCATGTGGGACGATCTCATCAAGGCGTCGAACGAGGGTGATTACGGGCGATTCACCCGCAAGTTCTCCTTCAATCTCGTTTTCGGTCTCAACGAGGTCGAGGTGGGCAATCAGTTCGCCAAGAGCGAACTGACCCGCAGCCTCAGCGAGGACTGGGATTTCCTCGGTCTCATTCGCCGGGGTGAACACGTCACGGTGCTCTACCGGGTCCGCAGCACCAAGCGGGAGGGAGAGTGGCTGGGCCGAATGGTTCTCGGCTATGAGAAGGGAGAGCCTCGGATTTTTGGCGCGTCCATTTTCTGATGACGGTGCGGGCAATGACGAAGGATGTGATCCAGGAAAACAAATACGTCGAATTGACGTACCAGGTGGTTGACCGCAAGTCGGGCGAAGTTTTGACCGCGGTCGAGTATCCCCTTGGTTACGTGCATGGCGTCAACGAGATCCTGTCGCCGAGCGTGATGGCCGAACTGGCGGGCCGCTCCGAGGGGGACACGATTGATGTGCCGATCGACTGCAACGCGCTCTACGGGCCGCGCGACGAGACGCTGGTGATCACCGACAAGATCGAAAACGTTCCTGAAGAGTATCGGGAAGTCGGGACAGCGATCCTGATGGAAAACGACCGTGGCGAAACCAAGAGCTTTCTTGTCACCCGGGTCGACGAGCGGACCGTGACGATCGACGGCAACAACCCGTTGTGTGGGCGGGAGGTGATCTTCAAACTGGACATCCGCACGGTTCGTGATGCGACGGAAGAGGAGATCGAACACGGTGGGAAGCCGGAGCCGGGACCGGATATCGACGGTGGTCGCACGGTGCCAATCTGAGGCGCCTGCGCATTGCTCTGGCAGAGGGTTCGTGTTCCGTTGCGGCGGTTCCCAGAGGTTTGCGGCGCCTGCGGAACAGCGAATCCTGCAATCACGTGGAACGTAACCATCCTGACCACAGGAATGGTCTAAGGTGTTGGGGAAACGCTGAGCAACCCGTCATCGCGAGGAACGCAGCGACGCGGCGATCCATAGAGGGTGCCGATCTGACAGGCTCTACCCGGATTGCCACGCTGCGGTTGTAATGACGAAGCCTTATTATCCAGCGTTTCATTAATGGGTTGGGGGACAGACGGCGGTGTCGAGACGTCCCCCGTTTGGATGTGAGAGGAGGTGAATGATGAGCGAACCAAAGAAGGAACGGCCCGCGGTACCCGAGGGTAAAGCGCGCTATCTGAAGACCCGGCAGATGTCGGCGAACGAGAAGGGCTACGTCGGCTACGACACGATCTGGGAATCGTTCCAGAAAGAAGCGGAATACAAGAAGCCGAAGACTCCCTAAGCCCGCTGGCCGCGCGGCGTTGCACGATGGCGCGGCCGACTTGATTCGTGGAGAGGGCTGATGTGCCGCGGCCTTCTCCATCGTTTTTTTAATGACCCATCGCACCATTGTGGTGGTGTTCGTGATGGGCGGATCGCATGGCACGAAGCAACGGCTTCATGATGGCCCCGACCGGTGCAAGTTTCCTGGCGCCTTCATTCCCGGGCGGTGTAGCCTTAAGCTCCGGAAAGCAAGGGACAGCGGATACCGAGTCACGTCCGGAGCGCTGAGTTCAAGTCACTTGACGAGCGCCTCCCGCTCGACAGCCATCGTCCGGTAGTACGAATCGGCCAGCTCTGGCCTGCAAATCGACCCTTTGTGCCGCGCCGGAACGCGATGCTCACGCACAACTTCCAGGAGGGCCCTCGATGTCAACGAACCTTGCAGCCTCCCGTGATCCGGACCATGAACTGCTGAACGCCTACCTTCGGGTCCGGGGACTTTCGGAGCACCTTGCCGGTCGCCTGGCCCCGGAAGACCAGGTCGTCCAGACCATGCCGGATGTCAGCCCGACGAAATGGCACCTCGCACACGTGACCTGGTTCTTCGAGCGGTTCGTTCTCGGTCCGAAGCTGCCGGGCTACCGCGTCTTTGATGAACGGTGGCACTACCTGTTCAACTCCTACTACTACACGGTGGGGGAGATGTACGCCCGACCGCAGCGAGGCCTGCTCTCTCGTCCTACCGTCGCCGAGATTCTCGAATTCCGTGCCCACGTCGACGATGGAATGCTGCGGCTGCTATGGGAAATTGGCGACGATTCCGAGCTCGCCTTTCTCGTCACGCTCGGGCTGAATCACGAGCAGCAGCACCAGGAATTGCTGTTGACCGACATCAAGCACGTGCTGTGGACTAACCCGCTGGGGCCCGCCTACGACGACGGCCTGGCAACGCCACGCGCCGGATCGGTTCCGCCGCTTGCGTTCGTGGAGCAGGAAGGGCGGGAGACGCGGATCGGCGCGGACGGGCGGGGCTTCGCCTTCGACAACGAGACGCCCCGGCACGCGGTTCGGCTTCGACCACACGCGCTGGCGAACCGCCCGGTAACCAATGCCGAGTACCGTGAATTCATCGCGGACGGGGGTTATCGCGATCCCGCACTGTGGCTGGCCGACGGCTGGGCGCAACGGCAGGCGGAGGGCTGGGAACGCCCGCTTTACTGGTCGCGGGATGAGGCACAGGAGTTCACGTTGGGTGGCTGGCGGCCGTTGCAACCCGACGCCCCTGTCTGCCACGTTTCCTTCTACGAGGCGGACGCGTTTGCCCGGTGGGCTGGTGTCAGGTTGCCGGAGGAAGCCGAGTGGGAGGCGGCAGCGGCGCAGCACCCGGTCGCGGGCAATCTTCTCGAGGCGGGCTGGCTGCATCCGGCACCGACGCGAGACGCGGACTCCGGACTCGCGCAGCTCTTCGGTGATGTCTGGGAGTGGACCGGATCGCCGTATATGCGGTACCCGGGGTTTGAGCCGCTGGCGGGGTCACTGGGCGAATACAACGGCAAGTTCATGTGCAACCAGATGACCGTCCGCGGAGGTTCCTGCCTGACCTCAAGCGATCACATCCGCGCCAGCTACCGCAGCTTCTTCTATCCGCAGCAGCGCTGGCAGATGCTGGGGTTCCGCCTGGCCCGCGATGTACGCTGACCGGGTACAGACCTTCAGAGGTGACGCATGATCCATGCCTACGCGGCATTCGAACCCGGCGGTGCGCTACAGCCCTTCGAATACGACCCGGGTCCACTCGGTGTGGGGGAGGTGGGCATCGGTGGCCTCGGCCATCTGGCGCTGAAGTTCCTGAACGCCCGGGGCTGCGAGGTGACCGCCTTCACCGCAAGCGAATCGAAGCGCGACGAGGCGCTGCGCCTCGGTGCCCACGAGACCCTGGACTCGCGTGATACGCGGGCGGGAGGTCGCCGCTGGTCGCTTCGACCTGATCCTCTCGACGGTCAACGTGAAGCTGGACTGGAACGCCTGCCTGGGCACCCTGAAACCCCGGGGCCGGTTGCACTTCATCGGCGCCACGCTGGAGCCGATCGACGTCGCCGTGTTCCCGCTGCTCGCGGGATAGCAAAGCATCTCCGCCTCGCCGGTCGGCAGCCCCGCGACCATCCGCGGGATGCTCGAGTTCGCCCTCCGACACGGCATCGCGCCGGCGACGGAACACTTCCCGCTCGAACGCGTCAACGACGCCATCGCCCGCCTGCGCAGCGGTGAGGCCCGCTATCGGGTCGTCCTCAACCGCTGCCCGGCCGCCGGTCATTCGGTTGCCGCCTGAGTGGCCTACGCCTTGGCACTCGGGAACAGGGTGCGAATTTCTTCCGGCAGCATCTCTCTGACGTCATCGATTTCCCCGTCCGGAACATGCCGTTCCAGAACCTCGAAGACTGCACGGGCGCAGCCTTCAGGATTCATCGGCCCGATATCGCCGAGTGCATCATTGATCTTCTGCAGGAACTGGTCCCGACTCCGTATGATTTCGGGCTTGCCGGTGGGCCGGTAACCCTCCCAATAGATGCCTCGCACCAGCAGTGGAAGCTGGGCACTGAGCTTGAAAGCCTGCTCCACCGTGGAACGATCGCGCAGCGTACCCAGAACGGCACGCAATGCGTGGTAGGCGCGCTGCTTGTCGGGGCCGATGCTCTCGTCTTCTCCGATTTCATTCAGCCAAATGTTCGTCACCTGGAGGGTCTTGTCGAAGATTTCCAGTCCGGTTGTACTCATGATGAGGACTCCCCCTTGGTCGGCTTCGAGTAGTCCCGATCGACTGCCGGATCGTATTCCTTTGCGCGTTCCTCGCCGGCCTTCTCCGCGCGTTCCATTTCCTCCTTGTCGCCTTCGCCCGCCTTCCTGGCGGCTTCGTCGACCTTCCCGGACTCGACGAACTCCTGCGTATCCTTGTTGTAGCGCTTCGCGGATTCCCGGTCGCCTTCGCCCTGTATCTTCGATGTGTCTGCCATAACCTGGCTCCTTTCAGATTTCATTGTGATCGAAAGCGCCCGCTTCCGTAGCGGAAGCGGGACGTCTGGGATTCGGTCAATGGACTTCGATCTTGCGGACGCGCTCGCTTTCGCTTGCCTTCATGTCAAGATGGAGCACGCCGCCCTCGAGTTTCGCGTCAACCGAATCCGGGTCGACGGTGCTGGGAAGACGGAACGAACGCTGCACTCTTGTAAACTGCCGTTCTTGCAGATGGGCACGTCCTTTGGGCGTTTCGGCGGTTCGTTCCGCGCGGATGGTCAGCATGTCGTCTGCCACGGAGACGTCGATCTCTTCGGGTTTGAAGCCGGGCATCTCGGCATCGACGATCAAGTGGCCGTCTTCCTCGCGAATGTCGACCGGATAGCCGCCACCGGTGGTCTCCGCCGGAAACTCGTCGAACAGGCGTTGCATCATCTGCTCGAACATATCGGCCGATTCGCTCCGGCGGCCAGGTGAACGAGGGCGAAACAGGGTTGGAAAGGCCATGTCATTCCTCCTTGTCAGAATCCGGCGTGGTCTCGGTACGACAGTCCCGCAAGGGCCGGTTGCCATCCGGGCTGTCGACGCGAACGCGGGCGGCGAAGGAAAGACCCTTGCGGACCTCCGGGACGCCGGCGGCATGCGAGAGGCTCGCGCCTCGCGACCCGCATTGACGGCGGCTCGGGGCGTCCCCGCGCCCCCGCCTGACCCTTCGTACCCTAGGAGGATCCAAGGCAAGCAGAAAGGCGTAGGAATACCAGTGCGGATGAATACGCCCCCAAGACCCTGTCCGGGGTCTGGGGGGTCGGACCAAGGTAATCCACTGATTCGTCTGGAAAAAGCGGAGAATTGGCCCCGGAAAACGAGCCTGGAGCGCCCTTTTTGCGCCCGAATTGGGTCGTTCAAGAGCGCTCCAGTCGGAGCAGGGCAGGGCCTGACGGACGGATGACCCGCTGGCTTCGCTGGGGCTGCATTTTTGAGGGCAAAAATGCCCGTTTAAGGCGGAAATCAGCGTAAAAAACGGCCTGAAAGCCCTGGATTCAAGTGGTTGCGTTGGTCCGACCCCCATCGCCATCGGCGGAGCGCCAGCGCAGGATTGCCTTCTCCGCCTCGACCAGGAGAAACACGAGGACCGCGGCGGTGAGGATGATGCCCCAGTGGTGCCAGGCCAGCGCGCCGCTGCCGAACAGCAACTGCATCGGTGGGGTGTAGGTCCACGCCAGCTGGAAGAGTACGACCAGCCCGATCGCTATCCAAACCGGCCGGCTACCGAAGATGCCGTGCAGCGACAGGGAACTGTTCGTCAGGTAACGGCTGTTGATGAGGTAGGCGGCGCTGGCGAGCACCAGCAGGTTCACTGCGCCGGACCGCGCGACCTCTTCGGCCACGCCCTCGACATACAGCAGCCACAGGAACATCCCGTAAACGCCCGCCAGCAGCAGGAGCGAGACGAACAGCACGCGCCAAAGCAGGAACAGGTCGAGCAGGGGCGCACTCGGATCGCGCGGCTTGCGCTGCATCAGGTTCCGTTCGCCCGGTTCGAAACCGAGCGCCAGACCCAGCGTGACGGCCACGATCATGTTGACCCACAGTGCCTGGACCGGGGTCACGGGCAGCATCGTCCCGGCAGCGACCGCTACGGCGATGGCCAGGCCCTGTCCGCCGTTGGTCGGCAGCAGAAAGATGATCGTCTTCTTGATGTTGTCGTAGACCTTGCGGCCTTCTTCAATGGCGTTGACGATGCTCGCGAAGTTGTCGTCCGCCAGCACCATTTCCGAGGCCTCCTTTGCGGCCTCGGTACCCTCGATCCCCATCGCGACACCAACGTCGGCCCGCTTGAGCGCTGGCGAATCATTCACTCCATCGCCGGTCATCGCGCACACCTCGCCATCGGCCTGCGCGGCCTCCACCATGCGAAGCTTGTCCTCGGGAGAGGCCCGGGCGTAGACATCCACTTCCTCAATCCGCTGCTGGAGGTCGCCCTCCGACATATCCGAGAGCTCCTTGCCGCTGATCGCCTCGTCCGTGTTGCGCAGCCCCAGTCTGGCGGCGATGGCACGGGCGGTCAGGCCGTGATCGCCGGTGACCATGATCGGCCGAATGCCGGCCTTCAGGCATTTCTTGATCGCCTCGATGGCCGTTTCCCGAGGCGGGTCGAGCAGCCCGACCAGCCCCAGCAGAACGAGGTCGTTCTCGACCGTGTCATCGGTCAGTTCATCTTCCGATTCAACTGACTTTTCCGCTACCGCGAGGACACGCAGTCCGCGCGAGGAGAGTGTCTCGATCTGTTTCTCCCAGACCCCGGCGTCGAGATCTTCCTCGCCCTCGGCCGTACGCACCCGGATGCACATTTCGAGGATCCGGTCGGGCGCGCCCTTCACGTGAATGCGCGATTCTCCTTCGGGCCCACTGTCGAGCGTCGCCATGTATTGCCGTTCCGACTCGAAGGGAATCGAATCCTTTCGCTTCCACTGTTCCCGAAGCTCATCCCGGTCATAGCCTGCCTTGGCGGCGGCCACGATCAGGGCACCTTCGGTCGGGTCGCCGTGCAGCGTCCACTCGTCGTCCTCCCTGCGCAGGCTGGCATCGTTGCAAAGCGCTCCTGCAACGAGGAACCGCTTGAGCAGGGCGTCCTCGTCGGGATCAATCTTCTCGCCCGACGGCTGGTCGTCGTCCGCGTTCCCTTGTTCGCCATTGCGATGGAATTCGCCTTCGGGCGCGAATCCGACGCCGGAAATCTGCACCTCGCCGTCGGCCAGTGCGATCGCCTGAGCGGTCATTTCATTGCGCGTCAGGGTCCCCGTCTTGTCGGAGAAGATGATGGTTGTGGAGCCGAGCGTCTCCACCGCCGGCAGCTTGCGGATGATGGCGTTGCGCCGCGCCATTGCCTGAACCCCGAGCGCCAGTGTAATCGTGACGATGGCCGGGAGGCCTTCGGGGATGGAGGCGACCGCCAGTGCGACGGCTGCCATGAAGGCCTGCGGGAGAGGAAGGTCGTGAACCAGGATGCCAATCAGGCCCACCACCGCTGCCGCCCCCACAATGATCACCGCCAGTTTCTTGCCCGCACGGTCGAGATCGCGCAGCAACGGTGTCTCGATATCCTCGACTTCCTCGAGCATCTCCGAGATGCGTCCGATCTCGGTGCGAGTGCCCGTTTCCACCACTACGCCCGTGGCCTTGCCCTGGACCGCGGTGGTGCCGGCGAAGGCCATGCTGGTACGCTCGGCCAGCTCGGTGTCTTCTTCGACCTCGTCGATGGCCTTGTCCACGGCTTCCGACTCGCCGGTCAGCGATGCCTCCTGGGTGCGAAAACGCTTCGCCTCAAGCAGACGCACGTCGGCGGGAACCCGGTCGCCGCTGCTGATTTTGACGATGTCACCCGGCACGACCTCTTCCGCCGGGATTTCTTCCGTCTTGCCGGACCGGACGACCGTGGCCTGGGGCGAAAGCATCTCCTTGATGCTCTCGAGGGCACTTTCCGCCTTGCCCTCCTGGATGAAGCCGACCAGGGCAATGATCAGCACCACCCCGAAAATTGCCGCGGCGTCGATCATCTCACCGAGCAGCACGCTGGCGACGCCCGCAACGATCAGGATGAGCATCAGCACATTGTTGAACTGATCGAGAAAGCGCTTCCAGCCCGGGCGCTTTTTTTCCTGGCGCAGCTGGTTGGCCCCGTATTTCCTCAATCGGCGCCCGGCCTCGTCCTTGTCCAGGCCATCGGAGCTGGTCTCCTGCCGTTCCAGTGCCTCGTCACCGGAAAGGGCGTGCCATGGAACCCGCTGGTCTTCAGAATCGCGTTCTTGTGCCATTTGCGGTCACCACCTTTGCCAGGTATCGGTCAGCAATCGACGTGCATAGAACAGGGGTTGTCGGCGATTCTCGTCTCCCACCAGGCCGCCGCCGGTTGGTGTTTGCTCGTCTTGCCCGGACCGAATCACCGATACATACCGGGGCTCGCGGGCGGTGCAACGGCACGCAACATAAGCCAAATGACTCCGAACCGTTCGCCAGTCATCGTTTGGCTCATTCCGTATTGACGATCCCCTCGCGCGGATCCTGAACCGTTCCGGGGAGAACGGGCGGCATCAGCTCCGGCCCGGATCCCGCTTGTCGGGATCTCTCCGCATCTTCGCGGGAGATGCCCCACCCCGTGCGTTAGCGGTCAAACTGCGGAAAATTCAGCATGAAGTCCAACTNGCGCGGATGCGGCCGGTTCGCCGGAGTCCGTGACGCCTAGACGACGAAGCCGAGCAGACCGGCCTCACGAAATACGCTAGAGCTTTTCGGGTTGCCATGCAACGGCCCCGCGCCGTGAGACGCCGCCGACGGCCTCCAAAGGCTAGTGGGCCATGCCGGAAGTTCGGTGACTATGGAGCACAGCCAGAAGTGCCGGAGCAAGGCGGGCAAGTGCCGGAATAGCCACCCTATTGCAAACTTGCCCAACGCAGCGCCGGCGCTTCTGGCGAA
>SL_5KL_010_SEDDRAFT_10001217_pt1 | contig 15783 bp, 11 predicted proteins | sample SodLakKL_010_SED_FD_9118 | JGI IMG/M metagenome (IMG submission 9118)
ATTTACATGGAGTTCTCGTTGGCCGCATCCGGTACCGGACGCTTCTGGTAGACGCCTTGGCCGTTTGGCTCAGGCGAATATTCGGGCGCTTCCATGATCCGTATCCATAACGGGTGCCTACCGGCACATGAGCGGTATGCCGATGCTGCCGCGCGCGGCACTCGCGGTTGTCCGATACCGGATGCAATCGGTCTCCAACGAAGGCGTACAGGTGCACCGCCGCCGCGCTAAATCAGCGCAAACCGTCCGGTACCGGACGGTTTATCAATCCGTTTCCAGATCGATCCCTCTCAAGTGGAAGACACACTGCAACACCACGCAGTGCCCCGAGACCGGACGGGGCGCCGTTGCCAAGTGCCCGTTCCCGAATTCTGGAACTGCGGGCTTCCACGGGTCGGTACGGCGATCACCGCGATTCAGCCTTGGCGATACCAGGTGGTCGGCCGACTCCCTGGATAGGTCTGCCCGAACGCCCGGTATCGGACGGTCCGGCGAGGAACCCGTGCCACCGGAGAGGGGGGGCGGGTGGTGTGGTGTCAGGTTCCTCATCCGCCAGCATATCCCCGCCGGTGGCTCACAGAGTGAGCCTGTGCGCGCCGGCCGAAAATTTCGATTCTCGTGAGCACTGGCTCACTCTGTGAGCCAGTGCCCCCCGTATCCTGAACTTCAGTACATCGGGGACCGGGGAGACACCGTCATGCATGCGCGCACGAGCCAGAGCCATCCGCTTCAGATCGATACCCTGGGTCCCGTGGGGCGGGGCCGGCTGGGGCTCACTTTTTGCCCGGGCAAGGTCGACCCCCACGCCCAGACCGGGGCCTGGCACCGGGATCTCGACACCGACCTGCGAACCCTGCGCGACTGGGGTGCGAGCACGGTCGTCACCTTGATGGAGACGCACGAACTGGAGCTGTTGCGGGTGCCGGATCTCGGCGAGCGCATTTCCAGGCTGGGCCTGCACTGGTGGCACCTGCCGATCGTGGACGGCGGTGTTCCCAATCGCCATTTCGAGCACGCCTGGAACCGGGCCGGCGAGGACCTGCGGCGTCGTTTGCTGGCAGGGGAGGGGATCGTTGTCCACTGCCGTGGCGGGTTGGGTCGCACGGGTATCGTGGCAGCCCGGCTCCTGGTCGAATTCGGCGAGACGCCCGAGAACGCGCTGTTCCGCGTGCGTCGCGCGCGGACGGGCACGGTCGAGAACCGGCTTCAGGAGGAGTACGTGCGGGATCTTGGGGAGGTGCAAGGTGTCTTCGAAACAGATTTCGTATCCAGAACGCGACGGATCGAACAACTGTGGTAATCGATCACTTGGCAAGCCATCCCCACAGCGGGCTCGTTTGAACACGTTCGTTCAGGGTCGAGCGCCGAATGCCGTCTGGGGCCAGAGAGGATCCGCTATCGTGGTTTTCGGCCGTCAGCTCAACGCTCGCGGAAGGGTGGGCGAGTTTCCGTGTTCCTCCGCGCGTCAGCGTGCATCGCACACAACCTGGTCCGGGTTGGCAACGAGCGTGTTCAGACGGATGTTTTTCGGGTCCCGAGAGGTTTTCGGCGAGATGCAGTCGACATCGCCCTTATCGGCCGCGGTTGTCAGGGCCTATGTGACATGCTAAATGTTATGTGACATAGACGCGCGAGGAGCCCCCATGGCAGTCGGAAACAGTGGACGGATCGTCATCGAGGTCGATCCGCTGGTGAAGAAGCAGTTGTACGCCGCGCTGCGGGAGGACGGGTTGACCCTGAAAGACTGGTTCCAGCAGCACCTGCATGCCTATCTGACGAATCGGGAACAGCTCCCGCTGCTGTTCGACGACCTGCCGTTACGCGGAGGTGCGCGCCAATGATCGCCTTCGACCCGCAGAGGGCTGCTTTCGGCAGACACGAGACGTTCCCTCTCCGTTACGGTTGGCTCACGAAAGGCTTCCGGGAGTGGTGCGACAACCCCGAGGTTTTTGATGCAGAGGACGCTACGGTGTGCCTCGGTGTTGGTAAGAACATGGTGAGCGCGATCCGCTACTGGTTGGTCGCGACCCGGATGGTGGAGAGTAATGGCCGCACGCTCGAACCCACCCTTATCGGGAAGAAATTGCTGTCTGAGGGTGGGTGGGATCCGTATCTCGAGGATCAGGTCACTCTCTGGCTGATCCAATGGCTCCTCGCTTCGAATCCGCATGATGCCACGACTTTTTTCTGGTTTTTCAATCGCTTTCATAAGTCGGAGTTCACGGCCGTAGAAGTATTGAACGGGCTGCAGGATTTCGTCCGGGAAAACGTGAAGGTGCGTGTTGCGTCTACTACGCTGAAGCACGATGTGAACGTGCTCCTCCGAATGTACGAGCAGCGCGCACCGTCAAGGCACGCCCCTCTAGAAGATACGCTGGACTCGCCTCTTGCTACGCTGGGACTGTTGCGCACTACCGGCACTGTTAAACAGCATGTGTCAACCCCGGATACACGACCTGCGTTGCCGGTCGCGGCCCTAGGGTTTGCGGTCGCAGAGATATTTGCCGCAACGGATCAGCCTAGCCTGCCGGTCGAAAGCCTTCTCTACGGGGATGGGCAGTGGGCGGCACCCGGAACGGTATTTCGGCTCACGGGTGAGGGTCTCATCAGCAAATTAGAGCAGCTGACGCACTGGCTCCCCGACCACTTCGAGCTGCGAGACACGGCAGGTATACATCAGCTTTACGCGCTGAGAACCATCAAGCCGCTAGAACTCCTGTTGCGGCACTACATACGACATATCGCCAGGGAGGCTGCATGAATCTCTTGGATGAGCTGCGGGTCGATGCAGCGTACACACGCTCGATAAATTTGGAACGGGATTGGGAGAGTGAGAGCACTGGGGAACTCCGCTCGTATGTGCCAACTCCGCGCGCATGTGAGGCGTTGGAGCGGTTTCTTGCGGTACAGCAACCGAGCGATCACCCCCGTGCATGGGCTCTGATTGGTCCCTATGGTTCCGGCAAATCTGCGTTTGCTCTGTTTCTCGCCAAGCTTCTGAGTCGTCCCGGCTCGGCGGGCGCGGTATCCGCCCTCCGAATGCTGAAATCCGCTGATCCCCGGTTGGCACGGGACGTCAAGCGCCTCACTAAAGATGGGCAAGGCTACTGCGCGATCTTGTTGACCGGCAGTCCAGAGCCGTTGGCAAAGCGCTTTCTGATGGCGCTTGAGCATGCAGCGACGCAATTCTGGTCAGGTCGTAAGGGGCGTCCGCCGGAAGTGATCCGCCGGATCCGTGTTGCGCTCGAGCTAGAGGAGTTCGGTGGGACGGAATTGATCGAGCTTGTGTGCGAACTGCAAGCGGCAGTGAAACGTGCTGGCGGGCAGGGTGTCCTCGTGGTGATCGACGAGCTCGGTAAGTTCCTCGAATACGAGGCACGGCATCGTGACGCCAACGACATCTACCTGCTTCAGATGCTCGCAGAATCGGCGCAGAAGGGTGGAGCAGCGCCCTTGAATCTACTCGTGCTGTTGCACCAGGCATTCGAGCAATATGCAGTCGGCTTCAGTACCCAACTGAAGAATGAATGGAAAAAGGTCCAAGGAAGGTTCGAGGGCATCCCCTTTATCGAGTCGAGCGAACAGGTGATGCGTTTGATCGGCTCGGCGATAAGGGTTTCGGTGGACGCTGCAACGCGCCAACGAACGCGAGAACAGATCGAACGGATTGGACACCGGATGCTCGAGTTGGGGGCGTTGCCGGGAGCGATGTCGGAGGCGTCCACCCATGAGTTATTCGAGGCTAGCTATCCTTTACATCCGGTAAGCCTAGCCCTGCTCCCTAGCCTTGCGCAAAAAGTGGCGCAAAACGAGCGCACCATTTTTAGCTACCTCGGTGGGCTCGAACCGCACGGCTTCCTCGACACGGTCTCTCGCCTCGTTAAGACCAAGACGGCGCAACCATGGGTCATGCCGTGCCACATATTCGATTACTTCGTCGCGAGCCAAGCGGGATTGCTGACGGATCCCTTGACTCATCGCCGTTGGGCTGAGGTGGTTACAGCCCTCGAACGTCTCGGTGATGCAACGGCTCTTGAGGTTGAGCTTCTGAAGACGATCGGTCTGTTCAATCTCGCTGGTGTGCAAGGCGGCCTTAAGGCATCACCCGAAATCCTGCAACTATGTTTCGAACATAACCCAGATGAGTTGACGGCCGCATTCGCAGTCCTCCAGCAGCGCTCGGTGATCACCTACCAGAAATTCTCGGGTGAATACCGAGTGTGGCAAGGAAGCGATTTCGATATCGAGGAGGCTCTCAGTGGCGAGCGGTCACAGATGGGGGAGATTTCGCTGTCTGATGTGCTTAATCACCGGCACGCGTTAGGCCCGTTAGTAGCGCGTCGGTATAGCATCGAGACGGGCACTCTCCGTTATTTCACGCCATGTTTCGTGGACCGAGAAACCCGTCTCGATCAGAGCGCCATTCAGCAACCTACATTATTCGTCTGCATGGCCTTCGACCCGGACGAAGCGGCGTATTTTCAGGGTCTTGCCAAAGATTGGGATAATTCTTTGGCGGTCTTCGTTGTGCGCGCCGATGCAGCCGAGATGAATGACGCGGTCGCGGAGGTCATGGCGATCGAACGTGTTCAGCGCACGAGTCCTCAACTCAGCACTGATCCGGTCGCTCAACGCGAAGTCCGGGAGCGCTTGGTGATGGCTCGGCGTCGGGAAGCGAGGTTGCTAGCCAATGTTCTCGATGAGCCTGCCGATGGATCTTGGTATCACGGTGGCCAGGAGCAGCAGATCCCGGACAGTAGAGCGCTGCAGAAGCTGCTCTCGGATGCCCTGATTCGTGCCTATCCGCTTGCCCCAACCATCCACAATGAGCTCCTGAATCGTGATCGTCCCTCGTCTAGCGCTAACGCTGGGCGTAACAAGCTGGTGCAGGCGATGCTGGAGAGGCCAAACGAAGAACTCCTCGGCATAGATCGCTTTCCGGCTGAAAAGGCCATGTATCTGTCGCTTCTGCTGTCTACCGGTATTCACCAACCGGGGGTCAATGGATGGGGATTCGGGCGTCCCAATCCGGAGTCCGGGGCGCGAAACAATGTCGACCATGTTTGGTCGTGCATGGAGCGCTTTCTCGATCGCACCGAGTCCGAACCACTATCCGTTGGCAAATTATTTGAGGAACTTCAAGCGCCACCCTTTGGTGTCAAAAAAGGTCCGCTTCCGATATTTTTCCTCGCGGCATACTTAGCGTTTCGGGAGGAGATTGCGCTTTATGATGAGGGACTCTTTGTTCCTTTCGTCAATCACGAGGTCTTCGAGCGGTTGATGCGGAGTCCGGCGTCCTTCGCGGTGCAACGTGTCCAGCTCGGAGGAATGCGGGATGCAGTGTTCAAGAAATATGCAGAAGCCATCACAGGAGAAGCGCCGCAGGAAGCAGGACTCCTTGATGTAGTACGACCTCTTGCCCGTTTCATGATGACTTTGCCCGACTATGCGAAGAAGACGCATTCTCTCTCGTCCGAAGCGCAGGCGGTGCGCGATCTATTTTTTGATGCCAAGTCGCCGACAGAGTTGTTGCTCCTAAGCGTCCCAGAGGCCTGTGGTTTTCCGCGGCTTGTCAAAGGAGACGGCGTTCCGGAGGAACTCCATGCGTTCGGTCGGAAGCTTTCGTCCGTGCTGGTCGAGCTACGATCGGCTTATCACGGCCTCTTGCAGCACGTGTTGAAAACCGTCCGACAGGCCTTTTCCTTAGAGGCCACTCTTGAATTGGAAGAAGTGCGTTCTCGCCTTCATGGACGCTACGCTGGTTTACAGGAATACACAATTGATACTCAGGGGCTGCGTGCGTTCCTTGGGCGGCTGACGGATGCGTACGGGGACGATACGCAGTGGCTTGTCAGCGTGGCGAGTTTTCTTGGGCGCAAGCCCCCTGAGAAATGGTCGGATGACGAAGTGCGCGCCGCAGAGTATCGGCTCGTCGAGTTCGCCAAGCGTACGCGCGATCTCGAGCGGCTTAGGATGGCGTACGAGGGCAACAAACAGCAAGACGCCGGCCGCTTTGACGTCATCTTGCTCCGGACAGTTCGGCGAGGCGCGGGAGAGGCCGAGGATACGATAGTTATTGGCGAGGAGATGGAAGGGGTTGTTCGGCCCATCTCCGAGATGATTCAAAGGGCGCTGGATGACAAGCTCCCGAATCACGAGTCGCGACTTGCCGCGATTGCGCAGGTACTGGACTTCCTCCTACGGAGTGAGGTCGAGGCAACGGAATCACCAGCTCATCAGATCCACGTAAAGGAGGCGCGCCATGACTGATAACGAGAAAGGTGTTCGCCACGTGCTCGGGATCTCGGGGGGCAAGGACAGTGCGGCGCTTGCCGTGTATATGCGCGATCGGGTCCCAGAAATGGAATATTTCTTTACAGACACCGGCGCGGAGTTGCCTGAAGTCTATGACTTTCTCGACCGTCTCGAGGGATACCTTGGGAAGCCTATCGCGAGGCTCACGCCGGAATCGAGCCGGCCTGACCGCACCGCCTTCGACGAGTTGCTAGATAAATATGGAGGGTTTCTTCCATCGCCGAACACGCGTTGGTGTACTCGGGAGCTGAAGATTAAGCCATTCGAAGCATGGGTTGGTGAGGACGAGGTCTTTACGTATGTCGCGATTCGGGCCGATGAAGCGCGTGATGGCTATCGCAGCACTAAACCAAATATCAGGCCCGTGTTTCCGTTTAAGGAAGACGGAATCCGGTTGCGGGATGTCGAGCGGATTCTTGACAAAGCCGGTATCGGGCTTCCGGAATACTACAAATGGCGGAGTCGATCAGGGTGTTATTTTTGCTTCTTTCAGCGTAAGAGTGAATGGGTTGCGCTTGCCAAGGAACATCCCGAGCTATTCGAGTCGGCGAAAGCGTATGAGAAGCTTGACCGGGACACCGGCGAGCGATACACATGGTCACGCGGGGAAACCCTTGAAGAATTGATCAGCCGTGCTGCCGATATTCGGCGTCTCGAGATTGGCGGTGCGCAGGGTTCTGCGCGGTCTCGAGGGACGAGCTGGCAAGAAGCGCTAGCTGCCGATGATGACGGTGATTCTGACCAAGCGCCTTGCCTGACATGTGTTTTGTAATACGTACAAGATTCGCTGATCGTCTTCGGCTTCGGTGTCTACTGGACCGGACCGGGTCGGAACTTCCCCGACAGCATTCCGAGCGGGGTTGAGTCATTATTGGGTGCCGCCACTTCGCGAATAAGAACATGAGGTTCGATAATCTAATCTCCCGCGCAGACGAGTCTGTCCTGCAGAGCTTGATCGGTCAGGGCCCGCTCAGGCTCATGTCTTTGCTGGATTCGCATTTCAGCTCACCAACTCAGCAACGCGAACTTTTGCTAGCGTTGCGCAAGCCACAAGACTTGCTGCTCGACCCAGGCAGCCGCGCGCGCCTCTTGGAGCTGCTTCGACCCCATGAAGCGACTAGTTTAAGCGCAGCACTTGGAGGAGGGCAGGCCGATCCGTATGGGTTTCTTGAGTCGCTATCTTATACACGGCAGGCACAACGAACTGTGCTGTTATCGTTTTTTGAGTTGAGTGAGCTAGAAAGAGAGCAAGAGGAGTCGCTACCTACTACCCAACCCGCACCCGCTGTTTACAGCCTATTCCCGCATCAACGCGACGCGGCGCGAAAGATCTCTTCCATTTTGGCCGCAGATCCATGTCGAGCTATCTTGCATATGCCAACCGGATCAGGGAAGACTCGAACAGCAATGCATGTGATATGTCAGCATCTCGCTGCAAGAGAAGATACCGTAGTCATTTGGTTGGCGCATAGTGAAGAGCTGTGCGAGCAGGCTGCCGGGGAATTTCTCCGAGCGTGGGAACATTTGGGGAATCGAGATGTTACGCTGATGCGCTACTGGGGAAGCGAGGAGGGTGATTTAGGTGCCGTGCGCGACGGGATAATCGTCGCGGGCTTGCAGAAAACTGTACAGATAGGTAGACGGAGTATCGGGGCGATTGGGAAGTTGGGGGCTAGGGCCTCCCTGGTCGTCATGGATGAGGCACATCAAGCGGTGGCGCCCACGTATCGCCTCATTTTGGAAGCACTCGTGGATCCCTATCCCCAGACTAAACTCCTTGGTTTGACGGCAACGCCGGGACGGTCATGGTCCGATATCGATGCAGATGAAAGACTAGCGGAGTTCTTTCGGAGGCGGAAGGTCACATTGAAGGTGCCCGGATACGCAAATCCGGTAGATTACCTGGTTGATCGAGGGTACTTGGCTCAAATAACCTTCCGGCCATTATTTCATAACCCGGGGTTTTCGCTTTCGGATGCGGACCTACATGCTATCGAAACCAACCTCGAACTGCCGGCTAGTGTACTTCGAAGACTTGCGGCGGATGAGCAACGTAATTTGCTTGTCTTGTCAGAGGTCGAGCAGCTAACCCGAAATCATAAGCGCATCATCCTCTTTGCGGTATCGGTGGAGCATTCAGACACACTTGCTGCGGTCCTACAGGCTAGGGGTGTGAGCGCGAATTCGGTCACCTCGCGGACGCTACCTAGCGAGCGGAGACGCTTGCTCGAGGAGTTCAAATCGCAATCTGATACTCCGCGGATTCTGTGTAACTTCGGTGTTTTGACCACCGGCTTTGATGCGCCGCGGACAAGTGCGGCTGTCATTGCACGTCCTACAAGTTCGCTTGTGTTGTTCAGCCAGATGGTTGGCAGGGCCATTCGAGGTCCGAATGCAGGCGGCAATTCAATCGCGGAGATCGTGACTGTCGTGGACCAAGGATTGCCAGGTTTTGGTGCCGTTGGTGAGGCGTTTTTTAATTGGGAAGATGTTTGGGAGGGTCGGTCGTCATGAGCTACTCCATCGTACCACCGCATCTCGCCGTTAAGGCGATGCGGGATAATGGGTACAAGAGCGCCGCTTACGCTTTGGCAGAATTGATGGATAATTCGATTCAAGCTGGAGCTCGTAACGTTGAGCTGCTTTGTGCCGAGGAGGAGATGTTCCTGGGGGCTCGGCATCGGCTACGGGTGATTCAAATAGGAGTGCTTGACGACGGATCTGGAATGGATGCCGCAGTACTAAGGGCAGCGATGCAATTTGGGAATGGCACCCATCTTACGGAAGAGACCCAGCACGGCATCGGGCGCTTTGGCATGGGGCTGCCCGCGTCCTCAATTTCACAATGCCGGAAGGTTGAGGTGTGGTCATGGCAGGAGGGCCTTGACTCAGCACTTTATAGCTATCTTAGCCTTGACGAGATTGCCGGACGGGCGATGACCGAGGTGCCGGAACCCCATCCGAGACCAATACCCTCCATGTGGCGACAAGCCGCCATCAACCTCGGCAGGTCTGGAACACTAGTCGTTTGGTCCGATCTCGATCGACTGATGTGGCGCACTGCCCGCGCGATTCTCGACAATTCGGAGTTCGTGATTGGGCGTATGTATAGGCGGTTTCTGCATGACGAGCGCGTGAGCATACGGCTAGTCGGCTTCGATGTCAGGTCTCCAGAGACCCCAAGCGTCGAGAAACATGCGAGACCTAATGACCCGGGTTATCTCATGGCGAACACGTCGTGTCCGGCGCCCTTCGATAACCGTCCGATGTTTGAGAAGTGGGGGGGTGAGGACTACTCGGTCGAGCATTCCGTAAGCTTCCGGGGTAAGGAACATCCCGTTCGTATTCGTTACTCGGTGGCAAAAGAGGAAGCCCGCCAAGGTGTGAATCCGGGGCAACGGCCCCATGGAAAGCATGCGGCAAAGAACGTGGGGGTGTCGGTTGTCCGTGCGGAACGGGAGCTAGAGCTCGACACAACTTGGACTACTCCTTCGGACCCTAGAGAACGATGGTGGGGTGTGGAGATCGAGTTCCCGCCGGGTTTGGATGAGTTGTTCGGGGTAACGAATAACAAGCAACATGCACACAATTTTGCGGAAGTCGCCAAGCTGGATATCGATGAGCTTCTAAGAGGCGGGAAGACGATAACAGAATTGAAAGAGGAACTTGAGGAGGACGAGGATCCGCGTGCTCCACTCCTTGAGATCGCCCATCAGATCAAGAAGACATTGAATGTGCTCCGAAGTTTGCTTCGGGCGCAAACGGCTAGTGAGGAGCGGGCTGGCAGAAAACGGCACGAAGACCCTTCAAAATCCGTCGAAGCCAGAGCCACGGAGATCACGCGTAGGCGCATGGAAGAGGGGTATACCGGCGAGAGCGACCGTGACGAGAACCTTTCGACGGACGAACGAAGAGGGATACTTGAACAAACCCTGATCGACGAGGGGGTGCCAGAATCGGTCGCCCGGGGACTCGCCGCTACTACCGTTTCGAATGGGTTGAAGTATCTGTTTGCTGAGGCTGATTTGGAGACGCCCGCGTTCTTTTCAGTCAAACAGCGTGGCGGTTCTATCGTCCTGACGCTGAACACGAATCATCCGGCATATCCGTCCTTGGTAGAAGTACTGGAAGGGATTGACGCAGAGCAAGGCGGTAACGATTGCCAGACAAGGCTCGAGAACGCGTTAGAAGGGCTGAAGCTACTTCTGTTTGCGTGGGCTCGATATGAAGACGAACAGCCGGATGGAAGCCGGCGGATCTATGCGCAAGAGGCGCGAGTCGATTGGGGAAGGCTAGCTAGGCAGTTTCTCACTCGAGACTCATGAAGAAGTGTCCTTGTGTCGGTGACAGCTTGGAGCGCCTTGTCGCGCAAGCGTCAGCCGAGGTTTTCCTTGTAGCTCCATTTATAAAAAAGGACGCTTTCGCAAGGATTATGGCTCGTGTACACGAGGGGGTTCACGTTACGTGTGTGACTAGGTGGCGTCTGCCCGAGATGATATCCGGGGTAAATGATCCGGATATCTGGGAGATTGTGCGAGGTTTAGATGGAGGACGCTTGCTGGTAAATCATTCTCTGCATGCGAAATACTATCGTGGGGATGATTTGTGTCTAATTGGCTCGGCAAATCTAACAGGAGCGGCGCTTGGGTGGAGTGCAAACCCCAATTGGGAGCTATTGGTGGCACCCGATGACGGTAGGAGCCTTCGGCATGAATTCGAAGAAGAGCTTCTGGAATGGTCAACGGAAGTAGATGACTCGCTTTACCGCATCGTGGCTGAACGCGTTCGGGTGGGCAAGGAGCAAATGGGGAGTATTCCGGAGGCGGTGGAGTTAGGTGAGTTTTATCTCGGGGAGGCCCCTGCGGAGACGACTACTGACTACGCTTCCTGGCTGCCGCAACTGAGGCACCCGGCCGAGCTGTATCTCGCGTACCGCGGCGAGATGTCGGCATTGACGAGTGCCGCTCGGGAAGCGGCCCGCAGGGATCTGAATCAGTTCGTCCTGTCACCCGGGTTGGATATGGGCGCGTTTGAGGCAGAAGTCGGGATACAGCTTCTGGGGAAACCGCTGGTGAAGCAAGTCGATAGGTTCGTCTCTGAGCCTAGGCGCTTTGGCGAGGTTCGGCAGTTGCTCCGGGAGGCGATGCGAGACGAGCAGGACGTCTTGGACCCAGGTCATGCGTGGCAGACATTAATGCGATGGCTTCTGTATTTCCTTCCAAATCGGTACCGGATGACGGTTCCCTCGCACAGTGAGATTTTTTATCGAGTTCGATAGGGCGGGGCATCCTAGATTGGTAGCGACGATCATTACCGGTAAGAGAGTTGGATCATACAGATACGTTTACGTGTCTGTCTTCGAGGGAGAGTTTGGCGGCTCAGAGGCCTACACGAAGGCTTTGGAGTTGGTTCGATCAGCGGGTTGGAATGCGCGGTATAACGTTGTACGCCTGAATTCGGACGCAACAGAAATAGGATTGTTGCATTATCCGAATTTCTTCGTCGAGGCATTCCCTCGGCTGTTAGAGAGTTGGCGCATAGATCTCAAAAGGGATGTGGTGGGATATCGCACCTACGAACGTTCTCTCAATCCGCCAATCCTGCATCGTAAAGAACTCCTTCTCGCCCCAGACGATCCGAGGCGGCCGGAATACGCGGCACTCACCGAGGCAGCCGAAATAATTGGGCTCTTTGATGAGCCGACACGGATAGGCTACGAGCGCCAATGGAGGCGGTTGGTCGCGGAACGCGGTTACCGGGTAGTCGGTCATGAATTGGTCCCGCTTGGGAATGAGGAGGGCAGCGAGACCGATGGCAAGCTCTGCGGCGGGCCGTTACACGACGGTTGGCAGGCAGCGCGTGAGCTCACTGCTATGGTGCGGTATGGGTTCTCCGCGCCCGTGCAGAGCCTCGCGCGCTACGGGTTCCTCGATGGGCGCTACACGGTTTTCGACTACGGGTGTGGGCGCGGGGACGACTTGAGGGGATTGAGGGAGAACGGTCTCGCGGCTTCAGGCTGGGATCCGTATTACGCGCCCGACGAGTCGGTTCATTCAGCGGACATCGTTAACCTCGGGTTCGTCGTGAATGTGATCGAAGACTTCGACGAGCGTTTGGAGGCACTTACGCGAGCCTGGTCGTTGGCACAACAACTACTCGTAGTGTCGGTGATGCTCGACAACCAGAACGAAACGCGTGGCACACGTTTCCGCGATGGGATTTTGACGCAGCGGGGCACCTTTCAGAAATACTACACACAGGCAGAGATCAGGGCATATTTGCATAGTGCCCTAGACGAAGAGTCGATTCCTGTCGGCCCCGGAATCCATTACGTATTCCGTGACAAGGATCTCGAACAGCGATTCTTGATGGAGCGCTACCGGAGTCGACGGAATATCCTGCGCCTTCCGTCCGTAGTGTCCCGTGAAGGGGTTTCCAAAGTTGCGCGAAGGAATCAGGTGGAGGAGCGCTACCAAACGTACCGCGACCCCCTTGAGCGTTTATGGACGTTGACGCTGAAACTAGGCCGGGCGCCTGATAAGTCAGAGGTCGAGGACCTGATTCCACTGATTGAGGGGTTCGGTAGTCTGCCACGAGCCCTCCGGTTCATGCTGTCGCGTAACGGACCCGAGGCCTTGGAACAGGCTAAGGTAGCGCGAACCACGGATCTTGAAGTTTATTTCGCGCTCAACCTGTTCGAGCGTCGCAAGCCTTATCGGCAACTAGAAATGGGATTGCAGCGCGACATCAAGACCTTCTTCGGTGATTACAATACGGCGGTTGATATCGCACGGGAAAGGCTTTTCGCCATTGCTACTCCCGAAGTGATCAATAGGACCTGCCAAGATGCGGCGGAACATGGGCTTGGATGGCTGGAGCCAAGCGATTCGCTACAACTGCATACCGGCATGGTGGATCAGCTACCGGCCTTGCTGCGGATCTACGTCGGATGTGCGGCGGTGCTCTACGGTGACTATCGAAACGCCGACCTGATCAAGATCCACATCCGCTCGAGCAAGGTGAGTCTGATGCGGTACCACGACTTCGAGGGGAGTCCATTGCCCCGAATGGTCGAACGGGTCAAGATCAAGCTGCGAGAGCAGGATATCGACTACTTCGCTTATGGTGAGCGTTTCGAGCCGCCATTTCTGTACCGGAAGTCCCGATACATCAACGAGGAGTTCCCGAACTACCCGGAGCAGGTTGCTTTCGAGCAAAGCCTGGACGACCTAGGATGGTTTGATCTCTCGGGATATGGACCGCCACCACTGGAGTTCATCGGCCGGCTCACATCTGGGCGCGTCGCCATCAGTGGGTTTCGGCTTACTCGCTCGAGAAGGATGCCGGAGCTGGACGAGCGGTGCGGGCAGTATCTGAGCTTTCGACAACTGATTGAATGCGGTGAGACACAGGCGCGCACAGGGCTTGCAAATCTCCCGCGGGAGGTGGACAGCTACAACGCTCTCTATGATCTAGCGGTGAACGTGCTGGATCCCGTGATTGACTACTTCGGGATGATCCGGTTGACCTACGGTTTCTGTTCGCCGGAGTTAGCCAGGCAAATCACGGGGCGAATCGATCCAAAGCGAGATCAGCATGCCGCGCACGAAGTGAACCGCGGTGGGAAGCCAATTTGCCCGCGCCTCGGCGCAGCAGTCGACTTTATTGTTGAAGACGAGAGCATGCTGGAAGTCGCTCGTTGGGTCGCGGTGAACACGCCTTTCGACCGCCTCTATTTTTACGGCGATACGTTGCCGATCCATGTGAGCTACGGGCCAGACCAGAGCCGACAGGTCGTTCGGATGAAGCCCGGTCCGTCTGGCCGGCTTGTGCCGAGAGTTATACCGGTGGCGCAGTTTATTAGTGAATAGCTGTTCCGGAGTTTCTATCGTCGGCACCCCGGCGGAGCGCAAACCTCGCACGCGGGCGCACTCAACGAACGAGTGAACGAACGGTCGCGGATGGAAACCATTCGGGATGGCTCCGGCGATCCCCGTCGATGACGCGTTTAGCGATTTCGCGCAATTCGACGGCTTGGAGCGCTCCTTGTCTCTCCTTTGCGATAATAGCGAATGGACGCAAAATACCCTCCGGATCAACGATGCCTTTGGGGCGGTGAACGAGGATGATGAAGTGTGCGTCGGCGGTTCCGGCCGGAACACGCCGAAACGTTTGCGTCCCGGCGACGTAGCGTACCGTTAATGCGATCAGCATCTCATTGCGGCTGTCGCGGTCCTCGACCGAGCGGCCTTTAACTGGATCGTATTCAGCGAGTGTCGCGGTCAGCAGGATCGGGATTTCCTTCCATGAGAGAGTTCGCGTCGTTTCCTCGATCTCGGCGAGATCCTCCCAGTTTACTACGCCCATCACGGTCTGTTCGCGGGTGGGTTCCAGAAGATACACGTACATCGGCGTTCTCGGGGTCCACTGCGGACCGCCCGGCCTGACTGCCCAGCCCCGATCGTCCGCCGCCTGCAGCAGCGCGCGTCGGCCGCGTCGCGCAGAGAAATCGACGATCTTGTCCTGCCAGTTTGTCGGTGGCGTGCGCATTCGATAGGGCCTCGCGTTCTTGTCACGACGGGTCTCCGATAAGAGTACATCGCCCGCGGATTCTGGATTGCGGGGATTTTTCGCTGCGGGCACGTCGAGCCGGTTAGCCTCAGTGCCGGGGTTGGTCGTTCCTCTCGTCGAACCCGTTCGCCTGTTCTCCATTGACCGTACAAGGGGTGGATGTCCTGGATACGACAACTCTGCACCATTATCCCGGCTGGGTTGTCCTCCATGTCCCCCACGATGCCACGGACATTCCTGCGGACGTGCGGGAGCAGTTCCTTCTGAACGACGGGCAGTTCGAACGGGAGGTCCTGCGCATGACCGACCACCGCACGGCCGACCTATTTGGGGCGCAGCATGCTGCAGGACGGGTGACACGGGCGCCCGTGAGCCGGATGGTCGTGGACGTCGAGCGCTTCGAGGACGACGCGAAGGAGCCGATGGCGGCGATCGGCATGGGAGCGGTGTACACCCGCACATCTTCGGGCAGCCCGCTGCGCAGATCGCTCGACCCTTCGGAGAGGGAGGCGCTCCTCGAGCGCTGGTACCGTCCGCACCACCGAAGACTCGAACAACTCGTCGAGGACGCGCTCCGGCAGCACGGCCGCGCGGTCGTGCTCGACGCCCACAGCTTTCCGTCCAAGCCCCTGCCGTACGAGCGCGCCGCGTCCGCCGACCGTCCGGACATCTGCATCGGCACCGACCCGTTTCACACCCCGGCCCCGCAGCGCGACGCCTTCGTCAGTGCCTTCGCGGCCTTGGGCTTTCGGGTCGCGGTCGATACCCCATTCTCCGGGGCGCTGGTTCCGGCCAGGCACTACCGGCGGGATCCGCGCGTGCAGTCGGTGATGGTCGAGATCAACCGGCGCATGTATCTCGACGAGGCGACCGGCTTGTCGGCCGCAGACTTCGCCG
>SL_5KL_010_SEDDRAFT_10001219_pt1 | contig 15745 bp, 15 predicted proteins | sample SodLakKL_010_SED_FD_9118 | JGI IMG/M metagenome (IMG submission 9118)
ACTCCGGAGTACATCAAAGTCATCAATGCATCGGCTGCAACGTTAACTCCAACGTGCTTCATCCAAGCCATGGCACGTCTACCGGAAGCAGCAGCGGCAGCAGCAGTTTCTAAAGCCACTTTCTCATTAGCTGAGTACTCAAAATACATCCCATAATCTTTAGCTATCTTTTCGAAGGTATTGCCTATCTCCGAAGAGGGCGTTCCCGGGTACGTAGACCCGTGTCCTATCCCACCTTCCAAGGCACCTCTAACGATAGCTTCGTTACCTAAAAGTAGGATCTTTTTTCCTGGTTCATCTTCTAAAAGTTCTTTCATCTATTCACCTTTTGATCATTCTTCATCATTCATCAATTTCTCTTTTTGAAGGAGGAGTTCCCATTCTTTATCCACGTTCTTCTGGATCTTCTCAACTTCCTCTTTGGGTAGATGTCTGAATCTTCCCTGAAGTTTGAGGTATTCCTTTACAGGGGTCTTCTCTTTTGGTTTCTTGTAGATATTGTATTCTCCGTTCTCTATCTCATAGAGTGGGAACACGCAGCTGTCAACAGCTAACTTTGCAAGTTCTATAGTGTTTGAGGGATCTGATCTCCATCCTGTTGGACACGGTGCGTAGATATGGACGAACTTCGGTCCCGGTATCTCCTTAGCCTTCTTGATCTTCTCGATCATTAGTTCTGGATGACCGACGCTTACAGTGACCGCATAGGGTATCCCATGGGCCTTGGCTATCTCCATCATGTTCTTCTTAGGCTGTTTCTTCCATTCCTTTTGACTTCCCACTGGAGTTGTTGTAGTCCATGCACCGTACGGTGTTTCACCACTCCTCTGGATCCCGGTGTTCATGTAAGCCTCATTATCGTACATCACCTGTATCGTATCGGTACCTCTTTCCACACAACCGGAGAACGCCTGTAAACCGATATCGGCGGTACCACCGTCACCGGCAAAGCCGACTACGGTGATCTCCCTTGGGTCAACACCTTTAGCATTCAGTGCAGCCCTCACTCCTGAAGACGATGCACCTGTTGTTTCGAAGGCCGTGTATAGTAACGGGATCTCTAGATTTCTAGATGGATATACACCTGGTATCACAGCCCAACAACATGCTGGGATGTTGATTATCGAATCCTTGCCCACCGCTTTTAGCAGATATCTCATAGCGTGTCCTGCTCCACAACCTGGACATGCGGTGGTTCCTTTTCTCATAAGTTCCTTTTCAGGTATCTTTGCCATAATTATCGCCTCCATCTCTCTTGATTGACTTTAAGGTCGACCCATTCGATCTCCTCATCTAAACCTTTATCCTGTAATGATATCGCATCTTCCATGATATTTTTCAAGATCTTAGGTGTAAGGTCTCTACCACCTAGTCCGACTATGTAGTCCTTGACTATGGGGTCGTGATAACCGTATATTGCATCCTTGATCTCTCTTGCTGCGTCTCCTCCATGGCCGAAGGTATAATTTCTATCGAGGACTCCGACAACGTTGACATCCTTGATCAATTCTCTGAATTTTTCTACGGGGAACGGTCTGAACGTTCGTAGTCTAGCCAGACCGATATTGTGCCCTTCTTCCCGTAGTTCATCTATAACGTCTTTAGAAGTGCTTGATATGGAACCCATGGTAACGATCAAAACGTCCACTCCATCTGTCTTGTACTCCTCGATCAATCCACCTGGATCTCTACCGAAGACCTCTTCGAATTCTTTGTTAACCTCTTCAACCTTTTCAGGTACCTTTTCCATGGCCTCGAATATCTTGTATCTGAAGTCCATGTACCAGTCAGGCATACCCAATGATCCGAAACCTAATGGTTGATCAACATCTAACTTGTAATCTGGATCGTATGGTGGTAAGAAATCGTCAACTAATTCTTGATCATATATCTCAACCGGTTCTTTGGTATGACTTAAAATGAAAGCATCCTCGACTATCATAGCTGGTAGCATTATCTCTTCGTCTTCACAGATCTTGTAAGCCATTATGACACTATCTAGAACTTCTTGATTGTTCTCACAGAAGAACTGTAACTGCCCTGTTCCCTTTTGAGCTAAAGTATCGTGATGATCTGCCCAAACACTCCAAGGTGGACCCATCGCTCTGTTGATATTGGTCATCACTATAGGAAGCCTAGCTCCTGATGCCCACATCAAAAGTTCGTGCATGAGCGCTAATCCGTGAGCGGATGTTGCAGTGTAGGCCCTTGCACCTGCATTAGATGCGGCTATACTGGCCGCCATGGCAGAATGTTCACTTTCGACTTTGATAAATTCAGCATCCATCTCTCCTTCTGCGACCAGTGAAGCGATCTTTTCAACGACCTCGGTTTGAGGTGTGATCGGATAGGCGGCGACAACTTCGGCCCGCGATAGTTTTGCACCGTAGGCCGATGCATAGTTACCGGAAACGATCTTCATTTCAGACATAGTCTTCCTCCTTTTTCATCTCGATAGCATCTACGGGACATTCTTTAGCACATATCCCACATCCTTTACAGAAATCATAATCTACTTCTGCCCCATCTTCTTTAACGTGTATTGAAACGTCCGGGCAGAATTTCCAACATATTCCACAATTGATACATTTATCTTTATCTACGATAGGTCTTAGTGTTCTCCAACTACCCGTTTTATTCATCAGATCCGAAGGGCAGTCCGTTATAACCGTTCTGGGTAAATCTCTATGATCTTTTGGATCTACAACGATCCTGAAAACTTCTTCTTCCTCGCTCATCTTACTCACCTCTCACCTTTTCATAGGCTTCTTTTGCAGCCTTTGCATTTTCCTCTTTCTTAGCCGGAGCGTGTTCCCTTATCACTTCTACAAGTGTGTCGATATTAACTATACCGGTAGCCTTAACAACTGCTCCAAGTATGGCGGTATTGACGATGGGTGCCACTTTCGATCCTAATCCGTGTTTTATGGCTATCTCACTGGCATCTACTGTATATTGAGGATTATCGACCCCTAGATCTACATCTTCCGGAGGTTTACCTGTATTCAAGATCACTTTACCATCGGGTTTCAAACCCTCTGTCACATCCACGGAATCTAGGAGAGCCATGTCGAGAACTATCACAATGTCGGGTGTATGTATCTTAGATTTGTCTCTAACTACATTTTCGTCGACCCTTGTAAAAGCAGTAACAGGTGCTCCCCTTCGTTCCACCCCATACATGGGGAATGATTGTACGTCCTTTCCTTCAGCGAACGCGGCACGGGCTAATAGCTCGGAAGCTATAACCGACCCCTGTCCGCCTCTGCCGTGAAATCGTATTTCTATCATGTTTAAAAGCACCATTTCTCTATCAAGCGGACATATAATTACTTTTTGTATGTACAAAGTTTAAAAAATCCATTATATTAAATAAAACATATTGTTTTTTAGAATTTCTCCATGAGATATTCTCCGTTCTCCATTATCTTCTCACCGTCCAACCATACATTACATTTAGTCAGGATCATATCTAGATGTTCAGGGCAGGTCCAATCTGCGTATGTTTCATCGGCCATGGGATCACCAAATGCTACATGGACTCCAGGGAATTTCTCGTCCTGCAGCATGTTTCCGCTCAACTCTTTCAGGAATAAGTTCGTTCCAAAACCCAATTCACCTATAAATGGCGAGCAGTCGTGAAGGTGGATGTAGTCGTAAACTTCTTTCTCTAACTCTTCGTTGTCACATGAAACATCAATAGCTTTTGCCCTCTCATTAGTTCTTATTCTGATAGTGATAGGGGTATTCTTTAGATCCTCGTGGGAGTAATTATTGCCGAAATATTCACCTATGACTCCATCTACGACTATTTTACCGTTCATCTCCAGAGGTGCCGTGAATACCTCGCCATCGGGTAAGTTGTTCCAGTGGCCTTGTTCGTGACAAATACCCGCAGAAGGTATCCACTTCCATCTATCACTGAATGAAGCCGTGATATCAGTTCCCTGCTCATTTGTTACCCTTACTTCGTCCGTATCTACGAGTTTCTCATACAATTTATCCGTAAATTCTTTGATCTTTTCATAATCGACGGCCAGGGCTGATTCTATGACCTCCTCGTTTATGTTGACCATATGACCGTGTCTTCCTCCATTCATAACCTTTCTTATGAAAGGTCCTCTTATACTCTCCAATTCCCCCTCGTATGAATTAGCAGTCCAGAATCCCACATCCGCCTCTTCAGCGGCTTCTCTTATGGCACTCGGGAAACTATCTATCGGTCTCTCTCCGTAGATATCTAGGTTGAAGAACCTGACATGAGGTGTGATATCCAATGCTACTTCTCTTATTTTTTTACCTATGTTCATAGTAGCTCTGTCTGATGCTATAACTACCTTTTCGTTTTCTTTAAGGCCCATGCACGTGATGACCGCCGTTCTGATACCTTCTTCTAAAGACATAAATTTTACCTACTTGTTTTTAAAAGTAAATACTATGTATTTAAAAGGTTTCGCCTTAAACTAAAAAAAGATGGCCCAAAAGCTATTAAAAAGTAAAGCTCCTCTAAATATGAACACCATGATATCTAGAAAAGAATCGTTCGAGATGATGAAGGATAATATCAATACTAGAAATCTCAGAAAACACTGCTTGGCAGTTGCCCAGATAATGAAATCTCTAGCTCAAGAACTAAATAAGGACGAAGAGAAATGGGAGATCCTAGGCTTGGTTCACGATATGGATTACGAAGAAACAAAAGATAACCCAGAAAAGCATGCTTTGATCTCTGCGGAGATGATGGAGGGAAAAGTCCCAGACGACGTTCTAAGGGCTATAAGGTCTCACAATCATAAACATACGGGAGTCCAGCCAAAAAGCGATATGGAGAACGCTTTGATAGCTGCTGACGCAGTCTCAGGACTTATAGTCGCTACCGCCTTGGTGATGCCGAACAGTAAATTGGAAGAAGTTAGACCGGAATCCGTTGAAAAGAAGTTCGATGATTCATCCTTTGCCAAGAATATCGATCGAGACCGTATCCTATACTGTAAAAAGCTAGGGATTGGGCGAGATGAATTTTTAAAACTCTCCCTCGAGGCACTAAAGGATATAGATGAGGAACTGGGATTGTAGAGATTTACATGAAAGTAGAGAAAAACTGATGATGTTGAGCCAACCTTTATAAAACCCTTTTAAAATCCAATTATGGTCATCATGTCNAACACTATCGATAAATGTCTNGATCCANTACCCAGAGTAGATATAGGTTTTTTTCCCACGCCACTCCAAAGGTTACACAACCTCTCAGAAAAATATGATATCGATCTATATATAAAAAGAGATGACCTTTCGGGACCTGGATTCGGGGGGAACAAAGTTAGGAAACTCGAATACATAATCGCAGAGGCACTTGAGGAAAACTGTGACTACATTGTAACATATGGAGGATTCCAATCCAACCACTGCAGACAGCTCACCGCTTCATGCAGAAAGTATGGGTTGGAACCAGTACTTTACCTGATAGGTGATGAAGAACCAAAAGAGAGCAGAGCAAACCTTCATCTAGATAGGTTGATGGACGCTGAAATACATCATATAACCGATGATCTAGGAGATGTTGGTAAAACCCTAGAACCGGCTATGGAACTCGCTCAACAGAGGATAGATGAACTGAAAAAAGAAGGGCATCGAGTCTATAATTGTCCCTCGGGTGGGTTCAATCCTACTGGTACCCTTGGATTCATCCGTGCTTTCGGTGAGTTAGATAGTCAATTCAAGAAAATGAAAATAACACCAGACTATTTAGTACATGCTACAGGAACCGGAGGGACATATACAGGATTGATGATGGGTAAAAAGATAATCGGTTCGGATGTAGGTATATTACCTTTCAGTGTTGCACCTTTATTCCCAGGATTGAAAGGAAAGATATCGGAAACGAGTAAGGAAGTTTCTAAAAAACTGAACATCGATGGGGCAATAATCTCACCAGATGAGATAGATATAGATACAGATCACTATGGTCCTGGCTATGATATACCTTATCAAGGGTCGATCAACGCTGTGAAAGAACTCGCCCGGGAAGAAGGGATAATACTCGGTCCCGCTTACACGGCTAAAGCCATGGCGGGTCTGTTGGACAACATCAAAAAAGGTAAAATCCAAGAAGGAAGTACAGTTATATTTTGGCACACTGGAGGTACTCCCACGATCTTCGCAGAGTCGAGTATCGTAGGAGATGTATACGGATAGCTCTCAGATTTAAAAAATATGTTAGACCAGAGGAAGAAATAAAATAGAATAGTTCGCTTTATGATAATATGGTCAAACTAACTCCCGATAAGTTGAACTTGGAACCAGGTTATGAGGCCTTTCCATCTATATTCGAAGGTATGGGACTCTATATTGGTGACACTTTCAAGAACAAAAATGGAACTGAGATGATCGTAAAAAATAGAAAAAATTCAGAAAAATGGTATGTAGTCGAACTTTGAGGAAACATCGAATGTGATAAGATAACTATCGTGATTGAAATACAGTACAAACACCGTTAAAGGGGTTCAGGTATGTTTATATCTTGGTAATTCATTTAAATTATAATGCGAGAAAAAAATCTAGCTGGAAGATGTGGACACTACTGTGGATCATGTATAATATACAGAGCATACCAGGACTCTGATTAATTGAGAGAACAAATTGCTAAAAGAAATAAATGTGATCCTGAAGATGTAAGATGTGATGGGTGTCAAAATGTCTTAGACGGAGGATGGGACGGCGATGACCAGTGGGGAAAAAATTGTGATATGATCCACTGTTTGGAAAGTAGAGATATAATGTACTGCTATGAATGTAAGGATTATCGCAAATGTGAAAGATTTTCAAAATGGTATATAATAAATCTTGAAAAGGGAGAAGACTTAAAAGAAAATCTTAGAAGGATAAAAATTGGAGAAATCGAAGATTGGCTAAAAGAGGAAAAGGAGAGGTGGACTTGCGACTCATGTACCAAACCAATCTCAATCTCTTTGGAGAAATGTCATTGGTGTGGAGAAAAAATAATCTAGTCAAGCTCTAGTCTCTTTTTTTGACAGTATTCCACCATTATATCTTTTCAAAAGAACGAAGATAGTGCCTTAGACATCTAAGAAAAGTATTAAAAAAGTAGTGACATAGTTAGAAATATGACTGAAGAGAAAATAGATATCGAAGCAGCTTCTAAGGAAGTTGAATTGGTCAGTAAACGATTAGCATTACTTCACCTAGCCTACGCTAAAACAATAACTGAAGAATTAGGTGAAGAAAGAGGGAAAGAACTGGCATTAAAATCCATAAAAAGATACGGTCGATGGATAGGAGAAAAAAGGAGAGAAGAGATAGAAGAAAAGGGATTAGAACCGATCCCAGAGAACTTCAGTGAAGGCGAGGCATTAAGGATCCCAAGATTCGGAATGCACTCCCATCTAGAAGAAACCGAAGATTCAACCAAACTCTATGGATGTACCATGGGAAAATTGTGGAGGGGATACGGTGAAGAAGAACTAGGGAAACTGTACTGCTACGTAGATCCAGCAAAATACATGGGTTTCGATGAAGATTATATCCAAGTACATAAAAAAGCCATGCCAGCAGGAGATGACTGCTGCGAATTCGTAGTAAGAAGATCAACCGATAAAGAAAAAGAACTCTTTAGATCAGACGATGAGGACTTCTCATTTGCCGATGAACATCTTAGAGATGATCCGTAATAAAATATGATGATATTGGGTCCATGCTAAGCTCTTTTGGAGGTAGCATCCTCCTTTTTCACTTCTAAATCCTCATGGGAACAGGTTGACCCTTCATCTATACAATATTTACACCTAAAAATCTGGGCTAGATGGTTTATCAAATAAATTGATCCTCCTATACCGATGAATTTGAGTGCGCAGTATAGACACATCTATCTTTGATACAGGTTGAGTAATTTATAAAATTATGGTTTATTATACGGCATCGATCTTCAAATACATATATAATGAATCGATCATCCATGGAGATAAATATAAAAATCTCAGCTCACTTTTTGCGCATAGCCGCATCCAATCTCGTTTGCCAATCCTTCCTGATATCACCATAGTCCTTTTTACCGGGTCTGAAGATCTTGTCCATCTCGGGTTTTTTCCATCCCTCGATGATATCCTTTCCTTCATGGACACACTTTGCCAACATGTAAGTTCCGTATGCGGAACCGTTCAATATCCTAGGGCGTTCCAATCTTTTACCGGATAGATCGGCGGTCATCTGGAGGAATCCATCTATACTTGAAGCTCCACCGTCTGCCAGGATCCTATCTACTTTGACTTTAGAAACTCTTTCCAAAGACTCGATGACCTCCACACTCCTCATAGAAAGACCTGTCATCATCCCATTGACGATATCTTCTTTCGAGGTGTCCAAGGTTATGTTCATTATATTACCCTTTATCTCAGGTCTCTCATAAGGTGTAGCTAAGCCTGATAGTGCAGGTATGAATACGAGTTCACATCTTGACTTTTCACATGCTTCGTCTATATCCGAGTATTCCTGGATAAGACCTATGTTTTTCATCCAATCAACGGCAGATCCAGTTGAATTGATGAATCCTTCAAGGAGATAAAGGACCTTTTCTCTACTGCTGAGGGCGACCATGGGATATATGCCTATATCTCCTGGTACTGCTTTATCCCCGACCAAGATATCGATAAAACTACCCGTGCCGTTGGTCATATTAACAACACCACTCTCCACTCCACTCATGTACAGGGATGCCTGCTGGTCGGCTATCATGGTCAATAAAGGGATATCGTAACCTTTTACCATACCTATCTCTTCATCATTGGAAACGATCTCAGGCAGTATATCTCTAGGGATATCGACGATATCGAGTACGTTGTCGCTCCATTTCAGATAGAACGGATCAAAAAGACCTGTAGCTGATGCATTAGTATAATCGGTCACATGTCTTCCAGTCAGGTTCCATGCTATCCAAGTGTCCAAAGTTCCGAACAAAGCTCTACCCTTCTCTACACCGACCCTTACCTTCTCCACATTGTTCATCATCCATCTAAGATGCATCGAGGTGTGATTAGTACCGAAACTCACGTAGCTAAGATTTGCTAGGTATGCTCCACGTTCTGTGCCTTTTACCCCGGGGATCAGTTTAGCGATACCGTTGACCATGTCACCCAAGAATCTACCGAACTTGACCATGGACTTGGATTTGTATTCTTCTACCAGGTGCTCTGTTCTAGTATCCTGCCAGGTGATCACATTATAGAGTGGTTCACCGGATTTTTTTCCCCAGACGACAGAACTGCTGCGCTGATTGGTCATGCCGACCCCAAGAGGTTTACCTAACTTGTCGATCATATGATCTAAAAGAGCATAAACTGCATCCATGATCTTCCGTGGGTCTTGTTCAACCCAACCCTGTTTAGGAAAAATGGGTTCAGTTCTAACACTCCTGCTTTTCAATATCTCACCGTCTTCAGAGAAGGCTATCCCTTTGATATTTGTAGTTCCAACGTCCAGTACTATGAAATAGCCGGTCATCTTTTGACCTCCATATCCCTTTCCGAGATGATATCTACAGACGTGTCGGCTACATTTTTAACTATGATATCACCTTTCTTGACAGGAGCATTTATCTCAAGATCTCTCAACTCATCGATCACCTCTTCTATCTTATCTAAAGGTACTCCTTTTTCGGTCCTGACAGGGAGTCTAGGCCATTTAGCACCGAGTATTTTAACTGTTGTGGGAACGACTCTTTCCGGCTCGATGGCCTCTTTTTTCCCGTATTCCTCACCGATCTTGCATTGGTGACCTTTTATCTTGATATCTTCACCTGTCAATAAAGTCAATCTGCATCCTTTTGGACATCTTATACACAACGACGTTTTATCATCTGACATCGATGACCACCTCCGGGTTACCACTTAAAACGCTCTTTGGGATCTTGATGTCCTCCAATGTCGAGGGGCGTACGTATCTCTTTTTAAAACTTTTTAGGATCCCGTTTTTACCTAGAAGTCTGACTTCAACGTTCTCCTTTTCTACACCTGGTCTGAAAAATAAAGTGATCTCATCCTTCCCCTCATACTCTATTCGTTGAGGTGTGACCGTCTTTACATGTTCACCGGGATTCAGAACAGTATGTGATCTGGTTTTATCGAAAGAACCTTTCAAAAACCTATCCACACCTTCAGCTGCTGTATAAGAACTCTTGACGGCATCATCTACGTAATCAAAGATCTGGATCAAGTTACCTACTGAAAATACGCCATCCACCGTTGTTTCAAAGTGTTCGTTGATCACGGGACCGCCGGTGGCAGGGTCTATCTCCGCACCCAGCTCTTCAACCTTCTCTGAATAAGGCACCAGCCCCACAGATAGTATGACTGAATCACAACTGTATATCTTCTCCGTTCCTTCTATCATGTTCCAATCCTTATCGACTTCTACCAGCTCGACGGCTTTAACTTTCTTATCACCAAATATCCTTTTTACAGTTGTCCTGGGCTTGTAAGGTATATCGAAATCTAAAACACACTGCTGGGCGTTCCTGGGCAATCCGCTGAAGAAATCTTCAGGATATACCATGAGCAGGGATTCTACTCCCTCGAGATACAGGTGTCGGGCAACGATCATACCTACGTCTCCCCCTCCGACTATCACTGGTTGCTTTCCGGGTAGGAAACCGTAAAGATTCACCAGACGTTGAACGGTACCGGCGGTAAAAACACCGGCGGGTCTCGTCCCTCCGATCTCGATCTCGAACCTGTTCCTTTCTCTGCATCCTATGGCATAGACTAGAGCTCTGGACTCGAAAGTTTCTACACCCTCGGGAGTCACGGTGGAGATAACGAAGTGATCCTCTATCTTCTCTACAGACCTCATGTACGTTTCTAACCTGACCTTTACACCCGCTCTTTCGATCCTATTCATGAAGATATCCGCAAATTCTGGACCAGAAAGGGATTCGCTGAAAAGGATAGTACCAAATCCGTCATGAATACACTGGTTCAGTAACCCTCCCAGTTCGTCCTCTCTCTCCAAAAGGAGAACGTCGTGACCCATAGCTCCCAACTCAGATGCTGCTGCTAAACCGGATGGGCCACCACCCACCACTACCACATCTATCATTGCTCCTCACCTCTGACGATTCCGTTAAAAAATTCACTCTCATCCCATTCTTTTTTCACTTCGTTCAAAGGGACGTCCAATTCTTCAGATATTATCTCGGCTATCCTAAGTAAACAGTAACTTTCCTGGCACTCTCCCATCCCGGCTCGAGTGCGCCTTTTGACGGCATCAAAACTCTCCGCACCCCTGTCGATGGCCTGGACTATCTCGGCTTCAGAGACCATCTCACACGTACAGACGATGTTGCCCCATCTTCCATCCTTTCCTATCCTTCTTTTCAATTCGTTCTCATCCATATCCGCTGCACGGTCGATAGGGTCCCTGTCAGGTTCAAAATTTTCATTCGGTCGAAGAACTACACCCATCTCTTTCAATAAATCTACAGAATGTTCTGCTACGGCCGGGGCAGAGGCTACACCCGGTGATTGGATAGCTGCTACATGCAGCATGTTTTCAACTTCTTTCGCTGCCCTTATTATGAAATCCTCAGTGAATGAGGCAGCTCTAACCCCGGCAAAATATCGGATGAATTCTGTTTTAGGGAAATCAGGTAATATAGATGAGTAACGTTCCATGATCTCGTGTATGGTCTCTTTTTCAACCGAGGTATCCTCTTTACTCTCTACTTCTACAGCCGTCGGTCCCCATATAATGTTGCCATGGACGGTGGGATTGATCCCGCCACCTTTGCTGGTGGGATGGGATGGTATCTTCAGCTCGGCTAAACAGTGATCTACTTTATCCTCCAACCTTTTGTTGTAAAGCAGTTCCACACCCTTCCTAGGATGTATGGTGAACTCCCTAGAACCAGCCATATCCGCGATCTCATCAGAATAAAGGCCAGCAGCGTTGACAACGTGTTCACAGGCGATCGTTCCCCGGTCAGTCAATATCTGTTCGATGGATTTTTTATCTTTTTTGAAATCAACGACCTCGGTATTTAGATAAAACTTCACTCCGTTCTTCTTAGCATTCTCATAAAGAGCTATAGTCAATGCATACGGATCCACGATTCCAGTTGATGGGATCTTGACTACTGATATGACATCATCTATCAATACACTTTCGTACTCAAATATCTCACTTCCTTTCAATATCTCTATACCTTTTAACCCGTTCCGTTGACCTTTCTTTTTCACCATCCATGGTAGTAAGTATTTTAGAAAAATATTATAGAGTGGACCGGGTAAGTATCTTCGATATCCTTCCAAAGTTCTAGGAGTGATCAATATAAGACTACCTACTCTTTTAAAAGGAACGTTAAGCTCATCACACAATTCATCGTACATGGCATTTCCGAGCACATTCAGTCTCCGTTTCAACGTGTTCTTCGAAGGCGATATCCCGGGATGTACCATGCCATTGTTGGCCCTGGTCTGACCCATGGCAACGTCTGGTCCTTTTTCGACCAGTGCAACGTCACATCGGTACTTGGAGAGTTCTCTAGCGATAGAACAACCGATTATACCTCCGCCTATAATGACGATTTCGTGGGCTCCTAATTTATTGTCAATTTCGGTTTCTGGTCTTTCCACTTTGGATCGTTTCTTTCCTTCCCATGATAGATCATTAACGACTCCCTCAACACCTTTTATTTGACCGACCTTCAACCCTATCTCGACCCATTCATGATGTTTTTCGACCTTACCTTCTAGAAATACTATCCCACCGTCTACTATAAAAGATATATCGTATGGATATTTATCCAATACTTTTTTGACTTTCTGGGAGAGTCTCATATATCTACCTCACAGTACCTCATAAAGCAGCTCTCCGATATCGTAAACGTTCACGTCATCGTCATCATCGAAGGCCTTCTTACAGGTAGGGCAGCTTGTGATGATTTTATCCGATTCCTGTTTCAATTCATTAAGCCGTTCTCTACTTATCTCGTAAGACAGATCTTCATTCAACCTAGATACGGTAGATCCTCCGTATCCGCAGCAGAACGTTTTCCCACCGTGCCTTCTAGGAACTTTAACGGATAGACCCATGCTCTCGAGCACTCTTTTCATGCTTTCTTTTCTATCTAATCCATTAACCAATTTACAGGGATCATGAAAAGTTACCGTGGCTTTTCTTTTACCCAGTAACTCTTTATTCCGATCCATAAATTCTACTATGTGTAAAACATCTACATCTATATCCAACCCGAAATCAGGATATAGTTCCCTGTAGGCGTAGGCACACGATGGACATGAAGTTATAACTAATTCGGCATCTGAGTTATTTATCTTTCTAGCGATATCCTTTGCCAATTTTCTGAAAAGTTCACTATAACCTACATTGTAGGCAGGTATCCCACAGCACTCCTCATCGGGGAGCACAAAGACATCGATATGCATCTTTTTTAGTCCTTTCACTGTTTTCTCTATCACGTCCTGATCATCCTTCCTGAATTCACAACCTCGAAGATAGAGAACGTCTCCTTTCTGTGGGAGCTCTATTCCTTCTTCCAGTTCTCCATGAACTATACCGTGATTCTCTAGGTTGGTAGCCATATCCCTGAACGATTCGAATTCTACACCTTTTTCTATCCCTCGCTCCTTGATCGGCCTGAGTATATCTGACACGGAGAAATCGAAAGGACACCATGTTTCGCAGCATCCACAGGATAGACACATATGTAGTGGAAACAAACTGTTATCATCTAGAGGTAAAAATTCATGTTCGATCATCATCCCAACCCTGGATTTACCCGCAGGAGAAGTGGTTTCTTTTCCATCGACTATGCTTATGGGGCAGGCGTGCCTGCACATGTTGGGACACATTGAACATTTTGTTATATCATCTGGTCCCGTTATCCTTCCCTTCAAAAACTTCATCAGAGTGGAGAACTGTGTGAGCTTCGAGATACCGCCCATCTCATCTTTCAACCAATCCCATCTTCTCGGCATAGTTATAACCCCATGTCTCCTGGATTCATGATCCTTCTTTTATCCAACTTTTCTTTGATATCTTTCAACGTCGAATAAGCTTCACCTAGCTCTTCTTCCATCCAGTTTCTTCTCTGTCTTCCGACACCGTGATGATGGCTGATGGTCCCTCCGGAACGTATAACAGCCTTCATAGCAGCTTCCCAGGCGTTTTGATAAAAATCTTCGGCGCCCTTCTTACGGGGAGGGGTGCCTGCAAAGGTGAAATAAAAACATATCCCCTGGGGATAAAAATGAGAGGCATGTGCTGAGGCAAACAAAACCCCCTTCAGTGGTTTTACAGATCTCACAACATCTCGATAAAGTTTCATGGCTTTTGACCAGGTCACAGCAACTTCGATGGTGTCGAAGACCACTCCCATAGGGACGAATTCAGCAGCCTCTCTTACATCGAATCGTGTATCTAACCAATGGTCAACAGGGTCTTCCCCCATCTCTTTACCTTTGAACTCGTCCAACACGATATTCTTTTCAGCTTCAGATATCTTCTCGTCACCTTCTATGACCATGATCGTCGCTACTCTCCCAAAGATATCATCATAGTTATAATAATGTCGCTTAGTTTCTACCTTATCATATATCCTTATAACGGCTGGTTCGGCCCCTCTTCGCATTATCCTTCTCACCGACTCTACCGAATCTTCCAGGGTATCTGAAGCGAAGGAGAGTTTGATCCTTTTCTCAGGTTTAGGCCATATCTTGAACCATCCTTTGGTCATTATCCCCATAGTTCCTTCTGAACCTACGAACAACTTCCTCAGGTCTGGACCTGTGGAAGTCCTTGGATAGGGCCTTAAACTCAATACGTTTCCCGGTGGAACCACGATCTCGATACCCTTCAACATGTCTTCAATACCTCCGTACTTCGTTGAAAACTGACCCAGTGCTTTGGTTCCTACCCAACCACCTATCGTCGAGGGATATAATGACTGTGGTATATTCCCCATCGTATAACCTTGATGGTTCAGATGATCCTCGAGATAGTAGCCGTTAAGACCACTACCGGCTTCGACCAAAAGATCCTTCTCATACACTTTGACGGATCTCATCCTTTTTAGATCGACGACTATACCGCCCTCCTCAGGTACAGTAGCCCCCAGAACTCCCGAACCCCCTCCATAAGGGTATATAGGCACTTTACCTTTGTAACAACATTTTACGATCTCTTTAACATCTTCTTTACCCTCGGGCCAGACGACTGCATGAGGTGTGGATGGATACTCGTCTTTCAACATGTTGTGAAGTGATATGGGCCAGTAATCGTGGCTGTATGAGAGAAGATCGGTACGGGCAGTAGATACTTTATCCTCACCCAATATCTCAGTGAGCTTTTTTATCACTTCAGCTATCCTTCCCCGTGTCTTTTTCTCTATAACTTTTTTTTGGGCCAAAACATCACCTCAATTCCTGGCATGCCTAATCTAAATCTGACATGATTTTGATAAATCTTTCTATAGAGGCAGAAATTTTATTTTTATCTAGATTATTGTCCGTTGAAACCATCGGTTTTGGAAGTGACGACATTGGAAACTGATATGGGAAACGTCTCAAAATACGTTGTGCCGATCTTACTCACCATGGGAGCATTCGGTGTCATGGGAGGAGGGCTTGTAGCACCCGGTCTCCCGACCATCGGGGCCGCTTTTGATGCCCCTGAAGAACAAGTAGGGCTTATTTTGAGTATATATACGCTAGCGGCAGCC
>SL_5KL_010_SEDDRAFT_10001220_pt1 | contig 15738 bp, 15 predicted proteins | sample SodLakKL_010_SED_FD_9118 | JGI IMG/M metagenome (IMG submission 9118)
CAGATAACCGATGTGGGCATGACCGCCCGCCTCGAGGAGGACATGGAGAAAATCGCCCTGGGGGAGAAGAGCCTCGATTATGTGGTGAACGAGTCCCAGGAGATGCTCGCCGAGGTGGCCGAGGAGATCAAGGCCAACTCCAAGGAGATAGGGGAGGAGATCCGCAAGGCCCTGCACGAGCAGCAGCACATCGGGCGATGCCCTGACTGCGGCGGGGACCTGAACATAAAGAGGTCGAGGCGCGGCAACTTCATCGGCTGCGAATCGTACCCGGACTGCGCCAAGGCGTACCCGCTGCCGCGCTCCGCCATGGTCCAGACCACCGAGGCGGTCTGCGAGGTCTGCTCCAAGCCGATGCTGAGGGTGATAAGGAGGGCGCAGCCTCCGGCGGAGCAGTGCGTGGACCCGGAGTGCAGCAGCAACACCGAACGCACCGACCTGGGCGACTGCCCCAAGTGCGGGGAGGGGACGGTGCGCATGATGTTCTCCCGCGCCGGGAAGAGGTTCGCCGGATGCACCGCATGGCCGGAATGCGACCAGACCTACCCGCTGCCCCCGCGGGGGCGCATAGACGGCGGCGAGGGGCCCTGCCCGGAGTGCGCCGCCCCCGTGATCAGCATGGGCGAGAGGAGTCAGTGCGTGAACATGGAGTGCCCGACAAGGGCCAAGAACTCCGGCAAGGCAACGAAGAAGCCCTCTGCCAAGAAGGGCGCTTCCAAGAAGACCGCCAAGAAGGCCTCCGCCAAGAAGCCTTGACCGCCCTCAGCAGCCGCAGTCCGGGTCGTGGGTGTGCTCGTCGAGCCGGCAGAAGGGGTCGAAGCATTCAGGGTCGTCGCAGCCGCTGGCGCGGTGGAACTCGACCTCCAGGCTTCCTGGCAGCCCGGACGTCTTGGCGAGCAGCATCCTCTCCAGCGCTTCGGCCTCGGGGCCGTAGACTATCACATTGACAGTCATGCTGTATGACGATACCTCCCCCAGATTGCCCTTGGCCCGCACATTGCCGTCATCGGTGGTGCTGCTCAGGGACATGAAGGCGTCGCCGCACTCCACCACCGCCTTGACATGGCCGATGGACCAGGCGCCGGCCTCCACCGCGCCCAGGGTGACATCGCGGAGGAAGGAGGAGAACATCGCCTCCGCCTCCGGGCCGGCCATCGCGGGTTCGACCGCGCCGTTCAACTCCACCGCCAGCGCGGTGGGGATGAACTCCTTCTCCGCGGTCATTCGAATATCTCCATGATGTGCTCCATGTTCACTCCCTTGTCGGCCTGGACCGCGTTCACCGGGCCGCTGTAGCCCATGGAGGCTATCCTCTCCTTGATGCTGTCAAGCTCGGCGTCGTCCACAGTGTCCTTCTTGTTGATGAGGACGAGGTCGGCGATGCCCAGCTGGTTCCGCAGCGGCCTCTCGAACATCTTCCATATCTTGGAGAACCTCTCCGCGTCTATGACCACTATGGAGCTGAGCTTGTCGATGCTTATGCCGGTGCAGTCCTGCACCGCGTTGACCACTATCTGCGGGTCGGCGATGCCGGACGGCTCGACGATGATCACGTCGGGGTCCATGTTGGCCTGGACAACGCGCACGGTGTCGATGAGCCCGGTCTTGAGGGTGCAGCAGATGCATCCGCCCTTGAGGTCCTGGACTTCAAGACCGTATTTCCGCATGACCTCGCCGTCGATCCCCTTGTTCCCGAAGTCGTTCTCTATGACCACTATCCGGTGGCCCTTGCTCTCGTAAACGGACTCCATCATGTTTAGGATGACGGTGGTCTTGCCCACGCCCAATAATCCAGAAACCAGCACGAAGTGCATCTTCTCACCAGGGGGTTAAAGGTAACTATGGTTAATAAATATTGGTCACGGACTTAATAAGATGTCGGGGTCACCATTCCTCTTCCTCATCCCCCAGGAAATGGCGGTCGAGGTCGTCGATCTCGGAATGGATGCGGCGGTTGCGGCAGCTGATGCATTCGATCGGTTTGCCGAGGCTCCGTTTCAGGTCTATGAAATTGCGGTCCAGGTCCACGATCGAACCGCAGGAGCAGTACACCTTGCCTATCTCCGGCAGGCCATAGCCCGCCGCTTCCGCCAATGAGCCTATCATCTTACGCCTTCCGTAGCATTGCCGCCCGACGGGCAACCGCATAGCTGAAGCTGGTGCTATGGTGTTCCATTGAGCATCCCTTGCCGTTACGGCGGCGGGGGTCCAGGTGTTACCAGCAACTCCCTGTCCGGATGTCCTCCGCCTGATTGATATTGCAGAACGATGCCCGGCTTTTAATGCTTTCGTTAGGCCATGGTTGCAACCGTTTCCAATATAAAACCTGCATAAGAACGAGGCTTAGGGCTTCGTTCTAAGGGTATAAAAGCGGTTTGATACGAACGTTCCGCTTGCAGGACTGAACGCCGTGAACCTTTAATCGGTTCGTCTATTCGTATTTATAGATTGCCTGTTTGCGTAGACCTTTCACGTAGCAATTCCAACTGCTTCAGGACACTGGCCCGTATCTCCTTCGGCTCCCTCGGCGGCGATGCCCTCCTGCCGCCCTCCATGAGCGTTGCCTCGGCCATGTCCATGGCGGCGCCGCAGCCGCAGCGCGGCTCGTCGTCGCTGCGCAGCGAGACCTCCATAGCCAGGCAGTCCGGGCAGCGGTACGGGTACTTGCGCCCTGAGAACTTGCCGCGTTTCGACACCGGGACGCCGTCCCTCTCCACCAGGTCCATGGAGAAGTCGACGCTGGGGGCGTTGCTGATGCTCGTGCCCACCCCGAAGGAGTCCACGCCCGCACCGCGCAGCTCGGCGATCCGGCCCTCGTCCAGTCCCCCGGTGGCGATGATGCGCACCGCGGTTCTGCCGGCGAGGTCCAGCTCCCATCTCAGCTCCTGCACGATCTCGCGGAAGCTCCCGCGGCGCGACCCCGGCGTGTCTAGCCTCACCGCCTCGAGGCCGGGGATGCAGTCCGCGGCGAGCAGGGCTCCGAAGCGCTCATCGGAGAAGGTGTCCACCAGCACGATGCGGGGCACCTCGGCGGCGGAATGCCTGTCGAAGGCGCGGAAGGCGGCCTCCTCGTCGCCTATCAGGAGGAAGAGCGCATGGGGGACCGTGCCCATGGGCTCGACACCCAGCATCTCCGCCCCCAGGGGCGAGGCGACACCGTCGCAGCCACCGATGAAGGCGGAGCGGTCGAGCATGGGCGCCAGGGCGGGATGCATGCGCCGGTTCCCGAAGGCCATCACGTGGCCCATGTCCGCCGCCATCTTGCAGCGCGCCGCCATGGTGGCGACGCCGCTGGAATGGCAGAGCATCCCCAGCATGGAGGTCTCCATCTCCCCGAAGGCGCAGTATGGGCCCTGGACGTTCATGAACGGGACCCGCGGACCTCGCGGCGAGCGCGGGCGCCACACGGTGCCCTCCGGTATGCCGTGAATGTCGATGGGCGTGCCCTCCATCAGCCGCAGCACCTCCTCCGTGCCGCAGAGCACCGCCCATGGCCATCCCGCGGGCAGGGAGCCGGCGGTGAACTCCGCCGTTATGGGGAGCTCCTGCAGCCCTAGGGCCTCGAGCACGGCACGGCTTCGCCGGAAGTAGACGTCCATCGTCCTGCCGGCGCGGACATCCTCCTCGCTGGCGATGAAGAGCCTGCTCATGGGCGGCCCCCTCCTGCGGACGCGCTGTCCGATGAGCTCGGATCGCTGTCGATGCATGGTGGGCAGCGGCGCGCGCGGGAGCGCGGCATCAGGCCTGGGAGCGATGGCATGCCCGGTCATCGGGCTCAAAAGGAATAATCTTATCCCTCAGCGCCCGAACGCCTTGGCGCCCGGGAAGCGCGCTTTGCCTCCCAAGGACTCCTCGATGCGCAGCAGGCGGTTGTACTTGGCGGTCCTCTCGCCGCGGGCGGGGGCGCCGGTCTTGATCTGCCCCGTGCCCCAACCGACCGCCAGGTCGGCTATGGTCACGTCCTCGGACTCGCCTGAGCGGTGGGAAACCACCACATTGTAGCCGTTGCTGAAGCTCATGCGGGCGGCGTCCTCGGCCTCGGACACGGTGCCCACCTGATTGACCTTGAGCAGGAGCGCGTTGGCCGCGCCCATGGATATGCCCTTGCGCAGGCGCTCCACGTTGGTGACGAACACATCGTCGCCCACTATCTGCACCCTGTCCCCCAGCCTGCGCGTGAGCTCCGCCAGGGCCTCGAACTCCTCCTCGTCGAAGGGGTCCTCGATGCTGATGAGGGGGAACTCCTCCACCATCAGGGCGTAGTGGTCCACCAGCTCGCCGGCGGAGAGCTCCTTGCCGTCGATGCTGTAGACTCCCTCCCGGTGGAACTCGCTGGCGGCGGCGTCCAGGGCCAGGAGCACGTCGCCCCCGGGGGTGTAGCCGGCGTCCTCGATCGCGGTGCTCATGGTGGACAGCGCTTCGAAGGAGTCCTCCAGCGGGGGCGCGAAGCCGCCCTCGTCGCCGATGTTGATGGCGGCGACGCCGTAGCGGTTCTTGAGGAGGGTCTTGAGCGAGGCGTATATCTCCGCGGACATGCGCAGGCAGTCGCTGAAGCTCGCCGCCCCCGTGGGAACGACCATGAACTCCTGTATCCTGAGCTCGCCCCCGGCGTGCTTGCCTCCGTTTATGATGTTGAACATCGGCACCGGCAGGGTGACGCCGTCGTCGCCGATGTGCTCGTAGACCTGCTTGCCCGCGGCGGCGGCGCCCATCTTGGCCACCGCCATCGACACCGCCGTCACCGCGTTGCCCCCCAGGGAGGCCTTGTTGGCGCTGCCGTCCAGCCGTAGCAGCGCCTCGTCGACGGCGCGCTGGTCGCGGGGGTCCATCCCCTTCAGCGCCGGGGAAACCCGGGAGCGGATGTTGTCCACCGCCCTCAGGACGCCCTTGCCGCCGAAGCGGGCCTCGCCGTCGCGGAGCTCGATCGCCTCATAGCTGCCGGTGGAGGCCCCAGAGGGGGCGATGGCCGACGCGCTCATGCCCGCGGCGAATACCTCCGCCTCGACGGTGGGGTTGCCGCGGGAGTCCAGGACCTCTCTTGCCCAAACCCTTTCAATGATCATGAGAAACACCCTAAGGCCTCAGTCGGCCATGAAGTCCAATATCTCCTTGTTGCGCTCGATGAGAGCCAGGTCCTTCTGGTCCAGGACCTTGGGGTTGAGGGCCAGCAGCAGAGCGGCGTTGTTGTCCACCAGCAGGTCGTCTATCTGGTTGATCATCTTCAGCACCTGGTTGAACTCGTTGTTCACCATCAGAACGTCCAGGCCGTCGATGAGGATGACGCTGTTCTTGCTGTTCTCTATGAACTGGGAGATGTACGAGGTTATGCTGCCCAGCTTGCTGGGGTCGATATAGGCTTTGCCGCTGCGGGAGGTCAGCCAGACGATGGGCGTCTTCTCCAGGTCCCATTTCTCCCGTATGGACTTGGGGTGCTCGCTGGTGACCACCAGCCCCGCCTTCCCTTCCATGACCTCGACCACGAAGCCCTCGTAAATCCGCTGCGGCTTCTTCTCCATGACGATGTATGCCTTGCCGCCTTTGAGGTTCAGCTTCCGATGCGCCGGGGAGCCTGCCTTCTCATCCTTCTTGCCGAAGAAGGACTTGAACTTCAACTTCCCCTTGGGGTCCTCGGAGGCGTCGTCCTTGGAGATGGTCTTGATCCTCTCGATGAGCTCCTTCCCTTTGAAGGGCTTCCTGATGTAGCCATCGACCACGTCCTGGAGGCCGAATATCTCGCTGCCGATGTCGGTGTCGGCGGTGAACATGAGCACCTTTAGGCCCTGGGTGAGGCCGTCGTCCTTCATCTTGCGGAGTATGGTCCAGCCGTCCATGTCCGGGAGGTTGATGTCCAGCAGCACCAGGTCAGGCCTGAACTGCCTTATCTTGTTGAAAGCCTCCTTGCCGTTGGATACCGCCTCCACCAAGTGGTCCTCGGTGGTGAGTATCTCAGAGACTATCTCCTGTATGGCGACGTTGTCATCTATTATGAGGACCTTCATTGCCAAGACCTCCGACCGGGTAGCGCCGTTTGATTACGGTACACGTATTTCAAACATGACCCCCCCATGCCCTGGTGTTCCGCGGAGTGAGCCGCGGACGGCATGGCGATCATGACTTCCTGCTCTCCTTGGCCTTGGGGCGGAGCTTGCTGTACCCGCACTTGCGGCATCTCGTCGCCTTGGCGGCGTTGGTGACCGAGCAGCTCATGCATACCATCTTGTTGAGAAGCCTCTCATCAGCCTCTTTGAAACGTGCCATACTAAATCTCCAGGGCTCTGAATAATGAATCCTTATTTATAGCTTGGCTTGACCGCCTAAGAGCCTATCATGGTCAGATAGGCGAGCAGCGACTCCAGCTGGATGCGCTCGTTGCTGCCCTCCACCATGCGGAACTCCACCTCGCCGGTGCGGTCGATGAGGCGCACCTTCTCCGAGTCGGATATCGACAGCTCGTAATAGCTGCGGTGGATCTGCTTGATGATGTCCTGGCCGGAGAGGCCGTAGTTTATCATGATCTCGTCCAGCTTGGCCCTCGCCCCCAGGAAGTCGCCTGAAAGGGCCTTGTCCAGCATCCCCTTGACCTCCTCCGGCCTGGCCATGCCGGTGGTCTGGTAGACGACATCGAGGTCGATGGGCACGTCCAATGAGGCCGCCACCTGCAGCGAGTTGATGGCCTTCCTCATGTCCCCCTGGGACACATGGACGAGGGCGTCGACCGCCTCTTCGCTTATGCTGACGCCCTCCCTCTCGGCGATGCGCGACACGTAGCCCTTGACGTCCTCAGCGGTGAGCGGGCTGAAGCGGAACACCGCGCAGCGGGACTGTATGGGGTCGATTATCTTGGACGAGTAGTTGCAGGAGAGGATGAAGCGGCATATCCCCGAGTAGCGCTCCATGGTGCGCCGCAGCGCCGCCTGGGCCTCGGGGGTGAGCGCGTCGGCCTCGTCGAGGAATATTATCTTGAAGTCCGCCCCTCCCAGCGGTGAGGTGCGGGCGAAGTCCTTGATCTTCCCCCGGACCACATCGATGCCCCTCTCGTCGGAGGCGTTGAGCTCGATGACGTTGCCCCTCCAGTCCTCGCCGAACATCTCCTTCGCCAATGAGAGGGCGCAGGTGGTCTTGCCGGTGCCGGCGGGGCCGGTGAAGAGCAGGTGGGGCATGTTCTGGGTCCTGACATAGGACCTGAGCCTCTCGGTGATGTGCTTCTGGCCCACCACCTCCTCCAGCTTGCGGGGGCGGTACTTCTCTATCCAAATCTCCCTCATGGCCAACCATCGCCGCTATCGGGTAAGGTTAAAAAATACTTTCCCCCGGGCGGGGCGAAATTGTCCCCTCATGGCAAAACTTGATAACATTAATCCTTCCTAACCAAGTTGATGAAGCTCATCGACGTCTATCGCATGTTGATAGAGAGGGGGATGGAGGCGGACCCCCGCAGCCGCGAGGAGATCGAGGAGGGCCTGGAGAAGCAGAGGTCCGAGTACGAGAAGATGGACGAGGCCAAGAAGGAGATCTTCGACCAGGAGAGGCTCTGGAACCCCTATGCGGACAGCCGCGTCTCCTACGGGGACGATGACGTGGAGGTCGCCTCCCTGATGTGGGGCATAGACATCGGCACCGGCGAGGCGGTGCTCGCCGACCGCCTCCGCGAGAAGGGGAGGCGCATAGACGCCATCATGGGCCACCATCCCGTCGGGATGGGGAGGACCATCTTCCCCGAGGTGATGAACATGCAGGAGGGCATGTACCACGAGCTGGGCATACCGATCAACATCGCCGAGGGGATGATGGCCAAACGCATAGACGAGGTGGGCCGGGCGGTGCTGGCGTCCAACTACAACCAGGTGGTCGACGCCTGCCGCCTGTTGGACATACCGTTGATGAACGTCCACACCCCCACCGACAATCTGGCCCAGCGGTTCCTCGAGGAATACCTCGAGGAGAGGGCGCCCCGCCGCCTGGAGAACATGGTAGACGCGATCATGGAGCTCCCCGAGTACCGACTGGCGGCGAAGAGCAACTCCCCGCCCAAGATCATCCACGGCAAGAAGGAGGGCAGCGTCGGCAAGGTCGCGGTCAAGATGACCGGCGGCACCTCCGGGCCCACGGAGATATACGAGAGGCTCGCTGACGCGGGCGTCGGCACGGTGGTGGGGATGCACTTCCCCGAGAAGCATATAGAGGAGTGCAAGAAATACCATATCAACGTGGTGGTCGCTGGCCACATGTCCTCGGACTCGCTGGGCATGAACCAGGCGGCCGACATGCTGGAGGCGGAGGGCGTCGAGGTCCTTCCGTGCTCCGGCTTCATAAGAGTGAGCAGGGACTGAAGATGTTCGAGAGGCGATCGGCGATAATCCGCGACCCCAAGGTCCTGACGTTCGACTACGTCCCCGACAAGCTGGTACACCGGGAGGAGCAGATGCGCTCCCTGGGCATGCTCTTCCGCCCGGTGGTGGAGAGCGGCGGCCCCCAGTCCGCCCTGCTCATCGGTTCGGTGGGGACAGGGAAGACCGCCACCGCCAAGCGCTTCTGCATGGACATGATGCGGCACGCCGCCGACAAGGGCGTGCCCATGGACTACGTGATAGTGAACTGCCGCCAGAGCAGCACCGAGTCCTCGGTGCTGCTCCGCCTGATAAGGCATTTCGACGAGGGCTACCCCGACCGGGGCTTCTCGGTGTCGGAGATGCTGCGTTCGCTGAAGAAGCATGTGGAGAAGAGGCGCCTGAGGCTGGTGGTCATGCTAGACGAGGTGGACGTGCTGCTGAAGAAGGGGGCGCAGGACCTGATATACCAGCTCTCGCGCTTCAACGAGGAGCGGGTCGACCCGGCGACATCGCTGTCGCTGATGATGATATCCCAGGACTATGTGCTCGACCGCCTGGACCAGGCGTCGATGAGCACTTTCAAGAGGGCCAACACCGTGCGCTTCTCCAAATACAGCCGCTCCGAGCTGCGGGACATCGTGGAGAGCAGGGCGCTGAAGGCGATGAACCCGGGCACGGTGCGCGACGACTCCATGGACCTCATCGCCGACATCGCCTCCGAATGGGGCGACGCCCGCTTCGCCATCGAGCTCCTGGAGAAGTCCGCCCTGCTGGCGGAGGAGGAGGGCCTCGCCGAGGTGAAGGCGGAGCTGGTGCGGGAGGCCAAGGCGCTCACCTATTCGACGATAACCGAGTCCAAGCTCGAGCAGCTCGACCTGCACCGCACGCTGACCCTCTTGGCGGTGACGCGCTGCCTGAAGGAGGACGCTTACGTGAACACCGGCAAGGCGGAGAAGACCTACCAGGTGGTGGCGGAGGAGTACGGCGAGAAGCCCCGCAAGCACACCCAGTTCTGGAACTACATCAACGACCTCTCCGACCTGGGCCTCCTCAACACCCAGGTCAAGGGCGACCCCGAGGGGGGGAGGACCACCTACATCTCGGTGCCGGACATGCCCTCCAAGGTGCTCCGCGCCAAGCTGGAGGAGCTCCTCGACCGCTGAGCAGGATGCTCGGCACAGGCAGGTCTGGTGGTATGCTGAGCTGCGACCATTGCGACAAGGAGGCGGTGACCTACGTCCGCTACAACGGCAGCCACCTCTGCGAGGGCCATTTCCTGTCCTACGTGGAGCGGCGGGTCAAGAAGGAGCTGCGCCGCCAGGTCGACCTTTCCCGGGGGGCGAGGATCGGCGTGGCGGTCTCCGGGGGCAAGGACAGCATCGTCACCCTTGACCTCATACGCCGCACCTTCGGCAAGAGGAGGGACGCAGAGCTGCACTGCATCTCGGTGGACGAGGGCATCGAGGGCTATCGGCGCCCCTCCCTCGATGTGGCGAGGGGCTATTGCGAGGAGCACGGGATACCCTATCACGAGCTGTCGTTCCTGGAGGAGTTCGGGATGTCCATGGACGACATCGCCCCCCGCAGCGGGGAGAGCAGCCCCTGCACCTATTGCGGCGTGCTGCGGCGGCGCTGCCTGAACGCGAAGGCGCGGGAGCTGGGATGCGGCCACCTGGCCACCGGCCTCAACCTCGACGACACCGTCCAATCGATTATGATGAACTTCGTCCGCGGCGACGTGGACAGGATGGCCCGGATGGGGCCGCACGTGAAGGTGCAGCCGGGCCTGGTCCCGAGGATCCAGCCTCTGCGGGCCGTCCCCGAGAAGGAGTCCTACCTCTACGCGCTCCTCTCCGGCCTGGAGTTCCATGACGGCTCCTGCCCTTATGCTGACGCCGCCCTGCGCAACCAGTACCGCTCGGTGGTCGACGATCTGGAGGCGCGCTCCCCTGGCAGTCGGTTCAGCATCCTGGCATCGTACGACCGCATCGCCCCCCTGCTGCGCGAGGCCCATCCTCCGGCGTCGTTGCTGGAATGCGCCTGCGGCGAGCCCGCTCTAGCGGGGAAGTGCAAGGCCTGCTTGCTCCTCGAAGGCCTCAGAGAGAAGGATTGAGCCCCATCGATGCGGCCGGACCCATGGCCCGCTCTTTCCGCATCCGAGCTCGCTCGCCGCTTCTCGTCCCCGCATCGGACGGGGGCGCCCCATGACGCATCAGCGCTGGCGTCCGGTCGTCGTCTCGGTTGGAGCCTGCTTCGCCGGGCTGGAGTTGGATAAGGAAAAAACGCGGCCGCCAGGCCGCTAAGATGTTTCCGTCCGGCTCAGAGGCCGAGGTACCAGGTGGCGATGCTGAAGTAGACCAGCACACCCAGTATGTCCGCTATCGAGGTGACCAGGGGGCCGCTGGCGGTGGCGGGGTCGAAGCCTATCTTGGACGCCAGGTAGGGAAGGGTCATGCCCACCAGCGAACCGATGAGCACAACGCAGACCATGGTCATGGACACCACCACGGCGATCTCCATGCCGCCGCGGTAGAAGCCGAGCAGCGACACCGCCACAGCCATGGTAACGCCCAGCAGCAGGGCTATCTGCAGCTCCTTGGACAGCATGCCCGCCCAGTCACGCATCTTCACATCGCCGGTGGCCATCGCCCTGACGGTGAGGGTGGCGGACTGGGTTCCGGCGTTACCGCCGCTGTCGATGAGCAGTGGCAGGAAGAAGACCAAGGCAACCGCCGCCTCGATGGTCTCCTCGTAGTAGGCGATGCCCGCGCCGGAGAATATGTTCATCCCCACCAGCACCAGGAGCCACGGTATGCGGGCCCGGTAGAGTACGTTGAGGCCCGCCTCCTTGATGTTGATCACCGGGGATTCGACGGTGTAGACGGCGCTGAGCTTCTGGAAGTCCTCGGTGGCCTCCTCCTCCGCCAGGTCCATAACGTCGTCGAAGGTGAGTGAGCCCACCAGGCGGTCCTCGCTGTCCAATACCGGCAGGGCCGGGAGGTCCCAGTCCATCATCAGGTCGCGGGCCCTCTCGCGGTCGTCGAGGGTGCGGACGAACACCTCGGCCATGACCGACAGTTCGGATATGGGTGTCTCAGGGGACTCCTTCAGCAGCGTCCCCAGCCGGATATGGCCCTTGTACTTCCTCCCGGCATCGATGACGTACAGCATGTCCATCTCGTCGGCGCGCAGCGGCGACTGCCTGATGCGCTGCAGCATGTCGCCGACGGTGAGGCCCTCCTTGCCGCTCAGGTAACGTGGGTTCATCGCCCTGCCGGCGCTGTCCTCGGGGAAGTTCAGCAGTATGTTGATGCATTCCCTGGACCGAGGGTCCAGCTTGTTCACCAAGCGCTTGGTCACTCTTGCCGGCAGCTCCTCGAAGAGCTTCGCCCGGTCGTCAAGGTCCAGGCTCTTGAAGTACTCCACAACCTCGTCCTTGTCGAACTGGTTGACGAGCTCGGCCTGCTTCCCTACCGACAGAGCGTCGAAGAGCTCAACCGCCTGGTCCTTGGAGATCATGCGGAAGGCTATGACCATCTCAGCGCCCTCGAGCTCCTCGAAGGTCTCCAGCAGCGCTACGACGTCCAGGCTGTTCAGGTAGCGCTTGAGCTCCTCCAGCTCTCCCCTCTCAATTATCTCTTTCACATACTCCGAGGACATACGATCATCCTCCTGCGGGAAGCCCGCTTTCTTAGATGACCGCCAGACCCCGTGGTCTAGAAATGTCTGATTTGCTCTCAGGCACCCCTAGTCGAGTTTTGGCTCCGCAGGACGTAGACCCTTAAGGGTCAGCTGCCTTAGGTAGAGCCTTAATCCGGCAATACCTGCTCTACCCGTTGGCATCTCTCGATGTTTCCGGGCAGCAGCCTTTGTTCCTGCGGTAACCTCACCTAACGAGGCCCTCCGCGATCGTCTAATTGCTTAAATTAGAAATTATATAAATAGTTTGGGAATCGGGCCGAAGAGTCTCCGGCCGCCTAGACCAGCTCGTGGAAGCGGTAGGCCTCCTCGCCCTCGTTGAAGCAGTAGCGGATCTTGGTGAACCCGCGCTTCAGCTCCTTCACGTCCTCCTTCACCTTCGCCGGAGGGTCCTTGTTGCAGATGCGCGCGATGAGCTCCGCCACCTGCGTCATCTCGCTCTCCCTCATGCCGACGCGGGTGAGCTCCTGCACCCCCAGCCTGATCCCCGACGGCTTCACCGCAGAGGTGTCGCTGGGCAGCATGTTCTTGTTGCAGATTATGTTGGCGTCCTCCAGGTCCTGGGCCACCGTCTTGCCGCCGCCGTGGGCGGAGACGTCCACGGCGATGGCGTGGGAACGGGTGAAGCCGAGGTCGGGGCAGAGCACTTCGATGCCCCGCTCGTACAGGGCCTCGCCCAGGGCGCGCGAGTTCTTCACCGTCTGCGCCGCATAGTCCTTGGCGTAGACCTTCATCTCCGCCAGCGTCACGGCCAATGCTGCCATGGCGTGAAGGTGGTGGCTGCTGGTCACGCCGGGGAAGACCGCGCGGTGCAGCGCCTTCTCCTGCTCCTCATCGAGGTTGTCGCCCAGTAGCATGCCGTGGTTGGGGCCGGGGAATGTCTTGTGGGTGCTTGAGGACAGTATGTGGACTCCCTCGCGCAGCGGGTCCTGGAACTGGCCGCCGGCGATGAGGCCGAGGACATGGGCCGCGTCGTACCAGACGGTGCAGCCTATCTCGTCGAAGGTGTCCATGAGGTCCTTGAGCGGAGGGGGGAAGAGGAAGACCGAGAGGCCGAACTGGGCCACTTTCGGCCTGACGTCCTTGAGCACCTTGATGGTCTCGTCCACGTCCAGGTTCATGTCGCTCTCGTTGAAGGGGTAGTTGACCGACTCCACCGACCGGAGCCCGAAGGCGCCGAACTTGGCGGTGGATATGTGCGCGCCCTGCGCCAGCGCGCAGGTGGTTATGATGTCGCCTGGCTCGGCGAAGGCGAAGAGGACGGCCATGTTCGCCACCGTCCCCGAGATGGGCCTGAGGTCGGCGAAGTTGCAGTCGAAGAGCTCGCGCGCCATCTCCATGGCCTTGAGCTCCACCTCGTCGACGTAGATGTTGCCCTGGTAGTACCGCTTTCCGGGGAGCCCCTCGGCGTAGCGGTCGGCGAAATCGGATATCAGCATCTCCTTGGCCAACGGGCTCATCAGGTTCTCGGAGGCGATCATCGGTATGCTCTCCTCGAACCACTTGTTGTGGGCCCGCACCTTGTCCCGGATCCAAAGCGCTTCCTCGTTAATCATGGATGCTCGCTTTGCCATACGCTTTTCTTTTATTAATGTATCCCCGGCTCAGTGGCGCAGGAGCTGCGCGAGCTTTTCCTTCAGGGCCGTTATGGCCCCCACCGGTTCAGGGTCGACTTGGCGCATCAGGGCGAGGTACAATGATACGAAGTCGCCGATCAGCGAGGAGCGCATGTTCTTCTCCAGGCTGCTCTCCCCCTCGATCTGCACCTCGTGTACCTCCACCCCGTTGTCGCGCAGGCTGTCGATGCTCGCATCGACTATGCCCCTGAGCGTCTCGGGGGCGTTGGCGTCGTAGAGCACCACCGGGGAGCAGCGCATCGTCGGGCTCCCCTCCACCCAGCCCACGATCTCGTTGTGGTTGAACTCCGGCATAACCCCCGAGAAGGCCATCATCTTGGAGTTCTCGTTAATCTGCGTCTTCCATCGCAGCGAGGAGGCGGCCATGTTAGGATGGCCGTAGATCACCGGGACGGTGCCCATAAGGGAGCTGGCCAGCGCCGAGGCCTCGTTCTCGGGGTAGGAGGGCATCATGGTGTCGCGCAGCTCCTTGAACTCGGGCATCATCCTCTGCAGCTCCCTCTTGGCCGGGCATACATCGAGGCCGTCGAGGCACAGGGCGGTGACGCCGACCATGTGCCCGAGCGCCGCCCGCGGCTGTATGCCGGAAGGTATCGGGTAGCTGGGGACCCCATGCCTATGGCTCAGGTCCTGCAGCTCCCCGCCCGAGCATACGGTGACTATGGCGGCGTCCCGTTGCCTCGCCTGGCGGTAGAGCTCGAGCGTCTCCCAGGTGTTGCCCGAGTAGCTGGTAACCAAGGTCAGGGTGTCGGAGTCCACCCAGCGGGGCAGCTCCACCCCCCTTATCACGTTCACCGGGGTGGACGACCTCTCGTTGGAGAAGTCCGCGAATATGTCGCCGGCGATGGCGGAGGCGCCCATTCCGCAGACGCAGACCTTGGAGAACTTGAAGTCCAGGTCGAAGGGCAGCGACAGAGATTCCTCTATCTGCTCAGGGGTCTCGCTGATAGACCTGCCGATGTTGCTTCCGCCGTTGACGAAATCCAGAACTGTCTTTTCGACAGTTGACGACATGATGTTCAAGTATATGGCATTAAAATATAAGTAATATATGATAAACAGATGCCAGACATGCCAGGCCGATGCTGCATCGGAAGTTTGGTAGCTGAGTAAAAATATTTTAAGCAGCCGCCGATGTCAGTGAGGTTCAGGCCGCGGCAGATGCCGCTGACGGGACGGAGATCACGATGGGTGACATTGAAAAGGCTTTGCAGGACCTGAAGGACGGCAGGATAGTCCTGGTTTACGATTTCGACGACCGCGAGAGGGAGACCGACATGGTCGTCGCCTCCCAATTCATCGAGCCGGAGCACATCCGGAGGATGCGCAAGGACGGCGGGGGCCTGATATGCACCACGCTGCACGGACCGCTGGCGGAGGAGCTGGGCATACCCTTCCTGGCCGACCTCTTCGCCATGGCCGCCAAGGAGTACCCTGCCATGGAGGGCCTGGCGCCTTTCGACATACCTTACGACACCAAGTCGGCGTTCTCGGTCACCGTCAACCACCGGGACACCTACACCGGGATAACCGACCGGGACCGCGCCCTCACCATCCGCGAACTGTCGAGGATCGCCGGCATGGACGGCGACGCCGAGGAGAAACGCAAGGAGTTCGGATCCCACTTCAGGGCCCCTGGGCACGTGCACCTGCTGCGCACCAGCGACGAGCTGCTCAGCGCCAGGCAGGGGCATACGGAGATGAGCACCGTTCTGGCCATCATGGCCGGGCTCGTCCCCTCGGCCACCGTCTGCGAGATGATGGGCGATGACGGCGAAGCTTTATCCAAAGAGAAGGCCATCGAGTATGCCGAGCGCGAGGGGCTGTGCTTCCTGGAAGGGAAGGAGGTCATCGATGCCTGGGGATCGCTCTGAGGGGAAAGGTTCATGGTGAGGGTCATGGCGTCCGGAGTGTTCGACATCCTGCATCCGGGCCATCTTCATTACCTGAAGCAGGCCAAGGACATGGGCGACGAGCTTTTCGTGGTGGTGGCCTGCGACGAGACCGTGCGCAGGCACAAGCACGAGCCGGTGACGCCGGAGAGGATGCGCTGCACCATGGTGGGGTCGCTG
>SL_5KL_010_SEDDRAFT_10001221_pt1 | contig 15726 bp, 15 predicted proteins | sample SodLakKL_010_SED_FD_9118 | JGI IMG/M metagenome (IMG submission 9118)
AAAAAACTATTTAATCACAGGGTGATGTTAACATGAAGGAGAAGGCTACTGTCATTAAAGCAGAGGATGAAAAAGTTAAGGTTAAGATTGAGCGGCGGTCAGCCTGTGATAGATGCGAGCAGAGCTGCGGCCTTTCCGGGGACAGCAACTCCCAGCAGGCTATGTATCTGGAGGTGGCCAACACAGTGCAGGCCGAGCCCGGTGATGAGGTCTGGCTTGATATGGGAGAGAAGGAGATCAGAGGAGCAGCCTTTCTGGTTTACGGCTTTCCGATAATAGCGCTGATCCTGGGCTATTTTGTTTTCAGTCTGCTGGGATCGGCAGTTCTGGGCTATTCTTCAGAGCCGGCAGGAATGGTGGGGGCTCTGGTGTTTCTGGGTCTGGCTTTTTTTGTGATCAACCGGGTTGATTTCTTTCTGCAGAGAAAAAGTGGGTTTCAACCCCGCCTGATAGCGAACTCCGAGAGGGAGAAAACTTCAGGATCCGGAGGGTACAGGTGATCAGGATGTCAGCAGGAGCAAGAGGAGAGAGGTGATCAGGATGTCAACAGGAGCAAGAGGAGACAGGTGATCAGGATGTCAACAGGAGCAAGAGAAGAGAGGTGATCAGGATGTCAGCAGTGGATCGGGAAAAGACAGAGAAAGTTAAAAAAAGATATGACCGGATCTCCCCTGTATATAATCAGCTGGAGTTTGTCATGGAAAAGATGGCGATGGCTGACTGGCGGCAGGAATTCTGGGAGAAGGCGAGCAATTATCTGCAGCCAGGCGATCTTCTGCTGGAGGCAGGGGTGGGGACGGGGAAAAATATGCCCTATTATCCCGAAGCCGAAGAGTTGCAGATTGAAGCCATCGATCTCAGCCCCGGTATGTTGAGGAGAGCTCAATCCCGGGCGGATAAGCTGGGGATAGATGTCAATCTCAAAAAGATGGATATTCAGGCTCTTGACTATCCTGACAATCATTTTGATCTGATTGTAACCAGCTGTGTTTTCTGTTCGGTTCCTGATCCTGTTCTGGGATTAAAGGAGCTGAAAAGAGTCTGCAAGCCGGCGGGGAAGATTTTGATGCTGGAGCACATGCTGTCGGAGAAGGCGGTTCTCAAAAACCTCATGAACCTCTTTAATTTCGTTCCCCGCAACATCTGGGGTGCTAATATTAACAGAAAAACAATGGAAAATATCGAGAAGGCCGGCCTCAAGGTCGATTCTGTGAGAAACCTGTGGCTTGATGTTTTCAAGGAGATCACCCTTTCGCCCTGAGCTGAGGTGGCTGAGTCCTGCGGGTGAGCATTTCAGGTTGGTTTTTAGGCGGGTCACTCGGGTTAGTTTTCTGGTGAGTCTTTCTGGTGAGTTTTTAGTGAGCATTATGATGAGTTATTAGGTTATCATTTCGGGTTAGTTTTTTGGTAAGCCTCTCTGGAGAGCATTATGGTGAGTATTTTTGGTGAGCCCTGCGGGGCTGCTGTATTTTTTTATGCTTAATATTTTGACAATTGCGAAGATTGAGAGACAGCACACATTAGTTTCCGGGACGTAAAGCAGGAAAATTTAACTTTTGCGAAATTAATGCAGGGAAATTAAGCATCTGCAAGATTTTTTTGGTCGTTTTCTGTCGGGTAGATAGTAGTAGATATAGGATGGGTAGTCTGTTTGAAAACTTTTTTAAGTTTTCCCCAACAGTTTTGCCTCTCCTTCGTTATATAATAATGAAAGATGAAAAGAAAGATAAAAAGTCAGCTACAGTTTTTTGGTCCAATTTCTTTAATCCTAACAAAAACAGGGAGGCAGCAGCCATGTCAAAAGAAGAAAGAATAGAACGGGAGAAAGAAGAAAGAATAGAACAGGAAAGAAATGAAGAAGAGGTAGAAAAAGTAGAAAATGAAGAAAAAGAAGCAAATGAATCGAAAGAAGAGAATGAGTCAAAAGAAGGGAAAGAAACAAAAGAAGGAAATGAAACAAATGAAACAAATGAAGGGAATGAAAATAAAGAAGGGAATGAAAATGAAGAAGTAAAGGCAACAAAAGAAGGAAAGGAAGAATTTGCTGGAGAAATTAAAAATATGGGGATTCTGGATCTTACCGGTCTGGAAAATGCCGATAAGCTGCAGCGGACCAGCAGTCTGGAGAATATCGGCGCGATACTGGTTCCCGAAAATATGCTGGACAGCCTGATGAATATTTCCATGAAAAACGTGGGGTCGATAATACCGATTCCCTCGGGAGAGAAGTATAAACTCAGAACCGGCCAGATGACCCTGAGTGCCAACTTTTTAGCCTCCGGCGAGGAGGATACCCTGCTGATCCTCTCCGGGCAGATCATTATCAAAGAAACTCCGACCAAAATTGGCTTTAAGGGCCTGCATGTCAACGGTCAGCTGATGGCTCCAGAAGACAGCAAAGATTTGCTGGAGCAGGCCATCGATCGTTCCAGCGGTCAGATATTATATTATAAGGGCAAGAACCCTAAGACTTTAACCGGAGAGCAGAGCTTTTCCCGGAAATTTTTCGAGCTGATAGAGGAGCCGGTAACCTTAATTCTGGTGGGTGAATCCACTTTTGAGGGCAGCATTCCCGATGATTTACTGCGCGAGAAAATTGCCGATCTTATAGTTGTGGGAGAGCTGAAGGCTGAAAAAGATGTTGTGCCGGTTTTGCAGCTCATCGCCAGTTCGGTTACAGGTGTAATTTCGACTATCTAAAGGACTTTTAGCTCCCGGGCAGATCTTTTGGAAAGTTATTCCAGACGCATCTTTCGGACACATTTTCCAGAGAGACCTTCCAGGCAGATATCCTGAGCAAAGATTTTGGATAAATGTTATGAGCAAATATCCAGGGTAAATATCATGAGCTAATATCATAAGTAGATATCCTGGGTAAATATAATGAGCTAATATCATAGGTAGATATCCTGGGTAAATATAATGAGCTAATGTCATAGGTAGATATCCTGGGTAAATATTCTGGGTAAATATCACGAGCTAATATCCTGGATAAATATTTCGGTTAGATAATCTGGACAGATATCATGTTAAGGTCTCCCTGGTTAATTTTCCGGAAAGTTCTTTTGTTAGATATCCTGGACAGGATTGATAAACTGATTTTATGGGAAGGCTTTCCGGGCAGCTGGAATTATTTCTTTATCTCTTGAGAGCCGGCAGCAATTGAAAAGACAGGACAGGTGATTTAAACTTAACCCTTCAGGAAAAAGGAAATGGGTGTTACTCTTATGGAGTCAGCTGAGTTATTTAATGAAATATATCAGCAGCATCACCAGGCAATCTACAGTTTTTTTCGGGCCAAAACCTCTGATGAGAAACTGGCCGAGGATTTTATGCAGGAAGTTTTCCTCAGAGCCTGGCAGAACATCAGGCGGCTGGAGGAAAGCTCACCCTCCCGGCAAAAATCCTGGCTTTATAAGGTGGCCAGAAACAGGCTGATTGATCATTATCGGCATCAGGATGTCAAAAAGAAAAATATTCAGCAGCAAAATCCCGAGGAAGCGCTGAGCGATTCCTCCCAGCAGGAAGTTTCTCAGGAGGTCTTCACCGGTGAGCTGCTGAAGAGTCTGGATCAGGAAATTGCCCGACTCCCGGAAGAGGAGAGAACGATAATTCATTTGAAGGTTATCGGTGAGCTTTCCAGCGGGGAAATTGGCGAAATGCTGGAAATGCCGGCAGGTACCGTGCGCTATAAACTGCATAAAATCAGGGAGAAGCTTAAGGATAGTCTGGGACTTGAAAGCAGCAGGAGCGGGTAGGGCGTTACAGGGGCGTGAGCGTTGCAAGGGAGTTACAGGGGCAGTATAAGGGCAGTAAAAATGCGGTATAAAACGACAGGGAGCAGCACTATAGCAGGTAGAAAAGCACCAATAACCATAACAAGAAGGATAGAAAAGTCTACATGGCAGCAATAGCAAAGAATTTGCAAAGCAGATAGAGAGCACCAGCAGGAGGGGGCTTTAGTGATGAGTGAAGAAAATCGAGAGAATGAGACCAATCTTAATCTGTCCGAGCTTTTCCAGAAATGGAAAGAGAAGAGATCGCTGTCAGCTGAGAGGGCTGAAGCTATCAGGGAAGAGATAATCAGGACCGAGCTGACAGCAGCAACAGCATCAGTTTTTAAGCCAGAAAGTTTGGCAGAGGCAGGCCAGGAGGAAGCGGAGGAAGCGAATGAAGCGAATGAAGCGGATAAAGATTTAGGCTATGAATGGTGGTTAGATTTATATCAAAAGACAACGATAAACAGCATCAACAGGATGAATGCCGGCTATCACTCTCTTTTTAAAACAGCCTGAGAATCTGAGGATCTGAAGAATCTGAGGATCCTGAATAAATCGACCGGGCTGATTTTACCAGCCTGTCAGGTCGCTATCAATTCAGCAGCCTGCTTCAATAAACTTCTTTAAAGAATTTCCGAAATTCAGATTGTTCAAACAGGTAATGTCAAAAGATCTATGAAAGAACAACAGGGGGTTAGAATTATGTTTAATTTAGACTGGCAGCTGGGCATCGTTCAGCAGGAAAATTTAGCAGGCCTTGAGAGGATGAGAAAATCCAAAGCCGAGAGACTCTTTGTCCGGAAAAAGCAGCAGGACCTGAATCTTCCCGTGTGAGGATTGTAGAGCAACAAATGCAAATGCAGTATAGGGGCTGCAGTATAACGAATGTAGTATAGGTTCTTGTGGTATAGGTTCTAGAGAATAAAGCCTGAGATACAATTGACAGTTTTAGAAATCGAGCTTAAAATCGAGCCTCAGAAAAAATCAAATTTATGTGGAAATCAAGCCTCAGCAATAAGTCGATCCTCAGCAAAAGTCGAGTTTCAAGAATTCAAGCTTCAGAGAAAGGTCGAGTCTCAGGAGAAGTCGAGTTTTAAGAATTCAAGCTTCTGTAAAAGTCGCGCCTCAGAAAAGTCAAATTTCAGGAATTCAATTTTCAGAAAAGTCGGGTGTCAGTAAAATCGAACTACAGGTAAAGTTGAGATTCAGGGGAAGTCGAGTTTCAGCAAAAGCCGAATTTCAAGAATTCAATTTTCAGCAAAAGTCGAGCCGCATAACAGTCATATTACCGTCTTTTTTGATCTCCTTAAAACCTGCTTCCCGGAACATGCTGACGGTTCCCCGGTAGCGCATTTCGGGATTATCATAATTAACCGGCAGAGCCAGGACAGCATCATAACCTTCTGAGCGAAAACCTGCGACAGCCTCCTGCAGCAGCAGTTTAGAAAGGCCCTGCCTGCGATAATCGGGATGGATGGTAAAACAGATGATACAGCCAATCTTCTGACTGCCAAATTTCTGGCCGGAGTCAATTTCTGCTCCGGTCTCCTGCTTGAGACGGGCAAACTCCCCGGCATTATTGGCATTACACCAACCGACACATTTGCTGCCGGATTTCTCAACAGCAAAGACAAGATAACCCTTCATCCGCCCGGCTGCAATCTCCTTCCTGGCTTCCTCGCGATTTTCTTCACTGCTCCGTTCCTTCCATTCTTCCCAGGGCAGATCGGAATGATGATAGCGGCAGTAACAGTGATCCCAGTGCGGCTCATGGCCAAAATCCAGGCCGCTCATAAACTCCAGAAAGGTGTCCGCTAATTCCGGTTTTAGTTCTTTAACTTGAAAATCCGGAGATCGGTTATCTGCTGGATCCGTTGAACCTGTTGAATCTTTTGAATCCCTTGAATCTGTTGAACCCTTTGAACCTGTTGATTTCGTTGAGTTCCTTGAATCCGTTGAATGTGATGAACCCGCTGATCCCAGAGAGTCTGACGATTTTTTTGATTCCAGAGAATCTGCTGAACTCGTTGAATCAGTTGTATTACTTGAATCCCTTGAATCCGCTGCCTCTATTGAACCCCTTGTATGCATGGGTTTTCTCCTCCAGTTTTTTTGTCTGCTGATAACAAATCAGAAAAATCCCGGCAGATTTGCAGCAAGCCTGGAAAGCCTGCTAAAGCATGATATTTAATGCGCTCGTAATCATCATCTTAATTTAAACTCAATATTTAAACTCAATCTCAGCAAGATAATTCTACATTGCAGATAAAAACACCTGCAAAATTATGCAATTCACCTGACAGAATGGGATCTTTTGGTGGAAATAATTCTATACTAATAAATCTATACCAATAATTCTATACCGATAAATTCATACTGATAATTATATTCTATACTGATAAATCTATACCGATAAATCTGTACTGATAATTATGTTCTATACTGATAAATCTATACCGATAAATCTGTACTGATAATTTTATACCGATAATTCTATGCCGATAAATCTATACTGATAATAATATAACGATAATTCTATGCCGATAGTTCTATACAATAGTTAGCTTAAGAATTGAATTAATTTGAATCAAATCCCGGAACTGCTGTATAAATCTTATAAAATGAAATTTTCAGACACGACATACATAACTTTTCTGGTAGTAAAGGAAGAAGAGCACATAACTTATCTGGAAATAAAGGAAGAAAAGCAGGTAGTTTTTGAAGTGAAGTGAAAGGACAGGATTGTATGTTTCGAAAGAAAAAGGGCTGAACTGTATATTTCGAGAGCAATAAGACAGAGTAGCAGGGTAGTAAATTTCGAAAATACATTTTGAAAAAATATCACAGGATAGGAAATTTCGCAAAAGCAGTCAGATATCTGGTTTACGTCTCAGAACCTCTGTGTGCTCTGTCTCTCTTCCGTGAATTTTCTGTTAATTACCCCCCCAACTACAGTCTTGATTTACACCCAATAGTTCTGCACTGGATTAAAGTCCTATAGTTCTGTACTGGATTAAAGTCCTATAATTCTGCCCTGGATTTAATGCTCTAAAGTCCCGTCAAGTACTTACACCCTGCAGCTCCGTTCTGGATTAATGCTCTACAGTTCTGTCCAGTATTAACACCCTGCAGCTCCGTCATGGATTAACGCTCTACAGTTCTGTCCAGCATTTACATCCAATACCTCTAACCTGGATTTACACCCTGATATTCTCTCCCCTGCTTTTCTGCCCGATATGTAACACAGTCACTCCATTTAAAAATTCTTTGTAATGTACATTTTGAAAACCTCTGCTGGCAAAAATTTCCCGCAGAGACTCCTGATCGGGAAAGGTTTTGAGAGAGCTGGATAGATATTTATATGGCCTCTCGTTTTCCATGATAAGCCCTGCCAGCCAGGGCATTATGCGGTGGAAATAGAAACCATATAACCGGCGAAAAAGCTTATTTCTGGGTTTGCCCAGATCAAGAGAGGCCGCTTTTCCTCCCGGTTTTAAGACCCGGAGCATTTCGTCTATGGCCTCCTCCATTCTGACAATATTGCGCAGTCCAAAAGCGACGGTGACAACATCGAACTGCCCGGAAGCAAAATCCAGATCAGCAGCATCGCCGGTGCGAAACTCCACGTTTTTAAGCCCTTCTTCTGCAGTCAGGCTGCGCGCTCTTTCTATCATCCCCGAGGAAAAATCCAGACCGATAACCTCTCCTTCCGGCAGATAACTGGCGATTTCCCGGGTCAAATTGCCAGGGCCGCAGCATATATCAAGAACCCGTCCGTATTTCGGGGGGTTAATTATCCGGACAGATTTCCGTCGCCACCTGTTAATCTGACCAAAAGAGATAATCTTGTTGAAAAACTCATATTCCTCAGCGATTTGACCGAACATCTCACTGAACCGGTTACTGAACCGATTTTCAGGTTCTTTCCCTTCAGACATATCGACTTTGACCCTCCCTCAGCCAGTCAGCCTCAGCGTTTAACCGGTGCCTGGCTGTCATCATTATCCAGCTCTATCCAGTCCACCTCCTCAGCAAAGAAAAGCTCCTTCTCCCTTTCTGTTGTCTCTTTAACCTCAAAGAGACAGCGGTCACCTCCGCTCCGGGGCATAGATTGGTGGTGGATCATCTTATAATCGGGATTGTAGTACATATATTTGGCGGCATCCACATAGCAGTAAAGGCTGCCAAGCTCCTCGCCCTCCATCTCACGCCAGACTTTGCCCATAGTACAGCCGCAGACCTGCGATCTTTTTCTGCCATCTTCCACAGACAGGACCTCCGAACTGTCGCAGATGCCGAATTCAGGCAGGGTACGTGAGGGTCCCCGGCCAAAATTTTCAGGTTCGAGCTCCCAGCCTTCTTTCAGCACGGCCTCCTTTGTTTTCTCTCCCACCATTTTGCCGTAGCGCTTGATGGAGGCAAGTATCATTTTTCTGCCCTCTTCCTCACCCAGCTTTTCCACCAGTGTGCGGGCATAGGCCAGATGCAGCATAGCGATGCGCCGGCCGGCCAGATCAACTTCCTTTTCCGCTTTTTCCCGCGATATCATTTCTTTATCTGACATGTTCTCTGATATGTTTTCTGATATGTTCTCTGACATGAATATCCCCCGCTTTCAGCAGTTTATTTTCTCTTTTTGATGTATTTATATGGTGAATTTATATATTGATGTATTTATATATTGCTGGCGAAATTCCTGCCGGATAGAATACAGAAAAACCATTTAAAATCAGCCAACCCCAAATGTTCTCAATTGAAGTCCTGACATTTTAATATTAAGAGCAGCATATTAATATTAAGAGCAGCAAAGCAGCTCGGGTTTAGATTTACTAACTGGCGGGATGAAGCTTGCCTCTTTGTGGCAATATCCGGGTTTAGGGAAAAACATCAGACTGGATATCTGTTCCCAGGGCAAATTTTTTCGAGATTTCGAGATTTCAGATCTTCGGATCTTCGAGACATCAGGACTTCGGGAGAATAGTATTAACAGAAAATTCACAGAAGCGAGACAGGGCACACAGAGGTTCCGGGACGTAAAGCAGATATTTGACCACTTTTGCGAAATTACAGGAAATAGTTAGAGCACTTTTGCGAAAAGTTAGGCTGGAAATTAAATTACACCTGGAACATGGGGACAAAGATTAATCCTGATTTGCAAAACGAAAATGATATTGGATTTTTTGCAAAATATGAATAAATTTTTAACTGCTTTTTGGGATTAATCTCTCTGGAATTTTCAACTTCTGATATTCCCGGCATTTTCACCTTTATTATTTCACATCTCTATAATTTAACATCTCTATAATTTAACATCTCAATTATTTCACATCTCTATAATTTAACATCTCAATTATTTCACATCTCTATAATTTAACATCCCCAGAATTTATTATTGCAGGCATTTAGCTTCTTCAGTATTTAATTTCTTCAGCAGATATTATCCCCGATAATCCTGTTATAATATCCCCAGGATTCTTGGTACAATCAGGGTGATCTGGTTGATATAGGTGATCAGGAATAGGACCAGAATTGATACCAGAATATAGGGCCAGATAGCCTTTGAGATGTCCTCGATCGAGAGATCGGTGATCCCTGTCAGGACATAAAGCGTTGCCCCGACCGGCGGGGTCTTTAAAGCGATGTTGAGGGAGAAGACCATAATAACGCCAAACTGAATGGGATTAACCCCCATATCGACCGCTATGGGATGAAGCACCGGCCCCAAAATTATCAGGGCGGCAGCAATATCCATAAACATACCCACAAACAGCATCAGGATGTTTATCATCAGCAGGATGATCAGGGGATTATCGCTGACAGCTAAAAAGGCCTGAGCGATCTGCTCGGGGATTCTCTGATTGGCCAGAATCCAGCCCATGATATTTGCCGAGGCGATTATCAGAAATACCACCCCGGTGGTACGGGAGGTGCTTTCCAGCAGATCGGGGATATCCTTCAAACTCAGGGTTCCATAGAGAAAATACCCGATGATAAAGGCGTAAAAGACTGCCACGGCTGCGGCTTCTGTGGGGGTAAAAACACCGCCCAGAATGCCGCCTAGGATTATTACCGGCATCAGGATAGCCGGGATTGCTTCGACAAAAGCTTTTCCCATCTCCTTGAAACTGGCTCTCTTTTCTGCCTTGGGATAATTTCGCTTTTTGCTGATAATTGAAGAAATAAAAATCATGATCAAGCCCAGCAGGATTCCAGGCAGGATTCCCGCTGCAAATAAGCCGGCGATTGAAACCCCCATTAAAGCCCCGTAAATAACCATCATGTTGCTGGGAGGAATTGTCGGGCCGATGATGGAGGAGCCTCCGGTAACGGCGGCAGCAAAGTCCTCATCATAGCCATCCTCAACCATCGCAGGTATCAGCATCGAGCCGATGGCTGCAGCATCGGAGACGGCCGCTCCTGTCATGCCGGCAAAAAATATGCTGGCGATGATATTGGCATGGGCCAGACCTCCTCTTAAATGGGCAACCAGGACGTTGGCAAACTTAACGAGACGGTGGGTAATCTGGGAAGCATTCATTATCTTGCCGGCGAAGATGAAAAAGGGCATCGCCATCAGGGTGAAGGAGTCAAGCCCGGAAAAAAAGCGCTGGGGAATCATGCTGAACAGGGCGGGCACCTCCATCTGGTAAAAGACAATTACAGAGATTGCCCCCATGGCAAAGCCGATTGGCATTCCGGCAAACAAAAAGAGCAGAAAACCGATTCCCATTAATGGGATAATATCCATAATTTATTCACCTCCAGGTTAAACTTCTGGTTAAACCTGAGCGACATCATCAAGGACCTGCTCGACCTCTTTTTCCCCGAAGATATCCTCTTTGTCGGCCTCTGGATTCAGGGAGTTAATCATATGGAGAATCTGCTGAATCAGGGCCAGACCGGAGGCCGCCGGCACACTGAAAAGCGGCCAGAACATTGTTATCCCCAGAGATAAAGAGCGCTGCTGAAGACCGGCAACTGCCATATCTATTCCATAGCGGGTTAACTCAAACAGGAAGAAGACGATAATCAGGCCGATAACAAAATTCAGCACCCTGGCTGCTTTAGTGGGCAGGGCTCTGACAACCATTGTCAGGCCGACATTTTCCTGATCCTTGATGCAGGCACTGACAGCCAGGAGGGCCGCCCAGATCATAAGGTAGCGGGCCAGAGCCTCTGTCCAGCCCAGCGGGCTGTTTAAGACATAGCGGAAAAACACCCCTGCAAGCACGGACAGGGTCATGAGGCCTGTCATGATAATGACGAGCTTGATGCTGATCCAGGCCAGCACAGCGGCAATTTTTTCTGTCACGGCAAAAATCTTCAAGTTGATCACCCTTTCTGCTGACGATTTTTTTCAGTTTTGCAATTTTGCAGTTTCTCAATTTTGCAGTTTCTCAGTTTTGCAGTTTTTCAGTTTCTCAATTTTGCAGTTTTGTTTTTCTACCGAGATTTTCAGGATTTTTGATCTGAGTTCCGGTTTGCAGCTTTTGCTGCAATTTTATTTTGATTTTAATATTCTTTTATTTTTTTATTCTTTTATTCTTGAGCTGAATTTCGGTCTGTCTTTCTGTTTTGTTTCTTTTTGATTGCTGACCTGAATTCACTCTGTCAGCGCTGTTGCTAAATGCTGTTCCTATGATAAAGGGGCCGCAGGTTGAGCGGCCCCTGAAATTCGCTGAAAGGACTGAAAGTAGCGAAAGGACTGTCCCGGGAAAGCCTTTCAGCCAGCTGGAAAAATATTGAGCTGAGAGAGCAGCAATAAACGCCGGGACAGCCATAGAGAAGACCGGGCTGACAGCAGGCTGGCAAAAACTGAAGTCTGGCTAACAACACAAAGGACAGAATGGAAAAACCAATATCTGGCTGATAAAACAATATTAAGCCGGGAAAACTAAGAAGGGACTGAGAAGATCTTAGGTCTGGCTAACAATAGTAAGGTCGGGCCAGCAAAACAAAGAAGGGGCTGGCAAAACTAATACCTGGCTAATAATAAAAAGCCAGTAATGGCAAAACTAAAGCCTGCCAGTTACTGAATTCCCAGTTCTTCCTCTGCAGTTGTTATTGCTTCCAAATATTTCTCGGCAAGTTCCAGACCTTCTTCTCCAAATTCCTCCTCGATGACCTCCATTGCTGCCGGTTCCACGATGTCTCTAAACTGCTGAAGCTCTTCGTCGGTGGGGGCATATACCTCCATCTGCTCCTGAATATAGGGAAGGCCGAGCTCCTCAGAGGCCTCAACCAGCTGATTTACTCCCCGCCCGGCAGTATTACCTGCCCTGGCAGCTTCTCGGATTACGCTTCTTTCGTGATCGGTAAGACCCTCCATCCATTCGTCATTGATCACCCAGACATAGGGAGTATACATATGGTTGGTCAGGGTCATATAATCCTGAACCTCATAGAGCAGCTCCATGGTAATCAGGGGAATGGGATTCATCTGGCCGTCAGCAACCCCGGTCTGCAGGGCGGTGTAGAGCTCCTCCCAGGCAATCTCAGTGGCAGTTCCGCCCAGGGCGCTGATAAACTCTCTGTGCATTTCAATGGGCATTGTCCGGAAGGTTATGCCATCCATATCATCAGGCGTCTGGATTTCTCTCACAGTGTTGGTGAGCTGGAAGAATCCGCCTGATTCACCAAAGGCCAGCACCTCGAAACCGCTGGTATTTGCCTCGATCTCCTCTGCCAGGATAGTACCAAACTCTCCATCATAAACCCTGTGGGCAACGCTGTAATGGGAGAGAGCGAAGGGAATATCCACCACTGCAATTTCTGGATAGAAGGGAGCAAGTCCACCGGCGGAAGAGATGAAACTCTGAATAACCCCTCCCTGAACCTGTTCCATCATTTCCCTGGCATCTCCTAGAACACCGTCAGGATAGATCTCCACCTCGATATCTGTCTCTGCTTCCACCCTGGCCTTAAAGATCTCCGCCATGGCAGCAGTGGCAACTTCTTCGGGATTCTGGGGATTGAGGTGGGTTATCTGCAGGACTTCCTGAGCGCCAGCGGTGACTGCAAAAATTAGAATAAAGCTGAAAACTAAAACTATGAAGGACGCTCGCTTAATCAACTGTAAAACCTCCTGTTGTAATTTTTTTGTTCCTTTTGTTCCTTTTGTTCCTTTTGTTCCTTTTGTTCCTCTTGTTCCTTTGTTACCTGTGTTATTTGTGTTATCTGTATTTACCTGCATTACCTGTTACATTCCTGTTTTATCTATAGCAGATAATCTGCTTTGGATAATCTGTTTTGACAATTTTCTGGGATGGATGTCTTTATTTATCAAAAAATATCTAATTTCTTGTAAATATTTATTATTTTTAATAAATTTGTCACCACCTCCTACTTTATTATCTCAAGATAGAGAGGAAAAATATGTTTCCTGCTTTACAGGACTACTTTGCAGCTCTATTTTGCAGCCCAATTTCACAGGAACATTACAGGAAGATTTTCACCTGCTTTCCTGAGGGCCGCTCTTTGCTTGAACTGCTGGTGATCTGCTCGCCTGAGCACCCTGATTAAGTTGGTTGGATGGTGAATTTGTGTGCAATAATGAATCCTGCCAACCTCTATATATAAAGAATAAATCCTGAAAAACTCTGTATAAGAATAAACCTTGAAAAACTCTGGAATAAAGAATAATCCATGGAAAGAAAACCCTGAAAAAAAGATGAGCCTTGCAAAAAAAACAGACCGGGGTAAGGAAGCAAGGTCGAGGTAAAAACAAATTATCTTTGACAATTTAGCCAGGATATTATTTAATAAAACTATCCAGGAATAATCAGCTAAACATTGCCTGCTGCAGTGAAATTGTACCAGATGCAGCTCAGGCTCTGACTGCCCTCTGCTGAGCGCTAAAGCAAACAGAAAAGGACTGATAAAATGAATCCCTATGAGAGAGTTTTTCGCAGGTTAGCCGGGAAACCGGTTGATAGAGCCCCGAATCTCAGCATAGTGATGGGCTTTGCCGCCAGACACAGCGGCATTCCCTACAGAAAGTACGCCACCGATTACCGCCATCTGGTGGAGGCCAACCTGAAGTGCTGTCAGGATTTTCAGATCGATATGGTAAGCGCCATTTCCGATCCCTGCCGGGAAGGGCATGATCTGGGAGCGGAGATCAGGCTGCCGGAGGATGCCGCCCCCTCCTTCAGGGGGATTTTCCTGGAGGACTATGGCGATTTAGCAAAGCTGAAAGTCAGGGATCCCCTCAAAGGGGAGAGAATGCTGGACAGAATCAAAGCGGTTGAGCTCTTTCAGGAAAAAGCGGGGGAGAGCTATCCGGTTCTGGGCTGGATTGAAGGGGCCTTTGCCAGCGCCAGCAATCTCAGAGGGGTTAACAATCTGATGCTCGACCTCATCGAAAGGCCGGCTGAGGTTCACAACCTGCTGGAGATCTGCGCCGAGCAGGCCATCCTTTTTGCCAGAGAGCAGGTCAGGGCGGGAGCCGACTTTATCGGAATGGGCGATGCTACAGCTTCTTTGATCAGCCCCGGGCATTATCGGGAATTTGTCCTTCCCTACGAAAAGAGGATCTGCCGGGCCATTCAGGAGGAGGGAGCCCGGGTAAAGCTCCACATCTGCGGCAATATCACTGCCCTGCTGCCCGAGATAGCCAGAACAGGCGTTGATATGGTCGATATCGACTGGATGGTTGATTTTGCCGGAGCGGTTGAGGAGCTTAAGGGTAAGGCTGCCGTCTGTGGCAACTTTGATCCGGTGGATATTCTGCTGCAGGGCTCCCGGGCCGAGGTGAGAGAGGCTGTAGAGAGGTGCCTGGCAGCCGGCGAAAAGGATACCTTCATCGCTCCGGGCTGTGAGGTTCCGGGAGAAACACCCCGGGAAAACATGCGGGAGATTGCCAGAGCTCTGGAGGAGTGGCATTGACAATTCCCGCAATCTGGAATAAACTATTAGAAAAGGAGAGTGATATTAATGGCGGATTTTGAAAAGTTAAGCAACAGCGTGATTCAGGGAAATGCTGCCGAGGTGGCAGAGTTGACCCAGGAAGCGGTCGATGAGGGAGTCAAGCCCAATGAGATTATCAATCAGGGGCTGATCAACGGCATGAATGTGGTCGGCAAGAGGTTTAAGGCCGGCGATATGTTTGTACCCGAGGTGCTGATGGCTGCCAAGGCCATGAAGGGCGGCATGGAGATAGTTCAGCCCCTGCTGGTTGAGGGAGAGATGGAAGAGGCCGGCAGAGTGGTGCTGGGCACGGTGGCAGGAGACCTTCACGATATCGGCAAGAATCTGGTGGGCATGATGATGGAGAGCGGCGGCCTGGAGGTTACCGATCTCGGCACCGATGTTGAGGCCGATGAGTTTGTCGAGAGCATCAAGGAGGTCAAGCCCCATGTGCTGGGCATGAGCGCTCTGCTGACAACCACCATGCTGGAGATGAAGGATGTTATCGAGGTCCTCAAGGAAGAGGGCATCAGAGATGAGGTTAAGATAATTGTGGGAGGAGCCCCGGTTACCAGGGAATTTGCCGATGAGATAGGAGCAGATGGCTGGGCGCCTGATGCTGCCTCGGCCAAGGATCTGGCCTTCGATCTGATCTAGCAGCAGTAAAGGCCGGGAAGGTGAAAGTCGGCCGGGATCGATCGGGAGTTATTTACTTAGCTTATCATTGAACAAAGTTAACTTATCATAGGGACTTATCATTAAAATGAATTAACTTATCATTGAACTGTTGATTGAACTGAACATTGGACCGAGCAGACTCAGCTGCTGTAGTCGGTATGTTGGGAAAGAGCCAGCAGGAAGCTGAGGAGCAGCAGTTTTCAGCTGCTGTAGTCGGTATGTTGGGAAAGTGCCGCCAGGCAGCTGAGGAACGGCATTTTCAGATGCTGCAGCCGGTATGTTGAGAAAGAGCCAGCAGGAAGCTGAGGAGCAGCAGTTTTCAGCTGCTGTAGTCGGTATGTTGGGAAAGTGCCGCCAGGCA
>SL_5KL_010_SEDDRAFT_10001222_pt1 | contig 15721 bp, 15 predicted proteins | sample SodLakKL_010_SED_FD_9118 | JGI IMG/M metagenome (IMG submission 9118)
CCCGAGCCGCTGCGAGAGCAGGCTGGCCCCGGTGACCCACAGCCCACCGAGGAGCAGATGGAGCAGCGCCGCGGCGAGGATCAGGGCCGCGCGTGCGCGGCGGGCGAGGCTCATTCGCCGTGCCCCGCACGCCGCTCGGTCAGCCGCCGGATGACCCGCGAGAGGCCGCTGTTGAGCAGCTCATGGTCGTCGAGCAGCTTGGCCTGGCCGTTAGCCACCGCGGCGGCAAGCGCCTCGGTGGTGCGCTCGAGCACCTTGAAACCGGCCCGGTTGGCGAAGATCAGTCGGCCGTCTTCGCTGTGACCGGCCAGCTGCACGCGCAGGCGCTCGCCCTGCGCCCCGCTGATCTCCATCCAGGTCCCCTCGGGCAGGGCGGCCACCCGGCGCACGTCGCCCTCGCGGTGGCTGGTGGTGGCGGCGTCGTCGTTGGCGCTGAAGCGGGCCAGGTCCGGGGCGTCGCGGGTCAGACAGCGCAGGTACTCGCCCTCCAGGGCGCGCAGGACCTTGCTGACCTCGAACGGGTCGTGAAGAGCCTCACGCAGGCCATCGGCCACCTCGTGCAGGAGCAGGGGGATCTCCAGGACCAGCCGTCGGCGCGAGTGCGCGTCCGGCGGGGTATCCATGCTCCAGACCAGGCGTTCCATCACCGCGCAGTGGCGGACCCAGTTCTCGGAGTCGGGGCCATCGCGCAGGTGGACGAGCAGCAGCAGGCGAGCCCAGGCGTCGCGGATCAGCTGCGCGATGATCTCCGGCGGCCGGCGCCCCTCCAGGCAGCGCTCGATCTCCTCGCCCACCCGCTGCCGGGCTGCCTCCACGCGGTCGCGGCTGCGCGCGGCGCGGGCGGCGTAGCGGCTCTCCTCCGCGACGGTGGTGCTCGCTGCCGTCTCTGCCGCCGCGTCGTCGCCGGTCAGCTGGGCCAGCGCCTCGCGGTGGAGCTCCGGCAGTACCTGCCCCACGGCATCGCCGAGGCTGTCGAGGACCAGATCCCGGGCCGGACCGGCCAGCGGGGGGCGCTGCTGGATGCGCAGGAGCAGGTCGGCCACCTGCGGGGCGGCCAGCGGGTTGAGCGGCTCGCGCACGCGCACCGTGGGCAGGGCGGCATCGAGGGCGCGGGTGGTCTGTTCGGTGGTTGTCGCGGTGCGCCGGCGCAGATCGGCCAGGACGCGGGCCGCGGCGCTGTGGTGGGCCGGCACGGGCGGCGGGTCGACGGCGGCGGGGTCGATCAGGCCGGCAAAGCGGTATTCGAGCCCGGCGCGCAGGACCTCCTCCATGTCGTGGCGGTGCAGGCGCACCATCTGCATGTCGTGTCGGTAGCTATCGGCCTCGTCCCCGCCGTCGCCGGCAAGCTGGTGAAGACGCTCCTGCGCATCGTGGAGTCCCTCGCGCAGCGAACCGACCAGGCGGCCCTCGACGTGGCGGCGCAGTCGTTCGATGCGGCTTGGGATGGCCCGCCCCTGGCCGCGCTCGGTGCGGGCCAGGTAGACGACGTTATCCGGGATGTGCTCGCTCATATCGGCTTCGCTCATGGACGGGGACGATACCGATTCCAGGGACGAGGGAGAAGGTTGCTCAAGGGGTTAACGGCGCACGTCGGGGCCTGCGCCAACTTGTCATTCCCCCGTGCATCCGGTATCTTCCTCGCCCGTTGTCTGCCGACGAGACCGTCAGGAGATCGGCCTCGCATGCTTGCTGCAGTACTTTCCGGATTCGTGCTCGCCGCCCTGGTGCCGTGGCTGCAGCCCACCCTGGGCCGCCGCGCCGGCTGGGCCTTCGCCGCACTCCCCGCGGTGCTCACCCTCTATTTTGCCACCTTCCTGCCGCAGATTGTCGGCGGCGAGACGGTGTGGATGGAGTACACCTGGGTGCCCGGGCTCGACGTCAACCTGTCCTTCTACGTGGACGGGCTGTCGCTGCTCTTCGCCCTGCTGATCTCGGGGATCGGTACCTTCGTCCTGCTCTACGCCAGCGATTATCTGGATGGCGACGAGCGCCAGCCGCGCTTCTACGTCCACATCCTCGCCTTCATGGCGTCGATGCTGGGCCTGGTGCTCTCCGATAACCTAATCACCCTGTTCATCTTCTGGGAGCTGACCAGCATTACCTCGTACATGCTGATCGGCTACGACAACGAGGATGCAAAGGCGCGGCGCTACGCCCTGCAGGGTCTGCTGGTGACCGTTGGCGGTGGCCTGGCGCTGCTCGCCGGTTTCATCATGCTGGGGATCGTCGGCGACACCTACACGATCTCCGAGCTCCTCGAGCAGGGTGATGTGATTCGCGAGCACGAGTGGTACGTGCCGCTGACCCTGCTGATCCTCCTCGGCGCCTTCACCAAGTCGGCCCAGGTGCCGTTCCACTTCTGGCTGCCGCGGGCCATGGCGGCGCCGACCCCGGTGTCGGCCTACCTGCACTCGGCCACCATGGTTAAGGCTGGCGTCTTCCTGCTGGCCAAGCTGCACCCGGCGCTGGGTGATACCACGCTGTGGATGACGCTGCTGCCGCTGGTCGGCGCCATCACCATGTTCACCGGCGCCTACTTCGCCGTGCGCAGCACCGGCATCAAGGGGGTGCTGGCCAACTCCACGGTGATGGCCCTGGGTACGCTGACCATGCTCGCCGGCATCGGGACCGAGGGGGCGATGATCGCCTTCGGCGCCTTCCTGCTGGCGCACTCGCTCTATAAGGGCGCGCTGTTCCTCGTCGCCGGTGCCCTCGATCACGAAACCGGCACCAAGGACATCCTCAAGATGGGCGGGCTGCGCCACGCCATGCCGAAGACGGCGGTGCTGGCGGCCATCTCCGGGCTGTCGCTGGCCGGCATCCCGCCGCTGTTCGGCTTTCTCGGCAAGGAGCTGATGCTTGAGTCGGTGCTGGAGGCGCCCTACCTCTCGGCGGTGCTGGCGCTGCTGGCCCTGGGCACCGCCGTGCTCGTGGTCATCGTCGCCGGCATCGTGGCCATCCGGCCGTTCTTCGGCGAGCGCACCGAGACCCCGAAGGAGCCCCACGAGGCGCCGCCGGGGATGCTGGCCGGACCGGCGGTCCTCGGTGTTCTGAGCCTGCTCTTCGGGCTCTTCCCGTTCATCCCCGAGGGGCTGATCGGTGCCGTGGCCTCGTCGCTGGCCGGTGAGCCGATCTCGGTCAGCCTCTCGCTCTGGCACGGCGTGAACCTGCCGCTGATCATGTCGCTGTTCGCCATCGCCGTCGGCGCCTTCCTGTTCACCCGCTGGGATCAGGTGCGCGAGGCGATGGCCCGGTACGACTGGCTCTATGAGCGCGGCCCGGAGGCGGGTTACTTCCGCACCCTCGACGCCCTGGTCTGGAGTGCGGACTGGCAGACCCGCGTGCTGCAGAACGGCTACCTGCGCCATTACATCACCACCACGGTGCTGACCACCGTGCTGCTGGTCGGCTACACCCTGGCCACCCGCTACGACGGGGGCTTCGGCGCCGGCCTTGAGGTCTACTTCTACGAGTGGATCATCGCCGGTGTGCTGATCGCCTCGGTGCTTTTTGCCTGCGTGACCAACTCGCGGCTGGGGGCGGTGGCGTCGCTGGGCGTGATGGGCTTCACCGTGGCGCTGATCTTCATCCTGTTCAGCGCCCCGGATCTGGGCATCACGCAGATCCTGGTGGAGACCCTGACGGTGATCCTGCTGGTGCTGGTGCTCTTCCGGCTGCCCGGCTTCATGAACTTCTCCACGCCGCAGCAGCGCGTGCGCGACGGTGTGGTGGCCGCGGTGATGGGCGTGCTGGTGACCTCGCTGCTGCTGATCACCATCGATGTCCAGTTCGCCGAGCCGATCTCGGCCTACCACCTGGATGAGAGCGTGCCGCTGGCCCACGGCCGCAACGTGGTCAACGTGATCCTGGTGGACTATCGGGCGCTGGACACCCTGGGCGAGATCTTCGTCGTCGCCCTTGCCGCCATCGGCGTCTACGCCATGGTCAAGTACCGGGTGACCGGTGAGAGCAGTCCCGCTGAGAAGGAGGACAAGCAATGATCCAGCCCGGGTCCCTGATCCTCTCGACGATGGCGCGGGTGCTGCTGCCGCTGCAGCTGCTGTTCTCCATCTTCATGCTGCTGCGCGGTCACGACCTGCCCGGCGGCGGCTTCATCGCCGGGCTGGTGGCCTCCTCGGCGTTCATCCTCTACCTGTTCGCCTTCGGCGTGCCGGCCACGCAGCAGGTGCTGCGGGTGGATGCGCGGACCATCGCCGGGGTCGGCCTGGTCATCGGCACCCTGGCCGCCGTGCCGCCGATCTTCATCGGCGAGCCCTTCTTCAAGGCGCTGTGGTGGTACCCGGAGATCCCGCTGATCGGCGAGGTGAGCATCAACACGCCGCTGATTTTCGACGTCGGGGTCTACCTCACCGTGCTCGGCTCGGTGCTGGCCATCGTGGTGAGCCTGGCGGAGGCGGAGGAGTAAGGCTATGGAACCGTTAATGGCCGTCCTGGTGGGCATCATGTTCGCCGCCGCCATCTACATGATGCTGCGCCGTTCCATCGTCAAGCTGGTCATCGGCCTGATCCTGCTCTCCAACGCGGCGAATCTGCTCTTCTTCACCGCCGCGGGGATGACGCGGGGGGCGCCGCCGCTGATCCCCGAGGGCGCCGACGGCCCGGTGGGCGCGGTGGGTGATCCGCTGCCCATGGCCCTCATCCTGACCGCCATCGTGATCGCCTTCGGCGTGCTGGCCTTCGCGCTGGTGCTGATTAACAAGGCGTATCAGGTGGTGCAGGCCGACGACCTGGATCAGATGAAGGATACGGACACGTGAGTCTGCAAGTCGCCATCCCGGTTCTGCTGCCCCTGCTGCTGGGCGCCGTCTCGCTGGCGGTCCATCGCCACCTGACCGTGCAGCGCTGGCTGGGGGTGCTCGGCACCGGCGCGCTGCTGGCCAGCACCCTGTGGCTGCTGCACACGGTCTGGCACGAGGGCGTGGTGGTGATGCACATGGGCGACTGGAAGGCGCCCTTCGGCATCACCCTGGTCGCCGACCTGCTTGGCGCGATCATGGCGGTGCTTACCGGCATCATGGGCTTCGCCACCGCCGTCTACTCCACGGCCACTACGCCGCGCGGGCACGAGCACTACGGCCACTGGCCGCTGCTGCACCTGCTGCTCGCCGGTGTCGCCGGCGCTTTCCTGACCGGCGACGTCTTCAACCTCTACGTCTGGTTCGAGGTGATGCTGGTCGCCTCGTTCGCGCTGCTGATCCTCGGCGGCGAGCGGGCGCAGATGGAGGGGGCGATCAAGTACGTCACCCTCAACCTGCTCTCCTCGATGATCTTCCTCTCGGCGGTGGGCATCACCTACGGCCTGGTCGGCACCCTGAACATGGCCGACATGGCGGTGAAGCTCGCCGAGGTGGATCAGCCCGGGCTGGTGACCGTGCTGGCGGCCATGTACATGGTCTCCTTCGGCATCAAGGCCGGTGCCTTCCCGCTCTTCTTCTGGCTGCCGGCGAGTTACCACACGCCGCCGATCGCGATCTCGGCGCTGTTCGCTGGCCTGCTGACCAAGGTCGGTGTCTACGCCCTGTACCGGGTGTTCACGCTGATCTTCACCCAGGATGTGGGCTACACCCACGAGATCCTGCTCTGGGCCGCCGGCTTCACGATGATCACCGGCGTGCTGGGTGCCGCGTACCACTACGAGGTGCGCCGCATCCTCTCGTTCCACATCATCAGCCAGATCGGCTACATGATCATGGGCCTGGCGCTGTTCACGCCGTTGGCCCTGATCGGCGGTGTCTTCTACATCGCCCACCACATCATCGTGAAGACGAATCTCTTCCTGGTCGCCGGCGTCGCCTATCGGATGCTCGGCAGCTATGAGCTGCGCGACCTGGGCGGGCTCTACAAGCACCGGCCCTTCCTGGGGCTGCTCTTCGCCGTGCCGGCGCTCTCGCTGGCCGGCCTGCCGCCGCTCTCTGGCTTCATCGCCAAGCTGATCGTCATCTGGGCCGGCGTCGAGCAGGCCTCGTGGGGGATCGTCTTCGTCGCGCTGCTCACCGGTCTGCTGACCCTCTACTCGATGACCAAGATCTGGCAGGAGGCGTTCTGGCACGGCGTGCCGGAGCATGTCCAGGACACCTCGGTGCTCACCGGCGAGCGGCGGGATCCGGGCCTGTGGGCCATGTACCTGCCCATCGCCGGACTGGCGCTTCTGACCCTGTTCATCGGTCTCTACGCGCAGCCGCTCTATGAGCTGGCCGAGGCCTCCGCCAAGCAGCTGCTTGATCCGCAGGTCTACATCGACGCCGTGCTGGAGGAGGGTGCGCAGTGATCCCATTCGCCTGGAACGTTGTCCTGGCCATGGTCTGGGTGGTGCTGACCGCCAACTTCAGTGCGGTCAATGCCCTGTTCGGCTTCCTGCTCGGCTATGGCGCCATCGCCGTGATGCAGAACCAGCTGCCGGCGTTCGCCGGCTACGGTCAGCGGGTGCCGCGGTTCATCCGTTTCGTGTTCTTCTACATCTGGGAGCTGATCAAGGCCAACGCCCGGGTCGCCTACGATGTGGTCACACCGGAGTGGGGCATGCGGCCGGGGGTGATCGGTGTCCCGCTGGAGGCACGCACGGACGGCGAGATCACCGTGGTCGCCAACCTGATCAGCCTGACCCCGGGGACGCTGTCGCTGGACGTCTCCACCGACCGGCGGGTGCTCTACATCCACGCCATGTACATCGAGGATGAGGAGGCGCTGCTCGATGAGGTCAAGGAGCTGGAGCGCCGGGTGCTGGAGGTGATGCGCTGATGCTCGGGATTGCCGCAACCCTCGTCTTTGCCATGCTCTCGGCGTCGCTGGTGCTGGCCTTCGTGCGCCTGGCCAAGGGACCGATGCTGCCCAACCGGGTGGTGGCGCTGGAGCTGATCGCCTCGATCCTTGTGGGGTTCATCGGCGTCTACGCCATCCACACCGGGGTTGACGACTTCATCGACGTGGCCATCGTCCTGGCCCTGCTCGCCTTCATGGCCGCGGTGGGGTTCGCCCGCTATCTGGAGAAAGGGGGGCCGCGGGATGACTGAGTTCCTGCAGGAGCTGATCGCCTCCGCCCTGCTGCTGCTCGGCGGCGGGCTGATGCTCATCGCAGCGGTCGGGCTCTACCGGCTGCCGGACCTGCTGACCCGGATGCACGCCACCACCAAGGCCGGTGCCTTGGGGGCGGCGCTGATCATCGCCGGGGTGGCGGTGCACTTCGCCGATGCCTCGGTGACGGCACGGGCGGTGGCGATCATCGTCTTCATCGTGCTCACGGCGCCGGTGGCCGCCCACGTCATCGGTCGGGCCGGCTACTTCGTCGGGGTGCCGCTGTGGGATGGCACGATCAAGGACGAACTGCGCCACCACTACGACCCCGAGACCCACGTGCTGCGCAGCGGCCTCGAGGACCGGGACGAGCGCTAGTCAGCGCTCGTCGCCTTCGCCCCGGCGCGAGGCGAGTCGCTCCAGGGCCTCGCGCAGGGCCGGGTCGCTGCTGCCGGCGGCGGCACGACGCAGGGTGTCGGCGGCACGCTCGCTCAGCGGGCCCGGGCCCTCGATCTTGCGCGGGGCGGAGGAGGCCGGCGTGACCCGCACGGTGACCCGCCGCGGCCGCTGCCCGGTGAGCCCCTCCGCCGCATCCTGAAGCTGACGGGAGAGGTAGCGCAGCCGCGTGCCCCAGCCGCTGCCGTCGGCGATGACCACCATCTCCGCCTCATCCAGGCGCGCCAGGCGCCAGTGACCCCGCATCTCCGCCGGTAGATTGCGCTGCAGTCGGCGCCCGAGCCGCTCCAGGCCGCGGGCGTGGTCGATCACCGCGCGCAGGGGGCCGGGGCGCTGCGCCAGGCGCGGCGCCAGTCGGTGCAGCTTGCCTTCGCGCCGGGGCGGGCGGGCCGGGTTGAAGCGTTTCGGGTCGCTCATCCCGCTGAGTCTCCGGCTGCGGCGGCTCCGATGCAAGGACATCCGCACCCGACGGCTGATGCGACCGCCCACGCCTTACCCTCCGCCGCCGATTATCTGTATCCTGTTGGCCTTGACTTCGCCGGAAATCTTTATGAGTGCCCATGTTTTCAGCCATTGCCAAACGCGTCTTCGGAACCCGTAACGATCGTGCGCTCAAGCGGCTGCGCAAGCGGATCGAGGCCATCAATGCGCACGAGCCGGAGCTGCAGAAGCTCTCCGATGAGCAGCTGCAGGCGAAGACCGATGCGTTCAAGGCGCGGCTCGCACAGGGCGAGGAGCTCGACGACCTGCTCGAGGAGGCGTTCGCCGTCGTGCGCGAGGCATCGCGCCGGGTGCTCGGGCTGCGCCACTTCGACGTGCAGCTGCTCGGCGGCATGGTGCTGCACCAGGGCAACATCTCCGAGATGAAGACCGGTGAGGGCAAGACCCTGGTGGCCACACTGCCGGTCTACCTCAACGCGCTCACCGGCCGTGGTGTGCACGTGGTCACCGTCAACGACTACCTGGCCCGGCGTGACGCCGAGTGGATGGGCCGGCTCTACCGGTTCCTCGGCATGGAGGTGGGCGTGGTGGTGCCGCGCCAGCCCCGCGAGGAGAAGATCGCCGCCTACCAGGCGGACATCACCTACGGCACCAACAACGAGTTCGGCTTCGACTACCTGCGCGACAACATGGCCTTCCGCAAGGAGGACAAGGTCCAGCGGGATCTCTACTACGCGCTGGTCGACGAGGTCGACTCCATCCTCATCGACGAGGCGCGTACCCCGCTGATCATCTCGGGTCCGGCGGAGCAGGCCGGCGAGCTCTACGAGGCCATGTCCCGCCTGGTGCCGCGCCTGCAGGCGCAGAAGCCCGACGAGCGTCCGGAGGAGAACCCGGAGCTGGGGCCGGGGGATTACTACGTCGACGAGAAGGCCCGTCAGGTCTATCTCACCGAGGGCGGCCACGACCGCGCCGAGGAACTGCTACGGGCCGAGGGGCTGATCGGCGAGCACGACTCCCTCTACGACGCCCGCAACATCAATGTGGTCCACCACCTCAATGCGGCCCTGCGCGCCCACACCCTCTACGAGCGCGATGTCCACTACCTGATCCGCGACAACCAGGTGGTCATCGTGGATGAGTTCACCGGCCGTGCCATGCCCGGACGCCGCTGGTCCGAGGGGCTGCACCAGGCGGTGGAGGCCAAGGAGGGGCTGCCGATCCAGGCCGAGAACCAGACCCTGGCCTCGATCACCTTCCAGAACTACTTCCGCCTCTACGACAAGCTCGCCGGCATGACCGGTACCGCGGATACCGAGGCCTTCGAGTTCCAGCACATCTATGGCCTGGAGGTGCTCTCCATCCCCACCCACCGGCCGATGGTCCGGGACGACGCCAACGATCTGGTCTACCGCACGGCGGACGAGAAGTTCGAGGCGATCATCGCCGACATCCGTGACTGCGTGCAGCGCGACCAGCCGGTGCTGGTGGGTACCACGTCCATCGAGGCCTCCGAGCGCCTGTCGAAGGCCCTCAACGAGGCCAAGGTGGAGCACAATGTGCTCAACGCCAAGCACAACGAGAGCGAGGCGCAGATCATCGCCGATGCCGGCCGGCCGGGCACGGTGACCATCGCCACCAACATGGCCGGTCGCGGCACCGACATCGTGCTCGGCGGCAACCTGGATCAGGAGCTGGCCGATCTCGGCGAGGACGCCGACCCCGCCGAGGTCGAGCGGCGCAAGGCCGAGTGGCAGGATCGCCACGACCGGGTGGTCAACGCCGGCGGTCTGCACGTCATCGGCACCGAGCGCCACGAGTCGCGCCGCATCGACAACCAGCTGCGTGGGCGCTCCGGCCGTCAGGGCGATCCGGGATCCTCGCGCTTCTACCTCTCGCTGGAGGACTCGCTGCTGCGCATCTTCGCCTCCGAGCGCATGTCCGGCATGCTCGAGAAGCTCGGCATGCAGCACGGCGAGGCGATCGAGTCGGGCATGGTCTCGCGGGTCATCGAGAACGCCCAGCGCAAGGTCGAGGCGCACAACTTCGACATGCGCAAGCACCTGCTGGAGTTCGACGACGTCGCCAACGACCAGCGCAAGGTGGTCTACGAGCAGCGCAACGAACTCCTCGAGGCCGACGACGTCTCCGAGACGGTGGATGCCATCCGCCAGGATGTCGTGGACAAGGTCATCTCCGAGCACATCCCGCCGGGCTCCATCGACGAGCAGTGGGACGTGGCCGGGCTGGAGCGCACCCTCAAGGAGGAGTTCGGCCAGGAGCTGCCCGTCCAGCGCTGGCTCGACGAGGACGACAGCCTCCACGAGGAGACCCTGCGCGAGCGCATCCAGACCGAGATCGAGAAGGCGTATCGCGCCAAGGAGGCCGAGGCCGGTGCCAGCGTGGTGCGTCACTTCGAGAAGGCGGTGATGCTCCAGGTCCTGGACAAGCACTGGAAGGAGCACCTGGCCGCCATGGACTACCTGCGTCAGGGGGTGGGGCTGCGCGGCTACGCCCAGCGCAACCCGAAGCAGGAGTTCAAGAAGGACGCCTTCGCCATGTTCCAGGAGATGCTCGAGGGCCTGAAACGCGACGCCGTCGGCGTGCTGCTGCGCGTTCAGGTCCGCGCCGAGGAGGACGTGGAGGCCGTCGAGGAGCAACGCCGGCAGGAGGCGGAGCGCATGCAGATGCGCCACGCCGCGCCGGCCTCCGCCGCCGCTGCCGCCGGGGCCTCGGGGGCAGCTGGCGCCTCTGGGGCGGCCGCCGCTGCCGGTGGCGGTGGCGAGGGCACCGCCCAGGCGGCGGGTGGCACCCGGCAGCAGGCCGGCGCCGGGCAGGATACGGTCACCCGCGAGGGGCCCAAGGTTGGGCGCAACGAGCCCTGCCCCTGCGGCTCCGGCAAGAAGTACAAGCACTGCTGCGGGAAGCTCTGAGATGGCGGGCGCCGACGCCTCGATCCATCCGGTTCCCGGGTTCCGGCTCGGTACGGTCTCGGCCGGCATCCGCAAGCCCGGGCGCCCGGATCTGGTGGTCATGGCCCTGCCCGCCGGGGCGCGGGCGGCGGCGGTGTTCACCCGCAACCGCTTTCGTGCCGCCCCGGTGCGCATCGCCGAGCGCCACCTGGCCGCCACCGCGCCACGTTATCTGCTGATCAACACCGGCTACGCCAATGCCGGGACCGGGGAGCGTGGCGAGGCCGACGCCCTGTCCTGCTGCCGCGCCCTGGCCGAGCAAGCCGGTTGTCCCCTCGAGGCGGTGGTCCCCTTCTCCACGGGGGTCATCGGCGAGCCGCTGCCCGTGGACCGCATCACCGCCGGCCTGCCCGGGGCGCTGCAGGCGCTGGATGAGGACGGTTGGCGCCAGGCGGCCGCCGGGATCCAGACCACGGACACCCGCGAGAAGATCGCCAGCTACCAGGTCACGCTCGCTGGCGGCACCTGCACGGTGACCGGGATTGCCAAGGGGGCGGGGATGATCCGCCCGGATATGGCCACCATGCTGGCCTTCCTGGCGACCGATGCCGAAGTCTCCGATGCGGCCCTGGCCGCCTGCCTGCGCCGGGCGACCGAGCGATCGTTCAACCGCGTCACGGTGGACGGCGATACCTCCACCAACGACGCCTGCCTGCTCGCCGCCACCGGTCAGGGGCCGCAGGTGCCCGATGAGGGCGGCGATTTCGAGCGCTTCCAGGCCGCTGTCGAGGCGGTCTGCATCGATCTGGCCCGCGCCATCGCCGCCGACGGCGAGGGGGCGACACGGCTGGTGGATGTCGTTGTCGAGGGCGCACGCGACACCGCCGAGGCGGAGCAGGTGGCCTTCACGGTGGCCGAGTCGCCCCTGGTCAAGACCGCGCTGGCCGCCGCCGACCCGAACTGGGGCCGGATCCTGGCCGCCGTCGGCCGGGCGGGGATCGGCGATCTGGACGTCGACGCCGTGGTGCTGACCATCGGCGATCAGCGCGTGGCCGAGCGCGGCGCCGTGGCCGCAGGGTACGACGAGGCGGCGGCCGCTGCGCATCTGACCGGCTCGGAGGTGCGTCTGGGGATCGAGCTCGGCCGCGGTGCGGCGTCGGCCACGGTGTGGACCTGCGACTTCACCGCCGAGTACGTGCGCATCAACGCCGAGTACCGCACCTGAGCCCTGGACCATGACCGTCGCCGATCCCTCCACGCCGATCCCGGTGGCGGCCGCGGTGCTGCGCGGCGGCGACGGTCGTGTGCTGGTTCAGTGCCGCCCCCGGCACCTCGATCACGGGGGGTTGTGGGAGTTCCCCGGGGGCAAGATCGAGCCCGGGGAGTCGGTGGCCGATGCCCTGATCCGTGAACTGGACGAGGAACTGGGCATCCGCGTGCGCCCCGGGGCGCTGCGCATCCGCATCCCGTGGGACTATGGACGGCGTCGCGTGGTGCTCCATGTCCTCGAGGTGACCGAGTGGTGCGGAGAGCCGGTCGCTCGAGAGGGCCAGTCGGTGGCGTGGTTGACCCCCGAGGAGATGCCCGCCTTCGACTGGCCCGCTGCCAACTGGCCCATCATCCGCGCCCTGCAGCTTCCCGACCGGTATCTGATCACGCCCCAGGAGCCGGCGGATGTCGACACCTGGCTGGCCCGCGTAGAGGCGGCGCTCGCCGGCGGCGTGCGCCTGGTCCAGATGCGCCGTCCGGACCTGGATGCCGAGGCCTGGATGGCGCTGGGCCGCGCCCTGCGCGCCCGCTGCGACGCCCACGGGGCGTGGCTGCTGGCCAATGCGCCGGCGGAGTGGGCCCGGGCGGTGGGGGCGGACGGCGTGCACTGGAGCGCGCCGGCCCTTGCCGAGGGGGTGTCCCGTCCGGCCTGGGCGCGCTGGGTCGGCGCCTCCTGCCACGACGAGCTCGAGCTGGAACGCGCCGCCGACTGCGGTGCCGACTTCGCCCTGCTCTCGCCGGTGCAGTGGACGCCGAGCCACCCGGAGCAGACCGGCATGGGCTGGGAGCGCTTTGCTGAGGGGGTGGCCGGGGCCCGGCTGCCGGTCTACGCCCTGGGCGGGGTGGGGCCGGCGGACATCGCCCGGGCGCGAGAGTGCGGCGCCCAGGGCGTGGCGGCCATCCGTGGCCTGCTGCCGGAGGCCGGCGCCTGAGGGCGCGGCGGCGTTACAGGGTGCAGCGTGCCAGCTTGAAGGGGACGTCGGCACCCACCGGTTCCGGGCGGCTGCGGGTGTCCGGCTGGCGCAGGAAGCGGATGGTGACCAGGTGGCGGTTGCCGCTGATCTCCGGGATGACGCCGTTCTCCATGGGGGCCTGGAGGCGCAGCATCTGGGTCACCCGGCTGTCGTAGGGGGTGCGCTGCTGCCAGGAGCCGCCCTCGGCCACCTCGTCGGCGAAGGCGCCGGCATCGCGCTGGATCCGCAGGGCGAAGGCGACCGCCGCGCGCAGATCGGCGAAGCTCTCGAACCAGCGCTGCATGTCGGTTCGGCGTTCTTCATAGGGGCGACTCAGCCAGCGGTGGTAGCTGGGTAGATCGAAGTTGCAGGTGCCAGCCCCGACGCCGAAGCGCTGGGTGATCAAGCCGAGCAGTTCGTCTTCGCGCAGCTCCTGCCCGAGGGCGGCGTCGGGCTCCCCGACACGGCGCAGCAGCTGCCGGCAGCGGTCGGTCTCCTCCTGGACCCGGGCAGCGGACCAGATGCCGCGCGCGCCCATGTGGGCGGTCTCGGTGGAGAGCCGGTCGAGTTCCTTGATGACCTCCGAGCGCACCTCGCCGCGTTCAAGGACATTGAACGTGTGGATGAACGCCTCCACGGCCATGCGGCTGTCGATGATCGCCTCGCGTTCCATGGCGGCGCTGGCCGTCTCCATGAGGAACTCCAGTCGCAGCAGCGTGCGCAGGCGCTCATTGAGCGGGTGTTCGTAGATGACCCAGTCCCGGTTGTTGTCACTCATCGCGATGCGTTTCACTCCTGATCGGGGGGTGCGCAGCGGCGCGGGCGAGGAGCCGGCGGTGCAGGTCGGCCACCTGCCCGGCCAGCGAGCCGCGCGCACGGCTGTTGTCGATGACGTAATCGGCCACGGCCAGGCGCTGCTCCCGACTCGCCTGGGTGGCCATGCGCTGGGTGGCCTCCGCGGCGTCGAGACCCTCGCGCGCCATCAGGCGCTCGCGCTGGAGCGCCTCGGGCAGGTCGACCACCACCACCGCGTCCATGTCGCGGTCCATGCCTGTCTCNACCAGTAAAGGTACCACTGCAACGGCATAAGGGGCACGCAGACGCGCCAGTCGGTCGCGCAACCGTTGCCGGATCCGCGGGTGGAGGATCGCCTCCAGGGTGCGGCGGGCGGAGGCGTCGGCGAAGACGCGACGGCCCAGGGCGGCGCGGTCCAGACGTCCGTCGTCGTCCAGCACCCGGGGGCCGAAGGCGGCCGCGACGGCGGCCAGGCCTTCGGTGCCGGGGGCGACCACCTCCCGGGCCAACAGGTCGGTGTCGATCACCGGCACCCCCCGGGCGGCGAAGAGCTCGGCCACGGTGCTCTTGCCGCTGGCGATGCCGCCGGTCAGCCCGACGCACCAGGGTGGGCGTTGCGGGGTCATACCAGCTGCCAGGCCACGCCGGCCGGCGAGAGCACCAGCAGCAGCCACCCGGCAGCGGCCAGCGCCGGGCCGAAGGGCAGCGGCTGCCCCAGCGGCCGGCTGCGCACGGCCAGCAGCACCGCCACCAGCAGCGCCGCCAGCGCGGCGAAGAGCACCAGCGCCGGCAGGGCCTGCCACCCCAGCCATGCCCCCAGGGCGGCGGTCAGTTTGAAATCGCCGTAGCCCATGCCCTCGCGTCCGGTGACCAGCCGGTGGCCATGGAAGATGGCCCACAGCGCCAGATAGCCCGCCACGGCGCCGAGGATCGCATCGGCAGGCGCGGGCGCGCCGGGGTCGAGGATGCTCCAGAGCAGCCCGAGCCAGAGCATGGGCAGGGTGAGGGCATCCGGTAGCAGGTAGTGCTCATAGTCGATGGCCGCTGCGGCGATCAGGGTCCAGGTGAGCAGCAGCGGACCGAGGACCAGCAGGTCGAGCCCGTGGCTTGCCACCACCGCCACGGTGGCGGCCCCGGTCACGGCCTCGATGACCGGGTAGCGGGCCGGGATGCGGGCCCGACAGCCGCGGCAGCGCCCGCGCTGCAGGAGATAGCTCAGCAGCGGGATGTTCTCCTGCGGGCGCAGGCGCCGCTGGCAGTTCGGGCAGTGGGAGGGCGGCCAGGCCAGGTGGTAGGCCGGCCCCGGAGGCGCCTCGGGGGTGGTGCCGAGGATATCCTGCGCCTCGTGGCTCCAGCGCCGCTCCAGCATGGCCGGCAGGCGGTGGACAACGACGTTCAGGAAACTGCCCACCAGCAGGCCGAGCAGGCCGGCGCCGCCCCAGGCAATCCACTCCGGTAACTGGTTCCAGGTCTCCATGGCTCTCCGCGCCTGAAGGGGTGAACGGGCGCCCATTGTAGGGAGGGTGGGTCACAGTGTCGTGCCCATGCGAAAGACGGGCAGGTAGAGCGCGGCCACTACACCGGCGGTGATCAGACCTAGAAGGCCGATCAGGGTCGGCTCGAGCAGGGCTCCGGCCCGTTGCAGGCGGGCCTCCAGCCGCTGCTGGTACAGCGCTGCGGCCTCCTGGAGCATGGCCTCGAGGCGACCGCTGTGCTCGCCGATGCTCACCAGCTGGCTGAGTTCCCGCGCCCCCGGGAGGTGTTCGCGCAGTGCCGTAGCCAGCGGCTCCCCGGCGGCAACGCGCCGGTCGAGCCGCGCCAGGCGTGGTTCCAGCCCGGCGCCCCGGGCCGCCTCGGCGGCGC
>SL_5KL_010_SEDDRAFT_10001223_pt1 | contig 15716 bp, 9 predicted proteins | sample SodLakKL_010_SED_FD_9118 | JGI IMG/M metagenome (IMG submission 9118)
TAAACTCACTTCCGAGATGAAAGATAAAAATAAAAATGTTAAGTTCCAAAGCAAAGATATAAAAAGTTCTTTTACAGGTAGCAGAATGACTTTGTATAGCGGTTTAGCGCCAATAATGAAGTTTTTTAATAAAGATAATATTACAAAAGAGTTAAATCAGCTATTTCCAACAAAAGATTATAGTTCTTTGAAATTCAGCAAAGTGCAGTTAATGATGTCAGTTATTATGGCATCACTAAGCGGAATCCATAGGTTAACACGTATTGCATCATTTACACATGACGAACTGGTCAAAGCGTTGTTAGGATTAAAGAAGGGTCTTAATAAAGATGTTATAAGTACATGTTTTAAAATGCTTGGTCAACGAGGAGCAGTAATACTTCATGAGTATTCTTTAAAAAAAGTAAGGACTTGGTTATCAAAAAGCCTACTAAGAAGCATTACCATAGATGTTGATTCAACGGTTTTCACGGTTTATGGGAATCAAGATGGAGCAGCTAAAGGTTACAACAAGGTAAACAAAGGGGCTAAGAGTTATCATTGTTTATTGGGCTTTTGTAGTCAAATGAAATTGATTGTAAACAGCTGGTTTAGGACAGGTTCAGCTTATACATCAAATGGTATTGTTGATTTTACAAAACAAATTGCGGTCACGCTTCCAGGAAAAATAAGTAATGTGTTTTATCGTGCAGATAGCGGATTTTTTAACGGAAAGTTATTTGACTTGCTTGAAGAATTGAATTGGAAGTACCTTATAAAAGTTAAGTTTAAAGGCATGAAGGAACGCTTTAAATCACTGGATTGGACTGCTATTGACAAAAAAGGGCATATCTGTATTAGTGAATTTGAATATAAAGCGGCAAGTTGGTCAAAGTCTCGGATAGTCAAGGTAATAAGAACTATTGAGAAATGGGAACAAAGAGAATTTTTTGGACAAACACAAATGATTCCTGTTTATCAATATGCTTGTTATTGCAGCAATCTTGAAGATAAAACAGCACTGGAGCTGCACGATATTTATAAAGAACGTTCTACAAGCGAAACATGGATAGAGCAAGTAAAAAGTCAATTATTGGCAGGCAAAACATTAACCAGTGATTTTCATGCAAATGATATATTGTGGCAATTAAGCATTATGGCATACAATTTATCAGTGGTTATGAGATATAAAGTCAAAAAAATATTCAGGCAAGAACACGCAACTTTTAGAAACTGGTTCATTAACGTGGCTGCCCGGATAACATATAGTGGTAGATATATAAAGCAGCATCTATATGAACATTATTATGAACGAGAAAAATGGGAAAAGTTCAGCATTCAACTGGAATAGCTAAAAGATAAGAACTTTCCAGAAATGTTTTACTTAGTATAAATAAACATCAGGATATAATCCTGAAGGTAATAAATATGTCTAATTTGCAAATTTAACACGATGTATATAAAATAAGCAGATATAAAAAAGACTATTGACAAAGAAAAATGGGTAAAATTTCCGAATTTTTCCCTTTACATATGTTTGCAACATCAATTTTTTTGAAATAAAAAATCAATTTAGAAATTTAGGTAACAATAAATTTTCATCCGGTAAAAATTTATTTAAAGAAAGATTTACATTTTTATTGAATTAAAAAATTACTATTTTTGACCCTTTCGTAATATTTTTTAATAAATCACAGCAAATTATGTAAAATGTTATAATATGACAAAACTTGGCAGTAATGAGAGTCGTGACTGTTTTACCAGCAAGTTTGGTATAATATGTGCAGCAGCGGGTTCAGCAATCGGGCTGGGTAATATATGGAGGTTTCCTTATGTTGCGGGAGAAAGCGGGGGTGGCGCATTTTTGTTAATTTACTTTGGTTTTATTCTTCTTTTGGGGATTCCGGTGATGATGTCGGAGTTTATTATAGGCAGGCGGGGGCAGCGTAATGCTTTGGGGTCTTTTAAGCAACTTGCCCCGGGAAAGCCCTGGTATCTTGTCGGAGTAATGGGCATTATAGCAGCATTCATGATACTAGCCTTTTACAGCACCATAGCCGGCTGGACAATCCATTATGTTATACAATCATTTGCCAACTCTTTTGCAGGAAAAGGGCCTGGAGAGATAGCAGAGTTTTTCGCTTCTTTTCAAAAACAAACATTTCTGCCAGTGATGTGGCAGCTCATCTTCATGGCAATGACGGTATGGATAATTATTTCGGGTGTAAAGAAAGGAATTGAAAAGTATGCGAAGGTGTTAATGCCATTCCTTGTTTTAATGCTTATTATTATGGCTGTGCGATCTGTTACGCTGGAAGGCTCAAAAGACGGATTATTATTTTTATTCAAACCTGATTTTTCTGCTGTCGACTCCAGTGTACTTCTTGCTGCTCTGGGGCAAGCTTTTTTCTCTCTTAGCATAGGAATGGGGGCGCTGATAACATATGGCTCTTACATACAAAAACACAATAACCTCGGAAACATTTCCGTGGAAGTTTCCCTGGCTGATACCATCATAGCTATACTGGCAGGAGTAGCAATATTCCCTGCTGTTTTTGCTTTTGGGCTGGATCCGGATGAAGGATTTGGACTTATTTTTACTGTCTTACCAAATATTTTCCAGCAAATGCCGGGGGGTTATTTTTTTAGCATAATATTCTTTATTTTGCTAACTATTGCGGCACTTACCTCGTCAATCAGCATCCTTGAAGTAGTAGTAGCTTACCTTACTGAAGAACTAAAACTCAAACGACGAAAAGCAACCATTATGGCAGGAATAGCTGCCGGTTTCGTTGGAATATTTTGCACATTATCATTCGGCCTGCTTAAAGATGTTACTTTAGGCAACTTCAATATTTTTGGAATTCTTGATTTTACAGCATCCAACCTTTTACTCCCACTTGGAGGACTGCTAATAGTTATTTTTGTTGGCTGGTATATGAAAAAATCAGATGTAAAAGATGAGGTTTCAAATAAAGCTACAATTAAAATGCGTCTGTTTGACCTTGTTATGTTTATATTAAAATTTATTGCACCGGTGGCTATAGCAATCGTGCTTTTTGATAGTTTAGGTGTTATTTGAGTTTGATACAGAACATTAAAATTTATGGCTTAAGGGTTTTTTAATTATTTGGTTTTAAGAAATTGACCGGCCAAAAGAAAGTTTTTGAGATAGTAATTATAAAGTTAATTGAAATTAATAATTTTATTTTTTTATTTTATAACTTATTATGGAACAATTTTTAGACAGTTTAAACACAGTTATCAGTTGGTATAACGAGTATGTTGGTGGTTATCTTTTGCTTTTGTTTTTAGTGCCTGCCGGAGTTTATTTTGCAATAAAATTCAGGTTTATTCATATACGAAAGTTTTGGCACTCATTTGCCATACTTGCGGGGCGATATTCAAAAAAGGGTGATGAAGGTGATGTAAACCATTTTAAGGCATTAACCACAGCACTTTCGGCAACAGTAGGAACGGGTAACATTGTTGGTGTTGCTCTTGCTATTCACTGGGGAGGCCCCGGGGCAGTATTTTGGATGTGGGTAACAGGCTTTTTCGGAATGATGCTGAAAATGGTTGAATGCACATTGGCTCTGAAATACAGGAAATTTAATTCTGACGGCACTGTTTCCGGTGGACCCATGTATTATATGGAAATCGGGCTTAAGGAAAAACTGGGTAAGTTTGCCAAAGTACTTGCAATAATATTTGCATTTGCTGCAATAATATGCTCTTTAGGCACAGGCAACATGGCGCAATCTAATTCAATGACAGATGTACTTCATGCCAGTTATGATTTCCCGCAATGGATAGCAGGCCTCGTTATTACCGGATTTGTATTATTGATCATAGTAGGTGGGTTGAAAAGAATAGCAGAGGTTACATCAAGACTTGTTCCATTTATGGCGTTCATATACTTTTTAGCTGCTATGACAGTAGTATTCATTAATATTGGCGATGTTTTGCCTGCTTTTTATTTGATCTTAAATGATGCTTTTACCGGAACCGCTGCAACAGGTGGTTTTGTTGGGTCTGCTTTTATACTTACCCTCACAATGGGGGTGCGCAGAGGATTATTCTCTAATGAAGCAGGCCAGGGTTCAGCTGCAATGGCTCATGCCGCAGCAAGAACAAAACACCCGATAAGAGAAGGAATGGTTGCCTCCGTTGAACCTTTTATTGACACTCTTTTTATTTGCACCCTCACTGCTATTGTAATTATCATGACAGGAGCATGGCAAAGCGGTGTTGAAGGTGTTGGAATGACTGTAGTTGCATTTTCAACAGGCCTTGATCAAATAAATATAGGTTTTATCGCTCCCCATATTATTTCTGTAGGACTACTCTTGTTTGCCTTCTCTACAATAATTGCATGGTCTTATTACGGGTCAAGAGGTGCACAATACATATTCGGCGAAAAAGCCATAAAACCTTACTATTATCTATATGGCTTATTTGTGTTTTTTGGCTCAGTATGGGGACTGGATCTGGTATGGAACTTTGTTGATATGGTAATTACTTTTATGACAATTCCAAACCTTATTGCTATACTATTATTGGCACCGGTTATGAAAAAAGAACTGGATAATTATTTTAAACATAAAAATTACAGGGAGCTATAAGAAAATAAGTGACCGGTAATATTTGCCTGATTTGAAAAAATCCGGCTCTTTAGTGTATAAAAATATTTTTGCCAAGTATAACTTGTAAAATGACATAATTCAGGTTAATAAACTTCTTTACTATTGTATTGATATTTATAAAATAAAACCTGCCAATAATAAGTTATGTTATAAACTTATCTTTTTTGCCAAATGAAGTTATTACCATTTTTTATTATTGTTGTAGTCATCTTCTTTTCAAAAATATCCCCTAAAGAACCTGGGGTTTTGTATGGAAATATAAAAGCCCAGGAAGTTGAAAACCAAGATAAACCCGGTGAGCCTAGGCAAATTGAGCTCATTAAGGCTCGTTCTATGGAGTTTGATAAAAAAATTGGCGATGATGCAAGAAGACTTATCGGAAATGTTATTTTAAAACATGAAGATGCATACATGTATTGCGACAGTGCTTATCTCTATTCAAAAGACAATAGCTTAAAAGCATTTAGCAATATACACATTAAAGTAAGTGATACAATAAATATATACGGCGACAAACTATACTACGACGGCAATACCAGTATAGCCGAACTTCATGACAATGTCGAAATGAGAGATAAGCAAATGGTTTTAACTACCGAAAAACTCATTTACGACCTAAACGAAAATACTGCAAAATACATTGACGGTGGAAAAATTGTCGACGAAGAAAATGAGCTCACCAGTTTATGGGGATTTTATTATGCCGATCGCAAACATTTCTTTTTCAAAGATAATGTTAAACTTATTAACCCTGATTACACAATGGATTCGGATACTCTCAAATATAATACAATGAATGAGACAGCTCATTTTTTTGGACCTACAACAATAGTTAGCGAAGAAAATACAATATTTTGCAAAAACGGATGGTACGACACAAAAAATGATGTTGCACAATTTAGTAAAGATGCTTTTATTCATAATAATGAGCAGTCAATTACCGGCGACAGCCTTTTTTATGACCGTAATAAAGGTTATGGAAAAGGCTTAAAAAATGTGGAAATAAAAGACACTGTTCAGAATGCTATTATATCAGGCCATTTTGGAGAACATTTTGAAAAAAAGGGATTGTCTGTAGTTACCAAAGAAGCTATGCTTACATTGATATCTGACAATGACTCGCTTTTTATGCACGCAGACACACTTAAATATATCTTTAAAGATGAGCATGATAAAACCCGGGAAAAGCCTTTAACCGCCGATATTAATGGAAACATCCTGCCGGAATTAAACGAAACAACAGGTGAAGAAACACCGGAAAATCAAAAAGAAAAATCAACAAACGGCGAAAAAAAACAAGAAGATATTAGAAAGCTTTTAGCATATAACAGGGGTAAATTCTACAGAACAGATTTGCAAGGCATGAGTGATTCTATTGTTTATGATTTCAGAGATTCTACAATATACATGTATCACGAACCTATATTATGGTCAGAAGAACATCAGCTCACTGCTAACAACTTAAAAATAGAAACCTGGGATAATACAGTTCAAACTGTTTATTTAAACGAATCTGCTTTTATAATATCACAGGATGATACAACTAATTTCAACCAAATAAAAGGAAGGGAAATTATCGGGCATTTTAATGATAACAAACTTTACAAAGTCGATGTGTTTGGTAATGGAGAAACCATTTATTACGTCAGGGATGAAGATGAAGATCTTATAGGGATCAACAAAGCCATCTCCTCAAACATGAGAATATACGTTAAGGAAAATAAAGTAGAGCAGATTGTTTTTATTGAAGCTCCTGAAGCCGATCTTTTCCCTGTCGATGAACTCCCACCCGAAGAAAGATTGCTGAAAAATTTTGAATGGCATATTAATTTAAGGCCAAAATCAAAGGAAGATATTTTTGTATGGGAGCCAATACCCTAAAAATTAAATAGTAATAATGTAATTGTTTTACAAATCAAATTTATATATAATAAATCATACCAATAGTAACTGTTATCTGTGAAAATTTATTAATCAACAAATGTTTTATATAAAATCAACAACTTTTTATTTTTTTTTATTCGTCACCTTTTTTGTTAGCCCGGCTATAAGCCTTCAAAACATAGATCCTCCGGCTATTGATTCGGTAAGTGTTAATAAAGACGGGCATGTAAAAATAGGCTGGACAGCTCAGATAGATAATGCCACTGAAGGGTATTTTGAAATTTTAAGGGATAAAAAAGATAATGGGCCGGACTACGATTCAATTGGAACTACTGATCTTGAAACCACCTATTATATTGACACCAATATAGATGCCTCAGAAAGTCAGCAATCATATTGTATCAGGGCAATTATAAAAAATAATGAAAAGGTAACTACCCCCCTTTCAGATGCACATCATACAATATTTACAGAAAGTTTGAACTATGACATATGCAAGGAAAAATTAATAATTAAATGGTCTAATTATGCTATAGACTCAATTCATCATGGCAGTGCAACACCAAAACCCGTACCCTTCGACTCAACAATGATTTTGAAATCATCAGATGGGAAAAATTTTGAAATAAAAGAAACTGTAGCGATTGAACAAAATAATATAAAATTACCGATAAAAAAAAGTGGAAAATATTTCTTTAAAATAAGATCATTTAAAATAAATGACACAATTACTTCTACTTCCAATATCAAAGCCATCACTATCACTGAAACAAGCCTTAAACCACCCGATTTTGCTCATCTTATAAAAGCATCGGTTATTAATAATGAATTCATAAGACTTAATTTATATGCCGACAGCACTATCAGTGAGCCCTCTTATGTTATACAAAAAGCTGAAAATCAACCAAGTGATTTCAACCCTGTTGACACAATTAATTCATATAAAGCAAATATTTTATACAAAGATACAGATGCCGGTTTTTTAAATTCAAAAAATTATTATTACTATGAAGTTCTTGACAGTTGCAAAAGAAGCGTGAAAAAGTCTGATACCGTTAGTTCAATATATTTAAAAGCTGAACCAATATCAAACAAAGAAAACAAGCTGACATGGAACGAACCCCGGGGACTATCAGCTGAAGTGGGCTATTATGTTATAAAACGTAAAAAGCAAAAAGATTCTGACTTTGAAGTGATTGAGCCTGCTATCCCCCCCGGTCAAACTTCTTACAATGACTACTTTGCAAAATATGGCGAGGAAAAGTTTTTTGAACCACTTATTTATAAAGTTAAAGCTATCGGAACTTTTAATTATTTTCATAAACCTCAGTTAACCATTTATTCTAATTATGCAAAAGTTGAACGCGAGCTCGAAACTTTTATACCCAATGCTTTTAACCCCGAAAGCAATATTGAGGAAAACCGCGTTTTCAAGCCAATAATACGCAATGTAATCCCTAAAAAATATCGAATGACAATTTATAATAACTGGGGAAATATTGTATTTCAAACTAATGATCATAAAGAACCATGGGATGGTAATATTAATGGAAATAAAGCTCCCCCGGGAGTTTATCGCTATTCAGTAGCCTTTAGAACAAAATATGGACAAGAGCACAGGGAAAAAGGCACAGTTAAGCTTATCCGATAATTTATAATTCAAATTGATTCAATCTGCCAATTAAATGTTTTTAAAGGCATTATAACTTAAAAATATGTTTTTTAAATGTACAAATAATAATACCTGGATTTTGAGTGTTTATTAAATCAAAAATATTCAGCCTTAAAATAATATTACCTTAAGTTTTATCAAGTTATTTTTATTTTTTTTCAACTTCCTTGTGCTCAAATTTTCATACTTTTGCAATTAAATTTTTAAATTAGAAAACAATGTATGATGACCAAATAAAATTTAAAGGTGAGGGTTTAACATACGATGATGTTTTGTTAGTACCTGCATACTCAGATATTTTGCCACGTGATGTCGATTTAACGAGCACATTTACACGTGACATTAAGTTAAAAATACCTGTTGTTTCGGCTGCAATGGATACTGTAACCGAATCAAGAATGGCAATATCCATTGCCCAGGAAGGAGGCATAGGTGTTCTGCATAAAAATATGTCTGTAGAAGAACAAGCCTCTAAGGTAAAAAAGGTTAAACGTTCAGAAAATGGCATGATAATAGACCCTGTCACTTTGCATGAAAATGCATTGATAGGCGATGCACACAATATCATGAACGAGTTTAAAATCGGCGGTATTCCTGTGGTAAACGATAATAATTCTCTTGTTGGAATAATAACCAATCGTGATTTGCGTTTTGAAAAAGATCTTTCACGGCCGGTTGCTGAAGTTATGACCAGCGATAATCTTATCACAACTAATGAATTTATTGATTTTGAAGACGCTGAAAAAATATTACAGGAACATAAGATTGAAAAACTACCTGTTGTTGATAAAGAGCAACATTTAGTTGGATTAATTACATATCGTGATATTATAAAAATTAAAGAAAAACCCAATGCTTGCAAGGATAGCAGGGGTAGGTTGCGTGTGGCGGCGGCTGTTGGAATAACACCGGGCACGATACACAGGATTGACTCGCTGGTTAAAGCCGGGGTGGATGCTGTGGTTATTGATACAGCACATGGCCACTCGAGCGGTGTACTTGAAATGACAAAAAAAGTAAGAAAAGAATTTCCTGAATTACAACTCGTTGTAGGCAATATAGCCACTTATGAAGCAGCAATAGATTTGGCAAAATCAGGAGTAGATGCCGTAAAAGTAGGTATAGGACCGGGATCAATATGCACCACAAGAGTGATTGCAGGCGTTGGAGTCCCTCAATTGTCTGCCATATACTCAGTAGCCAAAGCCCTGGAAGGCAAAAACATACCTGTTATTGCTGATGGAGGAATAAGATATTCAGGTGATATAGTTAAAGCAATTGCTGCAGGTGCATCATCAGTCATGGCAGGATCAATGTTCGCAGGAGTCGAAGAATCACCGGGTGAAGCCATAATCTACGAAGGCCGGAAATACAAAACATATCGCGGAATGGGCTCAATAGAAGCTATGGATAAAGGATCAAAAGATCGTTATTTCCAAGATGTGGAAGACGATATCAAAAAACTCGTTCCTGAAGGAATAGTCGGAAGAGTACCATACAAAGGAACACTGTCGGAAATAATACATCAACTCGTAGGAGGATTGAGAGCAGGAATGGGGTATTGTGGAACAAAAAATATTGAAGAGCTGAAAAAAGCCCAGTTTTTGAAAATCACCAATTCAGGTGTAAGAGAAAGCCATGTGCATGACGTTACCATAACTCATGAAGCACCTAATTACAGCAGATAAATTCAATATATTATAGCAATAATTAAGTTAATATTATATTAATTACAAACTATGATAACTTTAAAAATATCTAAAAACATTATGAAATCAATTCTATTTTTTTTCCTGTTAATAACAGCTTTATTAAACAACTCTTGTAAAACACAACAAGATGCCGCTTTATTGAAAATCAATGACGATACAATATCAAAAGCAGAATTTAACAAAGCTTACGAAAAAAATAACAAACACCACAAAGTTACTGAACCTAAATCTGTCGAAGAGTATTTAGACCTGTTTATAAATTTCAATCTTAAAATTAAAGAAGCTAAATCTCTGGGGTTAGATACCGTTGACTCTTTCATCAAAGAAGTCGAAGAGTATCGCAAACAAATTGCAAAACCTTACCTTACAGATACACAAGTTACAAATCAACTTATAAAAGAGGCTTACGAACGAATTCAATATGATATAAGGGCATCTCATATCCTTATAGCTGTGACAGATTATGACTCACCTGAAGATACAGCACAAGCATATAATAAAATAAAAGAGCTAAGAAACAGAATTGTTCAAGGAGAAGATTTTGGCACTATTGCAAAAAAATATTCCGACGACCCAACTGCAAAAAGCAAAAAAACTGTATCGGGACAACAAACAACAAGAGGGTATAAAGGTGATCTCGGATATTTTTCAGCACTGGATGTTATTTATCCTTTCGAAAACGCAGCATATAATACAGAGCCTGGCAAAGTATCAATGCCGGTGCGATCTGAATATGGTTATCATATAATAAAAGTTACCAATAAAATACCATCACCAGGAAAAGTAAATATTGCACATATTAGAATAGATCTTCCATCTGAAAGTGATGATAATGAGGAAATGAAAAAACAAAAAGCTGAGAAAAAAATCAATGACATTTATCAAAAAGCTTTAGATGGCGAACCATTTGATCAATTGGCCAGAGAATATTCAGACGACAGAAGATCAGCCGGAAGAAAAGGACTACTACCTGTTAGGCAAACCAGCAGAATGTCGCCCGAGTTTGTAGAAGCAATAAATCAAATCAAAGAGCCGGGGAAATTCTCTGAACCTTTTAAAACTGATAAAGGATGGCATATAATAAAACTGCATGAAAAAAACCCCATAGGATCGTACGATGATATGTACTACGAATTAAAAGACCGGATAAAAAGAGACCAGAGATCAAAACTCAGTAAAAAACCTGTTATCAAAAAGCTGAAAAATGAATACAGCTTTGAAGAAAACCCCGAATCGCTCAAAATATTCTATGATATCGTTAATGATTCTATTTTCCGGGAAAAATGGACAATCCCCGGGGAAGCTGAATTGAATGAAGAATTATTTGCATTTGCAAACAAATCTTTTACTCAGCAAGATTTTGCCGAATTTCTTTATCAAAACCAAGAAAGAAAAAATCCGGAACCGATAGATTTACACATAAATAAAAGATACGAAGAATTTGTTAATAATCGCTTAATTACTTATGAAGACAGCCAGCTCGAAAATAAGTACCCCGAATTCAAAGAAAAGCTGGAAGAATACCGCAATGGGATTTTGATTTTTGAAATCACCGATAAAATGGTATGGTCTAAAGCAATGCAAGATAGTAAAGGATTGAGGGAGTTCTATGAAAAAAATAAAGAACAATATAAAACAAACAAGCGCATAGATGCTATAATATACTCCTGTGTTGATGAAGAAACCGCACAAAAAGTCAGTGAACAATTAAAAAAATACAAAGATCAAGAAAACGCACATAAATACATTTTAGAAAACATAATTGAAGACCCGGAAAAGAAGGTTACTTTCGAAAAAGGAATATTTGAAAGAAAGGATAAAGAAATATTGAAAAAAATTCCCTTTGAACCCGGAATTAAAAAACCGGATTCAAATAATCAACAGATCTTTGTCGTTTATATTCATAAAGTTATTGAACCAAAAATTAAACCTTTAGGAGAAATTCGCGGTTTAGTAATTGCTGATTATCAAAATCAAATTGAAAAAGAATGGATGGAAAACCTAAGAGAAAAGTACCAGGTTGAAATAAATAAAAATGTATTAGCTGAAATCATTAAAAAACATGAGCAATAAAATTTATACTGATATGTTATCAAAATAGCTGTCTGTATTCAAAAATATTATTTGCTGTTTAAAATTTTACAACTTTCAATAAAAAAGATAAAGGCACCAACTATGAAAGAAAAAATAAAATACTTGAAGATCCTTCTACCAATATCTTTTTTGCTGTTTTTTTCATGCGATAATGATGACGAAATAGTTGCCACTGCCTTCGGTGAAAACCTTTATATGTCGGATTTAAAGAAAATCGTTCCGGAAAAAACATCGCCAAATGATAGCATTTATATAGTACAACAATACGCGAAAAACTGGATAAGACAACAGGTATTTCTTGAGCATGCAAAAAACAACTTATCGGGCGATCAAATGGATTTTGAAAATAAAGTCCGTAATTATAAAAATTCTCTTATATTATACGCTTTTGAAAACCAACTGCTTCAAGATAAACTTGACACTGTTGTCGAATCCAGCAAAATAAATGAATATTATGACAATCATAAAGAAGAATTCAAGTTAAAAGAAAACATTGTCAAAGTAACATATGTTAAAGTACCCAGAAATGCACCAGACAAAAATCAAATTAGAAGATTATACAGATCAACTGATCCGGAAGATTTGGTAAAGCTTGAAAATTATTGCACACAACACGCAGCTACCTACTTTATAGATTCAAAATCTTGGCTGCAATTTAATGAAATTAAAAGAGAAGTACCAATACAAACTTCAAACCAGGAAAATTTTCTGCGCAATAATCAAAATATTGAAATCTCGGACGATCATTACCGTTATTTTTTATATATCCATGATTATAAACTAAAAGGTAGCATTTCACCCTTATCATCAGTAAAAGGTGATATAAAAAACATAATTTTAAATCGGCGTAAACAAGAATTTATTAAGAAATATCGTAATGAGCTTTATCGCAAAGCTATCAAATCAAATAAAATTGAAAAGTTTATTTGATTGTTTTTAGTAATCCAATAATATTATTATGATGATGAAAAAGAATCAAGTTTGTTTATTTATATACATTTTGCTAATTCTTTGCAAAACACAAGTTTTTTCTCAGGAAAAACAAGTTGTTGATCAAGTAGTAGCCATAGTAGGCAATTCAATAATACTGAAATCTGACATTTATAATCAAAAGATTCAATACGAGGCTCAGCAAGATATTGACTTAGGCGATGATCCATTTTGTGAAATGTTGGAAGAAGCACTATACCAAAAATTATTGTATGATCAAGCCATAATTGATAGTGTTGAAATTCCGGAAGAACAGGTTGAAGCAACATTAGAACAACGGCTAAATTATTTTATCCGTCAAATTGGCTCAGAAGAAAAACTTGAAGAATACTACGGAAGGTCTATCTCAGAACTAAAAGATAATTTTCGTGATATTATTCGAGAGCAAAAATTAAGCCAGCAGATGGAATCAAAAATAACAAGTGACGTTAGGGCTACACCATCGGATGTAAGAAATTATTACAATAACTTACCTGAAGACGAGATACCCGTTGTGGAAAGCCAGATAGAACTAAGCCATATAGTTAAAAAACCGCCTATGCGAGAAGAAGAAATTCAAAATGCAAAAAGCAGGCTCAACCGCATTCGTGAACGTGTAAAAGATGGTGATGATTTTAGCACACTTGCTATTATGTATTCTGATGATCCTGGTTCTGCCAGGAGAGGCGGAGAGTTAGGATTTATAGGTAGAGGGGAGTTATTTGGCGAATTTGAAGCAGTTGTATTTAATCTTGAACCAGGGCAAGTATCAGAAGTCTTTGAAACGCCGGTAGGCTATCATATAGCTGAAAAAATTGAGCGTAGAGGTGAGCGAATTAACATACGTCATATTCTGATACGCCCGGAAATTTCGCCCCAAGATTTACGAAAAACAAAAAACAAGTTGGATAGTATTAAAAACCTCATTGAAAGAAATGTAATGTCTTTTGGTGAGGCAGCCAAAAAGTTTTCAGAACACCCCAGCAGCATTAATGAAGGAGTAATGATTAACCCTTATACAGGTACAACCAGGTTTAGCCGCCAAGACCTGGATAGAGATCTTTCGCAGGTTGTTGAACGAATGAATGAAGGAGAAGTCACCGGCCCTGTAGAAATGATGACCGAAGAAGGTGAACAAGCTTTCAGGCTGATACACCTCAGAAATCGAACCGAACCAAGTAAAGCCAGCTTGCAAGAAAATTATGATTATATTAAACGACTGACTCTTGAGAAGAAAAAAAATGAAAAAATAGAAGAATGGATTAAAAACAAAATACAAAAAACATACTTGCACATCATAGATGAATACAAGGATTGCTCATTTTCCCATGACTGGCTAAAAAAACACTTAACTGCCGAGTAATAAAAATAAACCCAATATGTGTTTTTCTGAACTATGAGTTATTTTTCAGAATATAGGGAACATTATTTAATATTTTAAAAAAACAAATATAAAATATATGAATCATAAGAATGATGTAGAAGCACTTGACAATTTTGCTGAAAAATACAAACAACTTACCGATGAGATAGGAAAAGTTATAGTAGGTCAGGATGATGTTATAAAAAAGGTTCTAATATCCATATTCAGTCAGGGACATTGCCTTCTTATAGGAGTACCCGGACTTGCCAAGACCTTACTAGTAAACACAATTGCTAAAACCCTCGGGCTTCAATACAGCCGCATACAGTTTACACCAGACTTGATGCCTTCTGATATCATAGGCACAGAAATATTAGATGAAACAAGAAATTTTAGATTTATAAAAGGCCCTGTTTTTGCGAATATTATCCTTGCAGATGAAATAAACCGTACACCCCCAAAAACACAGTCTGCCTTACTCGAAGCCATGCAAGAACGGTCAGTCACTGCAGCAGGTAAAACATACGATCTTGACAAACCTTTCTTTGTGTTAGCAACTCAAAATCCAATTGAACAGGAAGGCACCTATCCCCTTCCTGAAGCACAACTAGACAGATTCATGTTTAATGTAATATTAGACTATCCTACATTTACAGAAGAAGTAGCCGTTGTTAAAAATACTACTTCAGGGCTTGACACTAAGGTTAATATTGTTCTAGACGCAAAAGATATTATTTTTTATCAGAATTTAATAAGGAAAATACCTGTAACTGATAATGTGCTTGAATATGCTGTTGATTTAGCATCCAAAACAAGACCCGGAACCAGCCAGGCCCATAACTGGGCTGATGAATATATAAACTGGGGAGCAGGCCCCAGAGCTTCACAATATCTTATTATCGGTGCAAAGTGCCATGCGGCATTTGATGGGAAATACTCGCCTGATATTGAGGATGTTAACTGTATCGCGGATTCTGTACTTCGTCATAGGATAGTCAGAAATTTCAAAGCAGAAGCTGAAGCAATTAAGGCAGAAGACATTATCGAAAAGCTAAAATCCTGATTGTATAAGCATTTTACAAGAATAAATTCTTTTTTGAAAAAGTTTGTTTTTTCTTGGTCAAAAAGCAAATTATTTTTAATTTTGTAGCCCTGTTTACGAAATTCCAAGCAGGAAAAAATAATATAAAAATATTTTAAAAAGTTTGTGTTTAATTCAAAAAAAGTTCTTATCTTTGCATCCCGCAAAACAGAAATTAAAAGATTTAATTTTGCGGTATTGAAAAAAACATAATTAGTTCTTTGAAAGAAATGAGATAGACGACCGGAAGCAAATTGAAGCCCCTGTCAACGACAGGATTATAGAAAAAGGGAGCCAGAACAGCATTAAACTTTCT
>SL_5KL_010_SEDDRAFT_10001224_pt1 | contig 15707 bp, 15 predicted proteins | sample SodLakKL_010_SED_FD_9118 | JGI IMG/M metagenome (IMG submission 9118)
GCGCTCTCCTGACCGCGATGCTGTAAGGCGAAGAGGGCAAAGAAGGTAGTCTGAGCTACGTTTATGCCTGAGGCATAGACTCCGAAAACGCCACAACTTTCATGCATAAAAGTTGTCTTTTCAAGACAATTGTAGAGCATCCCGGGTCACCGGTCAATTTCTATACAATAGTTTGCCAGCGTGATATGATATACGACATTGAAAAATAAGTGAGGGAGTATATTAGAGTGGACAAGGAAAAGAAGGGGGAGATCATCACCCAGTACAGACTCAAGGAAGGTGATACGGGGTCGGTTGAGGTCCAGGTGGCACTGCTTACCGAGAGGATAAACCGTCTGACGGAGCATCTTCAACTGTATCCTCAGGATCGACATACCAGGCATAAGCTTCAGCGGGTCATAGGAAGACAGAGGCGTTTTCTGGCCTATCTGCGCCGGACCGATGCCGATCGGCATCGTGCTCTTATGAGCAGGCTGGGACTGAGGAAGTAGCATGTCCGGCATTGTTGAACACTCATTGGCCGGCCGCGTGCTGAGCATCCAGGCTGGCAAGTTCGCCCAGCAGGCGGGCGGTGCCGTGGCCGTTCGATACGGCAGCACGATCGTACTGGTTACCGCCTGCTCAAGTACCGAACCGCGCGAGGGCATAGATTTTCTGCCGTTGACGGTAGACTATGAAGAGCGGCTGTATGCTGCGGGCAAGATACCGGGCAGCTTTATCAGACGCGAGGGCCGACCCAGCGAGGAAGCGGTCATAACCAGTCGGCTCATCGATCGCTCCCTGCGGCCTCTATTTCCCAAGGGATATCACTTCGATGTCCAGGTTGTCGCAACAGTGCTCTCCGTCGATCAGGAGAACGACCCCGACGTGTGTGCGCTTATCGGCGCGTCAACAGCTCTGACGTTATCCGATATACCGTTCTTGGGCCCGATATCTGCAGTGCATGTTGGCTACATAGACAATGCCCTGGTGTTAAGCCCCACCATATCCCAGATGGAAGACAGCCTGCTGGACCTGGTTGTTGCCAGTACCGGTAAGGATGTCGTCATGGTGGAGGCCAACGCAAGAGAGGTCTCTGAAGAGATAATGCTGGAGGCGATCAAGCTGGGTCATCAGGCCAATCTGGAGATTATCGAGCTTCAGCAGCAGATGGGGCAGACTCACGGCAGAGCGAAGGTCGATGTCATGCCAAGGGAACACGCTCCTGAGCTTGCCGCTCAGGTTGCCTCCATACTCGGGAACAGGTTGATCGAGGTTCTGGCGGAACCGGAGAAGCAACAGAGGGAGAGGGCACTCTCCGCGCTCAAGAGAGAGGTGAAGGAGAAGCTGACCGACGACTTTGCCGAAGGTGACATCAGTTCCGCCTTCGAAGCCACGCTCAGGGCCACGGTCAGGCAGAAGATACTGAGTACAGGACTGCATCTTGATGGCCGCAAGCCGGAGGAGATCCGTTCCATCAGCTGTGAGGTGGGCATCCTGCCTCGTACTCATGGATCGGGCCTCTTTGCTCGGGGTGAGACCCAGGTTCTGACCATAACCACCCTGGGATCCACAAGCAGAGAGCAGTTGCTGGATGGCCTGGGGTTGGAGGAAACCAAGCGTTTCATGCATCACTATAACTTCCCTCCCTATTCAGTCGGGGAGGTAAGACGGATAGGAGCAACCGGAAGGCGGGAGATAGGGCACGGCGCTCTGGTGGAGAGATCTATTGCCCCGATTCTGCCCTCCGAGGAGGAGTTCCCCTATACTATACGCCTGGTCTCTGAGGTGCTCAGTTCGCATGGCAGCACGTCTATGGCCAGTGTCTGTGCCTCCACACTCTCGCTCATGGATGCCGGCGTGCCGGTCAAGGCACCCGTTGCGGGTATAGCCATGGGGCTTGTCTCGGGAGAGGATGGGAATCCTGTCATCCTGACCGACATCGTGGGTACCGAGGATGCCTATGGAGATATGGATTTTAAGGTCGCCGGCACGGCTCGAGGATTGACGGCCTTGCAGCTCGACATCAAGCTCCAGCACCTGGATTATGGGATACTCGGCCAGGCGCTGGCTCAGGCTCGCCAGGCACGATTGGAGATACTGGAGAAGATGGGCCGCGTCATCAGTGTTAGCCGCTCTGAGTTGAGTCCGTACGCTCCCAGGATGTATGAGGTAAAGATCGATCCCGGCAAGATCGGTACCGTGATCGGCCCCGGTGGCAAGGTCATAAGGTCTATCATAGAGGAAACGAAGACAACGATAGACGTGAAGAATGATGGTACGGTGATGGTAGGTTCGTCGAGTGAGGAGGCTGCTCAGAGGGCGATCAAGATGATTGAGGACTTGACGAAAGAGGTTGAGCAGGGCGAGGTATATACCGGCAAAGTGACCAGGATATTCAACTTCGGTGCCATGGTGGAGATTCTGCCGGGCAAGGAAGGCCTGGTCCATATCAGCGAGCTCGCCAACTACCGTGTCCCTGAAGTTGAGGACGTGGTCAAGGTCGGTGATGAGGTCATGGTCAAGGTCATCGGAATCGACCACTCCGGCAGGATAAACCTATCGCGGAAGGCGGTATTCGAGGGGCTTTCCCGGCTCCCTGGGGCCAAGGTCAAGGACGCATCGGCTCCCGGGCATGGGAAGGATAGACCGGCTCGTCCCCACGGTAGAGGCGATCGGCGCGGCAGAGACAACAGGTAACCTGCGCCGTGGCCGGAGGATATCACATGGAGATTGTGAGAGTGGTGGTCAACGGTGCTCTGGGGAGGATGGGACAGGAGGTGACAAACGCGGTCGTTCGTGAGCCGGGGATGAAGGCAGTTGGCGCGGTGGAGAAGGAGGTAACCCAGCAGTACCTTCCTCTGGCGGAAACCCCTGAACTGGTCCCGTTCTCCTCCGATCTGGGGGCTCTTCTCAAGAGGTGTAACGCCGACGTGGTCGTGGACTTCACCAATCCCGAGGTCTCGATAGCAGCGGCTCGCATCGTCATAAAGCACAAGGTCAGTATGGTTATCGGCACCACCGGCCTATCAGTGGAGAATCTGAAGGAGATCGAGCGATTGTGCATGGATAACGGTGTGGGGGCTATAGTGGCCTCGGATTTCTCGCTCGGCGCAGCACTCCTTGTGCACCTCTCTAGATATGCTGCAAGATTCTACGATCGTGCCGAGATTGTCGAGATGCACAGTGACAGGAAGATCGATGCTCCTTCGGGAACCTCGATCACCACTGCCAGAGCGATGTTGCAGGGGCACGGCAGGCCGTTCCAGAATCCTGAGGTGCGGCACGAGACAGTCGACAACACCCGGGGAGGCAACATCGACGGTATAGCCGTGCACAGCGTCAGGCTGCCTGGCTTTCTGGCCGGACAGGATGTCATATTCAGCGGAGCTGGCGAGACACTGAGTATGCGTCACAACGCGATCAACCGGGAGTGTTACCTGCCCGGAGTGCTCCTGGCGATCAAGAAAGTGACAGGACAGCAGGGGCTTACCATCGGGTTGGACGCTCTGCTGGATCTTGAGTGAAGAGGCCATGGAAGGATTTCACATCGCTATCGTTGGTTCTGCCGGGATTGCAGAGCAGGAGTTCATAAAGGCACTCGAGCAACGCAGTTTTCCGGTAGCTTCGGTGCAGATGCTGATCCCCGAAAACACGTCTGATGTGAAGCTCTTCTTCAACCACCAGAGGATCGAGGTGAAGCAGGCAGGGACGGAGACTTTTCGCGATGTTGATATCGCCTTCTTCTCCGCCGGTACCAGTGTCAGCCGAAGATTGGCGGCTGCGGCCGCCGAAGCCGGAGCGGTGGTTATCGACAACAGCCCCGCCTTCAGGATGGAGGCTTCTGTTCCCCTTGTTGTTCCCGAGGTGAATCCTGAGGACATAGGGCGGCACAGAGGGATAATCGCCAGTCCGGGTTGCTCCACAATACAGACGGTGGTTGCGCTCAATCCCCTGCACATGGTCAACCCGATCCGGCGGATCGTGGTCAGCACCTACCAGTCGGTCTCCAGCAGCGGTGCCGCTGCCCTCCAGGAACTGACCAACCAGTCGAAGTTGGTCCTGGAAGGACGTCGCATCTGCCCGCATGTCTACTCGCATCAGATAGCCTTCAACCTGCTGCCGGAGATCGATGTCTTCCTGGATAACGGCTATACAAGGGAAGAACAGAGAATCCTGGAAGAGACGCGAAAGATACTGCATACCGATGAGATAGAGATCTCCGCAACCTGTGTCCGGGTGCCGGTATACTTCGGCCACAGCGAGGCGGTCAATGTGGAGTTCACTTCTCCCATGACTGCGGAGGAGGCGAGAAGAATTCTCGGTCAGGCCCCCGGGGTCAGGGTACTGGATGACCCCTCCGTCAGTTTCTACCCTCAGCCGTGGGCTGCCAGCGGGTCGGAGCATGTGTTTGTCGGTCGGATCAGAAAGGATGTATCCCATCCCAACGGACTGGTGATGTGGATAGTGGCCGACAACATACGCAAGGGAACGGCTCTGAACGCCGTTCAGATCGCCGAAGAGGGTATCGCAAGGGGCTGGATACGCCTTGATAACAGCGTGGCAAGCCTGCATGACTGAGTCGAGGCCCCACCTCAGCCTGAGCGATGGTGGCGTCCACAGCAGGATAGCGCGCCCTCAGTTTCCTCGATCTACCGGATGAACGTATGACGACGCCCACCGCGTCCGGGAGGACCCCGTTTGAGCGCATCATGGCAGGCCCAAACCTCTACTGCCAGGGACTGATGCTCCTGATCGGTATTATCTGCATCCGATCTGCACCCACCGAGACAAGACTCACCGGACAGCCGGTTAGTGCCTCAAGTCGGGATAGGTAGCTACGGGCTGCGGCGGGAAGCTCCTCGACGTTGCGGGTCTCTCCTATAGACTCCTGCCAGCCCTCCAGTTCCTCGTAGATCGGTTGACACTGCTCCAGTATTGTCTGATCGCTCGGGAAAGTGGTCAGAGTGCGGCCGCCGTGTTCGTACGCGGTGCATATCTTGATGGTGGGGAAACCATCATAGATGTCCAGGTGAGTGAGCCCTATGTCGGTAAGGCCGTTTATCTGGACACTGAAGCGCCCGGCAACGGCATCGAACCAGCCGCACCTTCTCGGCCTGCCCGTGGTCGTACCGTACTCGTGAGCTTTCTCCCGTATCAGGCTTCCTGTCTCATCATGCAGTTCAGTCGGCATTGGTCCCGCACCGACTCTGGTGTTGTATGCCTTGAACACACCCATGACACGGTCTATCTCTCCCGGCCCCAGGCCTGCTCCAATGCAGCTTGCCCCCGCCAGCGGGGACGAAGAGGTCACATAGGGGTAGGTGCCGAAGTCGGGGTCGAGCAAGGCTCCCTGTGCGCCCTCCAGCAGGACCGGTTCTCCTCTTGTGACAGCATCGCGAACAAGGGAAGTGGTATCCTTGATCAACGGAGCCAGTTGCTCACCGTAACCACTATATCGGTCGTAGATCTCCTCCAGTGACAGAGGTGAGACGCCGTATACTCTGGTCAGGACCATATTCTTGAACTCTAGGGCTGCGCCAAGGCGGCCTCGAAAGGTACCGGCATCCAGTAGATCTCCGGCACGAATCCCCAGGCGGGCTGCCTTGTCGGAGAAGACGGGACCGATCCCCTTGCGAGTCGTACCGAGCGCCCCCTTGTTCCTCCGCTCCTCCTCAAGTTCATCCAGGAGAGTATGGTATGGCATTATCAGGTGGGCTCGGTCGCTTATGTACAGGCGGCCGGTATCTATGCCATGCTCGTTCAGTTTCTTGATCTCCTTCAGGAGTACCGCGGGGTTTATGGCAACACCGTTGCCGATAATGCAGACCACCCCGGGATAGAAGATTCCCGAAGGGATAAGATGCAGCTTGAACTCGCCGTACGGGTTGATGACCGTGTGGCCGGCGTTGTCTCCTCCTGAGAAGCGGACCACCATGTGCGCCTTCTCAGCCAGGAGATCAACGATCTTCCCTTTGCCCTCGTCGCCCCATTGACCCCCGACGATAGTTATGACAGCCAACTAATCACCTCCAGTGCGTGCCTGCTTCCATAAGTGGACCAGCCTCTGTACCACGGTGAAAGAGACGAAGACCGCCAGAATACATAGGGCGATGAACACCTGGCCTATCAGCAAGCCCAACGCCAATACTATAACCCGTTCCGCTCTGGTAAACAAGCCGACCTCGCATCGCCAGCCAACTCCTTCTGCCCTCGCCTTGATGTAGCTGACCAGGAAGGAGCCAACCAGGACGATCAACACAAGCACAACCGCCAGCCTGTTCTCCTGTGGCCCGTTCTGCATGTACCAGTACAGCAGACCGCAGAGGACCGCTGCCTCGGCGATGCGATCGACTGTCGAGTCCAGTATCGCTCCGAACCGGGTGCTGCTTCCCGTCTGGCGGGCCAGGGCCCCGTCGAGAATATCGAATAAACCCGAGACCAGAACCAGGATTCCGCCGGTCAGGAAGTGACCCATGGCAATCACAACGCCCGCGAGTACGTTCAGCCCGAGGTTGATGAAGGTAAGAGCATTGGGAGTTATCCCCATCTTGCTGAGGGTGCCCACGATCGGAGATGTGATCCTGTGTGCCAGCTTCCGTCTGATGCCCGGTAGATTCATGCTGAATTGTCAGTTAGTCCAGTATCCCTGTCTTTCGCAGGAAACCGACTGCTCCCCGTATTCGGTCTTCCCCGTTCCACTCACCGACCTCGCAGACCCTGATCGCCTGCGCAGGCAGATGTCGTGCTATCATTTCCCAGTCGACTTCCCCTGTTCCCGGCGAGTGGTGATCGGAGATGCCGATCACGTCGTGTAGATGTATGCCCACCGTACTGTGCCCGTAGCGTGACAACCACTCCTCCTGCGAGCCGAACCCCAGGCGCTCTTGGACCACCGCGTGCCCTACGTCATGCCAGTACCCGGCCGAGCCGGCCGGCGCCGCGCCCAGCAACTCCCCTGCCTCGTCCAGATTGGGGATCTCGTGGACGTGAAACCTGGTCTCGACCCCGAGGATTATACCCTTCTCCCGACCGTATTCGCCCAGCTCGCACAGGCTCTTCTTCGCCGCATCCAGATACGGCCCGGCACGGGACCCGCGCTGAAAAGCCATTTCCTCCCTGGCACGCCTGTATTCCTCATTGTCTGGGCAGGCTCGGGAATAGAGCCTGTGCAGCCCGGCCTCCAGTCGGGGGTCGACCGGTACCTCGCCCATGTGAAGGACAACGGCTCTGGCATCTACGCTCGATGCGAGGTCTATCGTATGCCTGGCGAACGAAACGGCCTCGCCGCGTTCACGCTCATCCAGCGAACTCAGGGACAGATCGGCCGCCGGCTTTCCGCGGGAGGACGATACCGCCGGACATGGACAGTGAAAGCTCGAGATAGGCACCCCGGTCGCCATGAGTTCGCTCAGAGTCCGGGGGGACACAGAGGCATTCGCCTCCACATGTGTGAAGCCAAGCTCCCGGGCCCTGCCGACGAACTCAGCCATACGGGCGAATCTGCCTTTGGCCCACATGGTGGAAAGGGATACCTCAGGTGACTCGTTGTCTTTGACGTCACGAAAGGCACTGGCTGAGGTCATACGTCGGATCTGCTCTTAGAGTACGTCGTCATAGGCCGATACACATAGCGACAGGAGCCCCATCACTTTGTGTCAGCCGGCTTCACCTCGGGGAGGCTCACAGGGTGCTTCTCATCCTGTGCCGCGATGAAAGCCTCTGTTCTGGTGTGAGCTTCGTCGTCGGAGTACTGGAGCGGTGGCGACTTCATGAAATAGGCCGAAGGCCCCACAATGGTCCCGCTCAGGCCCCGGTCCAGCGCCAGCTTGCAGCATCTTATCGCGTCGATCACGACACCGGCCGAGTTGGGACTGTCCCATACCTCCAGCTTCATCTCCAGATTCAGGGGAACATCGCCGAAGGTGCGTCCCTCCATCTTCACATAGCAGAACTTGCGGTCGGTGAGCCAGGGTACATAATCGCTGGGACCGATGTAGATGTCGTCGGGATCGACGACGTAATCGAGTTGCGAGGTCACAGCGTCGGTCTTGGAGATCTTCTTGGACTCCAGTCGCTCTCTCTGGAGCATATTGTAGAAGTCCGTGTTGCCCCCGAAGTTCAACTGGTAGGTCCGCTCGAGCTTTACCCCACGGTCGCGGAACAGCCTGGTCAGCACTCGATGGGTTATCGTGGCTCCCACCTGTGACTTGATATCATCGCCGATCACGGGCAGCCCGCGCTCGGCAAAACGGTTCTGCCAGTAAGGTTCACGTGCTATGAAGACCGGTATGCAATTTATGAAGCCGCACCCCGCCGTTAGCACCTGCTCCACGTACCACTTGGTGGCATCCTCGCTCCCCACCGGCAGGTAGCTTATCACCACGTCCGTCTGCGTCTTCTTGAGGATCTCGACGATGTTCGCGGTCGGCCCGGGAGCTTTGGTGATGATCTTGGACAGGTAGACACCCAGTCCGTCATGGGTCATTCCCCGGTCGACACGGATACCCATCTTGGGCACATCGCAGAACTTCATCGTGTTGTTCGGCTTGGCGAAGATCGCGGTGGCCAGATCCTTGCCCACCTTGTTCTTGTCTATGTCAAAGGCAGCCACGAAGTTTATGTCGGATATGTGATAACCTCCCAGGTTTACATGCATCAGTCCGGGAACCGATTCGTGATCCTTTGCGTTCTTGTAGTAACGCACTCCCTGCACCAGAGAAGAGGCGCAGTTACCGACACCTACTATGGCTACGTTTATTGCTCCCATTCTAACCTCCGTTTCATCTATGTCGTAGACCGGCAGCGAAAACCGGGCTTCGCCAGTTGGCGGTAAGACTCGGCGGGTTTGTCGAGAAGAATCCGCGGACCTCCAGGCTCTGACCCTGTCCTGTCTCTATCGGGCAGTTGATGCACAACCCCGGCATTGAGGCATGCCTGAATCCTGAGGCCAAAGCGCATCGAGGTCATAGTCTGCGTGGCAATTTATAATACTTGCCCGTGCCGATGTCAATATGCCCGGACCGTCTCGGGCAGATCTCTTTACTGCTGTTCATCTGTCGGGACTATCTCCCCGATCAGTTTCGTCAGCCTTGCTCCTCGCTCGATGGAATCGTCATAGTGAAAGCTAAGGTATGGTGTGAATCTGAGCTTGAGGCTCGCCGCGAGTTCTTTGCGCAGGAACCCTGAAGCATCGTTAAACCCGTCCAGCATGTCCTCCTTGCTTACATCGCTGCCCATGGTGCTGACGAACACCTTGGCATGCCTGAGATCGGGCGATAGCGTCACCTCGGTGACCGAGATAAGCCTCGTAAGCCTCGGATCGCTGACCTGGCGCTCGAGCAGCACGCTGATCTCCCTCTGGATGAGTCTGCTTGTTCGTTCACTTCGCCTGCTCATTCGGGCCTCCCAATGCTCAGGATGCGGTCAGGCCACCCTCTCCTTTCGGTAGAACTCGATGATATCGCCGACCTCGAAATCGATGTTTCCCTCCATTCCCAGGCCGCACTCGAGGCCAGCCGATACTTCAGCGACGTCCTCGGTGAAACGTTTCAGGCTGGACACGCGCGACTCGCCGAGCGCCTTGTTACGGCGCAAGACCCTGACCTGCGCGTCCCTCCTTACCTTGCCCTCCGACACGTATAGTCCGGCGATCCTGCCCAGCTTGCTGCTCGGGAAGACAGCTCTTACCTCCGCCCGTCCGCTAAGCACATCGGCATAGGTGGGCTCGAGCATCCCCTTCAGTGTCTTCTCCATGTCCTCTATCAGCTTGTAGATCACGTTATAGTGCTGAATCCCGACTCCCTCTGCCGTGGCCAACTGCACCGCTCCAGGAGTCGATGGTGTGTCAAAACCTATGACGATGCCGCTCGAGGCGGAGGCCAGGAGCACGTCGCTCTCTGTGATACTACCGCTTGCCGCGTGGATGACCCGGGCTCTGGCCTTCTCCGTCCCCAGTCTCTCCAGTGACGTCCTTATCGGTTCGATGCTGCCGTCCACGTCTGTCTTCAGCACCACGTTCAGTTCCTTCATTTCGCCTTCGCTCAACTGGCTGGAGAAGGAACTCAGACTCAACACTCCCCGTGCCCTCGTGTCCTTCTGCTTCTGCACAATGCTTCGAGCTTCATACTCATCGGTGTGCACTTTGAAGACATCGCCCGATCTTGCCACTTCGTTCAGTCCCAGCACCTCTACCGGCGTCGAAGGACCGGCCTTGCTGAGATGCTTGCCCTTATCGTCATACATCGCCTTCACTCGGCCCCAGGCACTGCCGGCGGCGATGATGTTGCCTTTCTTGAGCGTGCCCTTCTGGACCAGCAGCGTGGCCAGAGGACCCTTGGTCTTGTCCATCTCGGCCTCGATGACAACCCCCTCCGCCGCCCCTTCAGGATCGGCCTTCAGTTCCAGTATGTCGGCCACCAGGAAGAGGTTCTCCAGTAGATCGGGAATACCCTGTCCCTGCTTGGCTGATATGGGAACGGAGACGGTTTCCCCTCCCCACTCCTCCACTACTAGGCCCAGGTCGGCAAGCTGCTGCTTCAGATGGTCGGCATCGGCCTCCGGTTTGTCGATCTTGTTGATCGCTACAACTATCGGGACGCTGGCAGCCTTGGCGTGGTGTGCCGCCTCCACTGTCTGCGGCATCACACCATCGTCCGCGGCCACTACCAGTATCACGATGTCCGTTGCCTGTGCCCCCCGTGACCTCATGGCCGTGAACGCCTCATGTCCCGGTGTGTCCAGGAACGTGATCTTGCGCCCGTCCACCACTGCCTGGTAGGCACCTATATGCTGGGTGATCGCTCCTGCCTCCTGGGCAGTCACGTTGGTCTTCCTGATCACGTCCAGCAGGGTGGTCTTGCCATGGTCTACGTGTCCCATAACCGTGACCACCGGCGGACGCGCTGGCAGCTTCGCCTCTCCCTCCGCCTTCCGGGCCCGGGCTGCCCTGCGCTCCGCAGGTGCCTTCGCGATGTAGCCGAAGTCCGCGGCAATCGAACTGGCCGTATCGAAATCGATCACCTGGGTCACGTTGACCATGACCCCTTTGCGCATCAACTGCTTGATCACCTTGACGGGCTCCACCTTCAGCAGATCGGCCATCTGCTTTACGGTGATGGAAGGCGGCAGCTCGACCTGCGGCTGCTCCTCTTTCTTGGCCTTCGATTTTGTTTCGGTCAACCCTGGCTGTCCTCCAATAAGGTTTCGATATACTCGCTCAGGACCCGGCGATTGTCTTCGCTGAGTCTTGTTCGCAGATTGTACTCCACTCGGTTCTTCTTCAGTGCTACCTGCCAGCAATCCCTCTTAGGACACAGGTAGGCGCCCCTGCCTGGCCTCTTGCCGGACACATCCACCTCGACTGTCCCGCTGTCCGTGCGCACTATGCGGACGAAATCCCTCTTGTCGTCGGTCATCCTGCACGCTACACAGGTGCGCTGAGGATGGCGCTTAGTCGTCGAGTTCTTCGCTCCAGAGGCCACCTGTCTTTTTCTTCTGCTTCGCTCCCTTTCCCTTGCCCTTTCCCTTGGCTCCGCTCTTCGCTTTGTCTGAAGTATCCGATTTCGCCGAACTGCGCAGAATCTCCTCGGCAAAGCGAATCTGCCCCTCTTCCTGGGTCTCGACCGAAGATTCCATTAGTTTCGCGAAATCGATCGCTTCCTCCACAACCTCCTCCTCAACCGGTTCCTCTTCAACCGGCTCCGCTTCTACCAGCGGCTCCCCAAATATGTCCTTCTCCATGATCTCGGGCACTGGCGCCTCTTCCACCGGTTCCGGCTCCTCCGAGACAGCCCTCTCGGCCTCAACCGCAGACATGCTCCTGATATCGAATCTCCAGCCCGTCAGTTTTGCCGCCAGTCTGGCATTCTGGCCCTCTTTGCCTATGGCCAGTGTCAGCTGCTTGTCGGGAACGACAACAGTGGCCGCCCTTCTCTCTTCGTCCACCCGGGTGCCTGCTACCTGCGCCGGGCCCAGGGCATTGGCGATGAACATACCCGGGTCGCTGTGCCACTGGATGACATCTATCTTCTCGCCCTTGAGTTCATTGATGATGCTCTGAAGCCGTATGCCCCTGGGGCCGAGACAACAACCTACAGGGTCAACTTTATCCTGACTGCTTGCTACCGCCACCTTGGTCCGGTGCCCGGCCTCTCGGGCTATGGCTTTCAACTCAACCAGCCCGCTGCTAACCTCCGGAATCTCGAGCTCGAACAGTCGGCGCACCAGGTTTGGATGAGAGCGCGAGACTACGATCTGAGGCCCTCTGCCTCCCTCGAGTATCTCCAGAAGATAGAACTTCAGCCGTTGACCTCTGTGATAACGCTCACCCGGAACCTGTTCCTCCAGAGGGAGTACACCCTCCGTCCTGTTCAGCCTGACGTAGATCCTTCTTGGTTCCAGGTACTGAATCGCCCCCGTGACCACCTCTCCTTCCCTGTTGGTGAACTCCTCATAGACGATGCGCTGCTCTGCCTCCCGTAATCGCTGCAGAACCACCTGTTTGGCCGCCTGGGCTGCGATGCGGCCTATGTCCCTGGGTTTGCACTCGATGAAAACGATCTCGCCAATCTGAGCCGAAGCACGGGCCTTCTGAGCCTCTTCGACTGCGAGTTCGTGGTTGGGGTCCTCAACCGATTCGACCACCATCTTCTGCACGTAGAACGAGATCTTGCCTGTACTGGCGTCAACCTTGGCAAGCACATCCTGGTCCAGGTTGCCCGTGTCTTTCTTGTAGGCTGAGGCCAGCGCCGATTCCAGCACTCCCAGGACGACATCCCTGGGCAGATTCCTCTCAGCTGAAAGCTGAGCTATCGCAGCCTTGAGATCTGTCTTCATCTTTCTCTTCCCTCTATTAACAAAAAAGTGGGCGCCCCCACCTTACAAGGTTGTTCATTTTATCTGAATCTACCATAACGGGACGAAAAATGCAAAGGGCACCCGGTATGGCCTATAATTCGCGGACACTCGATGACCGACGGGAGCGGCGGTTGCCGGAAGATGCGGAATCCCGGAACTCGTCGGGAAGTCGCAGCAGCAAGGGGCGAAACGCCGAAGGAGTTGAAAACCATGCCTGATGAATGCATCTTCTGCCGGATAGCTGCGGGCGAGGCGCCCGCCGATGTAGTCTACGAGGACGAGAACTTCATAGCCTTCCGGGACATCCTCCCCCAGGCACCCACCCATATTCTGGTCATACCCAGGATGCATATTGCATCCTCCGCCGAGCTCGGCCGGGGACAGGAACAGCTTGCCGGTGGACTCATAATCATAGCTAAGAGCCTCGCCGAGAAGGAGGGGATGGCCCACCGGGGCTACCGGCTGGTTATCAACTGCGGCTCGGAGGGTGCCCAGCAGGTTCCCCACCTGCACCTTCACCTCATCGGGGGTAGACAGCTGAGCGGCGCTCTGGGGTAGCCGTCACAGGGATTCCAGCCTCGCCATCAGGGCATCGACCGCCTCGTCCGGGGTCGATGCTCCCGCGGTGACACCGACGTGCTCCTTTCCCGAGAACCAGGAAGTATCGAGCTCTTCCGCGGTCTCCACCAGGTGCGTCTCCACGAGCGGAGCGCAGATCTCCACCAGGTGCCTGGCATTGGCGCTGTACCTGCCGCCTATGACTATCATGACCTGGCTCCTCCGGGCCAGTCTCATGGCCGCATCCTGTTGCGCCTGCGTTACTTCACATAAAGTGTTGACTATGCGCATCTCCCTGGTCTTCGGTCCCACCGTGCTCACCAGTTCACCGGCGAAACCGGTGAATGCCGATCGCGTCTGGGTCGTCTGTGAAAGGATGCCCAGACGTGAAGGTATTCTCTCCCAATCGTCCAGCTGTCCGATCGATAAGGCGGCCATCCCTCTGTCTCCCGTATAGCCCAGCAGTCCCTTGACCTCGGAGTGGTCCGCCTGTCCGAATATGATGACCGCGAACCCGGCCTCTGCCAGTTCCCTGGCCGCGTTCTGCGCTTTGCGCACGATCGGGCACGTGGTATCGATCACGTGGATGCCCCGGGCCCCCATCTCGGCCAGCACCCCGGGTGTTGTTCCGTGGGTCGTGATCGCCAGCGTCCTGCCCCGGGCCCGGTCCGGGCTCTCGATCGACCTGACTCCCAGCCCGGCCAGCGTCTCAACCAGAAGGCGATTGTGGGCCACCGGCCCCAGTGTTTCTATCTCCCCGTGCTCCCTGACCGCCTCTCTCAGCAGCGTGATCGCCCTCCTGACGCCGAAGCACAGCCCCAGCTTCTCAGCCTTCTCTATTCTCATGCTCTCCGTATACCCCGCGGTTCTCCGGCGGCAGAAGCGCGGCGATCTCCTTCATGATCTGCGTTGTGAGCTGTTGCCTCTGAGACCTGCCCGTCCTCCCCTGCGCATGGCCTACCCTGAAGGGCTTCCCGACCTTGACGACGATCGGAGGCCTCTTCCACAGCCAGCCTATGCCCCTGATCCGGTCCGTGCCGCAGATCCCGACAGGAAGGATCGGAACATCGGCCTTCGCCGCCAGCAGTGCGCAGCCGGTCTTTCCCTGGCTCAGTATCCCATCGCGGCTGCGGCTGCCCTCCGGGAACATTCCCAGCATCGAGCCCTTCGAGAGCACCTCTAGGGCACTGTCGAGCACCTCCTGCTTCTCTCTCGCCTTGCCCGCCCGGCGTATGGAGAGGGTTCCCGCCCACCGAAGAAAGGCTCTCACGGGAGCCGATCGAAAGAGCTCCTCCTTGGCCATGAAGTCAATCCACCTCGGAAGACCGAACAACAGGAGAAAAGGATCCGCGGCGTGCACGTGGTTGGCGGCCAGTATCACCGGGCCCGTCATCGGCACGTTCTCCCTTCCCACAACCCTCCAGCAGAAGAGTATGCTCAGCAGCGGCCTGAATACGGCCAGGAAAACTCTACGAGAAAACGTCATCGGTCGGATGCCAGCGCGTATATTCTGTCCACCACCTGATCCAGGCTGAGTCCCTCTGTGTTAACGGTGACCGCGTCCTTGGCCGGCCTGAGAGGCGATATCGGCCTGTTCATGTCCATCTCGTCGCGCCTTTTGAGTTCGGTGAGTACCTCCTCCAGGCTGGCATTCTCTCCCCTCTGGATCAGTTCTCTGTGACGGCGCTCCGCTCTCTCCTCCGTCGAGGCAGTGAGGAAGATCTTCAGTTCCGCATCGCGCAGCACCACCGTGCCGATGTCCCGGCCCGCCATCACGACCTTTCCCCGCTCGGCGAACCTGCGTTGCCGCTCTACCAGCACCCGCCGTACGCCGGCTAGCTTCGAGGTCACGGGCACTAGTTCCTCCACCTCGGGACAGAGCAGCCCCGATGAGACGTCCTCTCCATCGATTACCGGCGATAGGCGGCTTCCCTGTACCGCGACGAACTCGAATGAGGTCTCATCCGCCAGCCGGCAGATCGCCTCTTCGTCGGTCGGCAAAAGCCCCGACTTGAGCACCTTCCAGGTGAATGCCCGGTATATCATGCCTGTGTCGAAGAAGACATAGCCCAGCCGCCCTGCCAGCATCGTGCCCACGCTGCTCTTGCCCACCGCCACGGGACCGTCTATCGCGATCAGTCTCGCTCTCAAGTCTGCCTCCATCTTATCATCATCACCCTGCCTGTCAACATCTCCCCTCCCGGTTCCGCCCGGCGCTCGGCCGCGCCGGTCTACATAGTACCACATCCACCGGCCCGTACCCCCATCGCCAGTCGCCTCCGCCCCCGCCCCCGTGCCCCCCGCCCCGTATG
>SL_5KL_010_SEDDRAFT_10001225_pt1 | contig 15704 bp, 9 predicted proteins | sample SodLakKL_010_SED_FD_9118 | JGI IMG/M metagenome (IMG submission 9118)
GTATGCTATCCAGTAAGTGAGAGCCGTATAGCCTGCCAGCAGAAAAACGATCCTTACGGTTTGCCAGCTGTCTGAAACAGCTGGCGTATGAAGGCTTCCTGATACAGCACCGATGTCGGGCTGCAGCAAAAACATGTTCAACAAGCTTATGAAGACTGCTGCAGTGATCATAAAATAAAGAACCGACTGAAGCTGTGCGACCGGCGTCAGCGCTGCTTTCCCGGAAGACAGTATGCCTGTCGCTACGAGGGTTGCACCGGCTCCAAGCATCAGGGCTGTATTGAAAAACGACACCGGTGTGGAAGGCGTGTCCCACAGGGGCACCGTTGGGATCATGTATACCCTTGTGATTGCCCAAGTGAAAATAATCCCGACAATAAGCGAGGCAAGAAAAAGCTGGTTGAAGAGTGCCCGGTGCGGCATGTTGAATTGCAGCGAGGTGTAACACAGAATGAGTGTAAGCAAAAATATCGATGCCAGGATGATCTCGCGGCTTAGCCAGGACGTCCTGATGTTGCTCAATGCGTATATGGCATGCTGGGGCAATGAAAGATGAAAAAACGATAGGACCAAAGCTGTCACCATCCCCGCAATTGCAATGAGTATCAAAGTCTTCTTCAGGGTTTCGACCTGTTCGTATTCGATATTTTTCACAGAAAGCCACAGTATGAGCATGGAAAGAAGAATCCCTGCGCTCATCTGCGACAGCATGGTAAAAAATACTAAGGGCCATTCGTTGCTGCTCATCCTGTCACCTCCTCTTTGTTAATGATTTTTAGTTCTTTCGTGTCGTAGTTACGACTGTGTTTATGTGGTTTTATCACGACGGCGGGACGGGTGTACTTGTCTGCCGGGAGGGGAAAGTATTCCCTGTGGCGGCCGTGTTTTTTTTCAAGATCTTCGAGGGTTCCATAGTCGAGGACACGCATCGGGCAGGCTGAGACGCAGGATGGGTCCTTGCCTTCTTCGAGGTAGTCGGCGCAGAAAGTACATTTTGTCATCACTCTTTTTGCCGGGTCAAATTGCAGCGCACCATAGGGGCAGGTCCACTCGCAATATTTGCATCCCATACACCGGTCGTAATCTATGAGGACAACACCTTGTTCATCTTTTACGATGGCTTTGTTCGGACAGGATGTTTTGCAGATAGGGTCTTCGCAGTGATTGCAGGCCATGCTGACGTGGTACGAAAAGATGTTGGGTATCCAGGCCGGCCCGTTACGTATCCAGTCTCCTCCACTTACCTCGTAGACTCTGCGCCAGCGAATGCCCATCGGCGAATCGTGCTTGTCTTTGCATGCGACCTGGCAGGTCTTGCAACCCGAACACGCTGAGGCATCAAAATAAAATGCAAGTTGTGTCATGTTTGAATAAATGTCTAAAAGTCAAAGTCCGGCCCATACATCACATCACTTTCCGTACTTCCACCATAATCGTATGCTGCGCATTCCCAAAAGCCAGGGGTGTCCAGCGGTGGCTTGTCAGGACATTCACATTTCCCCGGTGGTCTGTTCCGTCTTTATCCGGCTTCCACCATGCTCCCTGGGGGATGTTGACCACTCCCGGCATGATCTTGTTTGTGATGCGGCATCGTATCTGTATTTTACCCCTTTCATTGAATACCGTAACGTAGTCGCCGTCGCGGATATTCCGTGGGGTGGCGTCGATCGGGTTCATAAATACCCTTTGCGGGAAGGCTTCTTCCAGCCAGTCGATGCCGTCGTGGGTGGAATGCACACGCGACATATAATGGTGGCCTATAGCCTGGAGCGGGAACTTTTTGCTCTCCTCCCCAAAAGGGCTTTCCCACTCCTGGATATATTTGGGAACGGCGGGTATGGTCTCGGGTTTGCCCATATCGTAGAGCTGCCTGGAAAAGATCTCAATCTTCCCGGAGGGAGTGTTGAGGGGGTACTTGCCGGGATCTCGCCGGAAATCGGCGAAAGCCACCTTCGGTTCGTGTATGGGCCTGGTATATACGCCCCGGTTCATCTCGTGCAGCCTTTCCAGGTCAGGGATATCAGGGAACCGTGTGTTTTTATAGTACTTAACAGCCCACTCGATCCAGTCACGTTCGTCACGCCCCAGGGTGTACTCGTTTTTAAGTCCAAGGCGCTCGGCGAGCTCGCTTGCTATCTCGTAATCGCTTTTTGTTTCTGCGGGCTTTTCGAGAAGATGGGGCATCAGGATCACCTCATCCCCGTATTTCCAGCCATCCTGAAGGCCCCACATCTCCAGTTGTGTGCAAACCGGGAGCAGGAGGTCTGCAAATTTTGCCGAGGGGGTCATAAACTGATCCTGCACGGCAATAAATTCAACCAGGTTTTCATCTTTCAGGATCTTTGCGCTCCTGTTGGTGTCGGCATGCTGGTTTATAAGGATATTGGATGCTACGCACCAGATGAGTTTAATGTTGCTGTCCAGCTTTTCCGCGCCGATAAGACCGTCTTCCGGGCCCATTTCCTTGCCGCGGATGATGGCCTCTGTCCACAAAAAGACGGGTATGGTGGCACTTACGGGATTGCGTCCTGTCGGAAAAATGTTCCAGAACGGGCCTCCGTCCTCAGCCTGTAGTGCTATGCCGCTTGCCCAGCCCCCGGGTATGCCTACATTGCCTGTTATGGCGGATAATACGCAACCTCCCAGCACGGGTTGTTCGCCATAGGCCCGGCGCTGCATCCCGTAGCCCTGGTAAAGCATGGCAGGCTTGATGGAGCCGTATTCGCGTGCAATTCTCAGGATGGTCTGGCGGGGTATCCCTGTGATGGCTTCAGCCCACTCAGGGGTCTTAGGTTGTCCGTCGCGTTTGCCAAAGATATAGTCGCTGTAGCTTTCCTCGCCTTCCAGTCCTTCGGGCATCTGGCTTTTGTCAAAGCCCACGCAGCATCGCCGGATAAACTCTTTGTCATGCAGGTCTTCTGAGATGATCACATAAGCCATGGCACTCATCAGCGCGGCATCTGTCCCCGGCCGTATCGGGATCCATTCGTCGGCAAGGGCCGTCGCACTCATGCTCATCCTGGGGTCAATGCATATTATGCGGGCTCCATTCTCCCTGGCTTTCTTAAGGAAGTACTCCGTATTGGTTCCGTCGCGCATCTCTGCAGGATTCCAGCCCCACATGATGATGTACCTGGAGTGGACCCAGTCTTGCCGCTGGTTACCGGTTATGCCGGTACCGTAGACGTAGGGTGTGGCACGGCTGATGCATGCCCAGCTGTAGCTGTTATAGAAGCCAAGGGACCCGCCAAACAGGTTCATCAGGCGGGCTGCGGTTTGCCGTCCGTTGGTCTGGTTATAGCTTCCGGTTCCATAAGGCACAAGGATAGACGCGTTTCCATATTTCTTTTTGACACGCTGCAATTCGGAAGCCATCATGTCGAGGGCTTCATCCCAGGAGATGCGTTCAAATTTGCCTTCTCCGCGTTTTCCTGTCCGCCTCATCGGATATTGCAAACGTTCCGGGTGGTATTGCCTGCGGCGGTATGCCCTTCCTCTTATACATGCCCGCAGCTGCGGGTCACTGATGTCGTCTCCCGGCCTGTCGTCGGTCTCGATGCGAACGATCTCACCTTCTTTGATGAAAAACTTAAGCACACACCGTCCTCCGCAGTTATGCGCCGGACAGCCGCCGCGCACGATCACCGTGCCGTCCGGCTCCAGGCGGCCGGGTAAACGGATGCGCTTCCGGTCGTCGCCACAGCCAAGCAGGGATCCAAAGGCGGCCATCCCACCAGCAAACAGGGCGCCGGTCTTAAGAAAACAACGGCGGTTCATGCCCTGTTCGTCAGGATTCCCCTCTGGCGCCCGGTAATTTGGGTCAAATTCTTTCATGAGACGATTTACTTCTTACTTTCTCCTCCAATCTCCCCGATGCCTGGTACTCTCTTACGGTGTGCCCAGCTCAATAGCATCCATGTTCCCCAAATCGATAAGGCTCATGGTGAGCACTTTGATCACGTCGCGCATGATCTCAATGTCGATCTGGCGCATGTCGTCCCCGGGCACATGGTAAAGGGGAGGGGTGTCTGCTCCCCGGGTGCCGAATGTCACGGCCGGAATTTTCTCCATGTAGAACACCATGCCATCGGTGCGGGGGCGCAATGGCATCTGCCAGGGGCTGCTGCGCGTCATAAATTGCCGGTGCACCCACCGTTCGTTGTTGCGCTCCATGACCTCAAGCAGGCTGTCCCATGGCTCGGCAGTCCATGCAAAAAAGCTGTCGCCGCGCCCCACCATGTCGAGGTTTACCATCATTCTGATACTCTCATGGGGATAGGGAAAGCGATCGACAAACTCACGCGCTCCAACAAGGCCTACCTCCTCGGCGCCAAAAAGCAGGATGATCACGGTTCTTTTCAGCTCTGCCTCCGCTGTGGAAAGGGCTTTGGCCACGCCGAGGGCCAGGGCAACACCCGAAGCGTTGTCAAGGGCGCCGGGAAACAATACGGGCATCATCCCCAGGTGGTCCAGGTGCGCGCCCACGATCAGGAATTCGTCTTTCAGCTCCGGGTCACTGCCTTCAATCATGGCGACCACATTATGTGTTCTGCCGTCGGGGTAATATTCGGAAGTCAGCGCCATGGTGGCCTTTTTTCCTGTAGGAAAAGAGTTTGGCGTCAGGGTGCTGCGTATGCCTTCCCTGACTTCGGCAAGGTCTTTGCCAGTGCCGGCGAGGAAATCCTCAACCACCTCATCGGTGACGGCAAGAAAGATGAAGTCGGGGTCGGCCGTGGGCCTCGGACTGGCCACGTGGTAGGCAAAGATCAGTCCTACGGCACCATTTTCCAGGGCAAACTCCACCTTGTTTGAATGGTCCACATAGGGCTGCCACATGGCCAGGCTGTCCGGGTGGTCGCCATCGTAGGGGATACCCAGTTCGGTGATCACAATCCTGCCTTCCACATCGATATCTGCATAATCATCGTAGCCAAGCTCCGGGGCAGAGATGCCATATCCGGCATAGACCACCTCTGCTGTCACCTCCCCGCTGCCGGAGATGCCCCAGGGCCAGTAGTCGTCGCCGTAGCTGTAGGTCTTGGTCACAGTTTCGTCATCGCCCACTGGGACATGCAAAGCCAGCTTTCCTTTGTCTTTGATGAGCGTATAGGGCTGGTCAAACTCCTGGAAGTATCCCTTTTCAGGGAAGAAAGGCTCGAGACCCCATTTCTCCAGTTTGCCTGCGGCCCAATCGGCAGCCTTATCGTAACCCACATCGCCGGCCAGGCGTCCACGCATCTCAGGCGAGATCATGGTATGCATCCAACCGGAAATGTCATCCTCAGAAACGGCATGCAAAGCCTTGATAAGCACATCGCGGTCGTTGCGGCCATAATCGTGCTCATGGCCGATGAGCTGCAAAGAAATCAAAACGAAAACGCAAAAAAACAAAACAGATCTCATATTATTCAGTAATAAAGGGTTATTGTTTAAGAGTTTGCTGTCCAAAACTACAAAATTTCTTTGGCCGGCAGCCGTTTTTTCATGTAATTTAGCCCCGCTCTCAACATAAAAATATTTATACCATGCGTAAATTTTTCTTTTTCACCCTGGCCACCTGGTTCCTGGCTATGGGACTGTATGCTTCTGAAGGAACCATGTTGCTGAGGGAACCGTCAATCAGCAACCGTCACATTGTCTTTGTTTATGCCAACGACCTGTGGATTGTCGAACGCGATTCACGTGAGGCACGGCGACTGACAAGCAACGAAGGGGCAGAAAGCCGGCCCCATATATCTCCTGACGGCAGTATGCTGGCTTTCACGGCGCAATACGATGGCGGCAACCACGACATCTATGTGATGCCTGTTGAAGGCGGGCAGCCGAGGAGGCTCACCTGGCATCCCGCCGCGGATCAGGTCCAGGGCTGGACACCGGATGGCGAACATGTGCTGTTCACCTCAGGCCGCCACGGAGTGCAAACCCGTGAATCGCAGTTTTTTAAGGTCCACCGGGATGGAGGCACACCCGAACAGCTTCCTATACCCCGTGCGGTAAATGGCAGCCTTTCCGGAGACGGTAAATTTATTGCTTACCAGGAAGTTGGCTTTTCTGATCCCGAGTGGCGAAACTACCGGGCAGGACAGGCAAAGCCTGTCTGGATCGTAGATATGGACGATTTCAGCCTGGTGACGACCCCCCAGGAGGACGGAGAAAGACATATGGATCCCCTGTGGGTTGGCGACAGGGTTTTTTTCATCTCGGAAAAGGATTATGCAGCAAATATCTGGTCTTTTGATATTACCACAGAAACACTGAAGCAGGAAACGTATCATGCCGACTTCGACGTGAAGAATATCGATACTGATGGGGAAGTGATCATCTATGAGATGGGGGGCTTCCTGCATATACTGGATCCGGAAACTTCTGAAACGGAGCAGCTGGCTATAGATGTGAGGGGCGACTTTCACTGGTCGCGCAACAGATGGCATGACATTGTGCCCGCTCGCCTGCAAAATGCCAGTCTTTCCCCTTCCGGCCGAAGGGCTCTTTTTGAATATCGCGGTGATATTTTTACCGTGCCACGCGAACATGGCAACCCGAGAAACATTTCAGACAGCCCCGGTGTGGCTGCACGTTTTCCGGTCTGGTCGCCCGACGGGTCGCAAATTGCATGGTTTTCCGACGAAAGCGGAGAATACAAGCTTACCATACGTGATCAGGGAGGAATGGAGGACCCTGTAAGCATCACCCTGCCGGATCCCTCTTTTTTCTACCGGCCGGCATGGTCACCGGATGGTAGCTATATTGCCTATACCGACACCCACCTGAATCTCTATTTCGTAGATGTGAACACAGGGGACGTTACACATGTGGATACGGATGCCTATGTGCGCCCTGAACGCACCATGAATCCGGTCTGGTCGCCCGACAGCCGCTGGATAGCCTATGCATACACCCTGGAGAGCATGTTCAAGGCAATCGTCTTGTATAATGTGGAGACAGGAGAGCGCATACAAGCCACCGACGGCATGGCCGATGCGATCACTCCCGTGTGGTGCTCGTCGGGAGACTACCTGTACTTCCTTGCAAGTACCGACTATGGCCCAAATACCGGGTGGCTCGATATGAGCGCCTATGACAGCCCGGTTACCCGGTCGCTTTATGTGATGGTACTCTCCGAAGACGGTGTTTCACCCTTCCTGCCCAAAAGCGACGAGGAGGCGGCTGAAGAAGCACCTTCCGAAGAGGAGGAAGAAAACGAAAACGATCATATCCGGATCGATACAGAAAACCTGATGAACAGGAAGGTGGCTGCACCGCTTCCTGCCCGGAACTATACCGCTTTGTACCCCGGGCCGGAAGGGTATGTGTTCTTTACCGAAAATGTGCCCAATCAGCCGGGGCTTACGCTGCACCGTTTTGACTTTGACGCGGCAGAAGCCATGTCCTTCATGGAAAGAATAAACTATGTCAGTGTTTCGCACGACAGGTCTGCATTGCTTTACCGCAGCGGCAATGTCTGGGGTATAGTGGACGCCGCGGGAGGCAGTGCCAATGCCGGCGACGGCAGACTCGAGGCAATCGCCCAGATGCGTATGCGAATAGAGCCGAAGGCCGAATGGCAGCAGATGTTCAGAGAAGGCTGGCGGCTGCAAAGGGACTTCCTTTATGTTGACAACGTACATGGTGCACCCTGGAAAGATATTTATGAATGGTACCGCCCCTGGGTCGACCACGTCAGGCATCGCGCGGACCTCAATTATGTGATCGGCATCATGGGGGGCGAGGTGTCTGTCGGACACTCCTATATCAGCGGGGGAGATATGCCCGGTGTCGACAGGGTACCTGTAGGTCTGCTCGGAGCCGATTACGAAATTGCAGACGGAAATGTCCGTATTCAGAAAATATACACAGGAGAAGACTGGAACCCCACACTGCGGGCACCGCTGGCCATACCCGGCATTGATGTGCGGGAAGGTGATTACCTGCTTGAAGTGAACGGAAATGCAGTTGACCCCTCCCGTAACATATACAGCTACTTTGAAGGAACCACCAACAGGCAAACAAAACTCCGTGTCAGCGAAACGCCCGGTATGGAAGACAGCAGGCTGGTCACCGTTATCCCTGTTGCGAGTGAATATCAGTTGCGTATGATGGACTGGGTAGAGGGGAACCGCAGGCTCGTGGATGAGCTTTCAGACGGACAGCTGGCCTATGTATATGTTCCCAACACCAGCGGATGGGGCTATCAGTTCTTTAACAGGTACTATTTTGCCCAGCAGGACAGGCGTGGTGCAGTGATCGATGAGCGCAACAACGGCGGCGGCTCTGCTGCCGACTACATGGTGGATATCATGTCGAGGGAACTTTTTGGCTATTTTAATTCACGAGCCGCCGACCGGAGGCCCTTCACCACTCCCATGGCAGGGATATGGGGACCCAAGGTCATGATCATCAACGAAAGGGCAGGGTCAGGAGGAGATCTGCTGCCCTATATGTTCCGGAAAAAGGAACTTGGGCCCCTGATCGGAACCACCACGTGGGGAGGCCTTGTCGGCATTTGGGATACACCTGCCTTTATTGATGGAGGAATGATGATGGCACCCAGGGGTGGTTTTTTTGACACCGATGGAGAATGGGCCGTGGAGGCCGAGGGAGTCGCACCGGACATAAAGGTGGAGCAAATTCCCCAAATGGTTATCCGGGGCCATGATCCCCAGCTGGAAAGGGCAGTGGAGGAAGCACTCAAGCTGCTTGAAACGGAAGCCGTTGAACTGAAGCCGGAGCCTGAGCCCCCCGTGCGCTACAAACGTCCCGAAAGAAACGGTAACTAAAACGGATGCCAGAAGTATAAAACCTGTTATCTTTGCCGTCAGATGCAGATCCTGCAAGCCATGCCATATACATCCCTGGCCGGTAGTGCAGGTACTGCATCAGAAACATCTTAATCAATAAGTACAAACATTAACCCTGTTAACTATGAAAAGCTTGTTTTTAGTTATGATCCCTGTTATGATATTTATGAGCGGATGCGGGCAGAGAGCCGGTGAGGGCGACCTGGCTGGAAATCCGTTTTTAGAGGAGTATAATACGCCCTTCGATGTTCCACCGTTCGACCGTATCGATGATGAGCATTTTCTTCCGGCGATAAAGGAAGGAATGCGGCAGCATAAGGAAGAAATTGATGCCCTCATCAACAACCCCGAAGAACCTACTTTTGAAAACACCATTGTTGCCTATGACCAGGCAGGTGGATTGCTGAGACGGGTAACCCCGGTCTTTGGCGGATTGCGCAGTGCCGAAACCAACGATCGGCTGCAGGCGATCGCACGTGAGGCGACTCCCATGTTATCTGCCCATAACAACTCCATCCGCATGAATGAAGATCTGTTTGCCCGCATACAATCCGTTTATGAGCGTCGTGACGAGCTGGATCTCGACCGGGAGCAGATGCGGCTGGTAGAGATCTACTACCGCGACTTTGAGCGCAGTGGTGCTGCTTTGCCGGAAGAGCAACGCGAAAAACTGGCAGAGCTCAGCGAGAGGATGTCTATGGTATCTCTGCAGCTGGGAGAAAACCAACTGGCTGAGACCAATGCCTTTCAGCTGAAGCTTGAGACGGAAGAGGATCTGGCCGGCCTGCCGCAAAGCGTTCGCTCCGCAGCCGCCGAGGCAGCAGAGAATGCCGGTGCAGATGCACTGGGCATCGTTACACTGCATAACCCGAGCTGGATACCCTTCCTGCGTTATTCCGAGAGAAGAGATCTTCGCGAAAAAGTCTTTACCGCATATTTTATGCGCGGCGATAACGATAATGAGCACGACAACAAAGATCTTTTTGCAGAGCTTATGCAGCTGCGGCAAAAGATGTCGCGCATGCTGGGCTATGATAACTATGCCGAATACTTCCAGGCCATACAGATGGCTGAAAAGCCTGAGAATGTATACGATTTCCTCTATGAAATATGGGAACCCTCCCTGGCCCTGGCAAAAGAAGAACGTGAGCAGATGCAGGATATCATCGTTCGTAAAGGCGGCGACTATAACCTAAAGCCCTGGGACTGGTGGTACTATGCGGAAATTCTTCGTGAGGAACAGTTTGACCTCCAGGATTCCGAGCTGCAGCCCTATTTCCCCATAGAAAATGTTCGCGAAGGCAACTTTTTGCTGGCCAACAAGCTTTTCGGACTTACCTTCGAAGAGCGCCCCGAGGTACCCGTCTATCACGAGGAAGTGGAAGCATTCGAAGTTTTTGACAGAGACGGCAGCCACCTTGGGATTCTCTTTATCGACCCGCATCCGCGGCCGGGGAAAAGAGGCGGGGCATGGTGCGGAACCTATCGCTCCGGTGCCTATGAGAACGGGGAAAAGATCCATCCCATAGTGACCATCGTGATGAACTTCTCCCGCCCCTCAGGAGGCAAACCCGCCTTGCTCACATGGGACGAGACCACCACCTATTTCCATGAGTTTGGTCATGCCTTGCATAATTTCTTTGCTGATGGCAGGTACAGAAGAACGAGCCGCAGCGTGCCGCGCGACTTTGTCGAGCTTCCTTCGCAGATGCTGGAAAACTTTGCCGGCCACCCGGATTTCATGAAAGAATATGCACTTCACTACGAAACAGGGGAGCCGATGCCCGAAGAGCTTCAGCAACGCATGCGCAATGCCGAATTTTTCAACCAGGGCTTTATCAACACAGAATACATCGCTGCCGCTATCCTTGACATGGACTGGCATACGGCAGAACATGGAGATGAGATCGATGTTCGCGCCTTCGAAGAAGAGTCGCTGAACAACATGGGCCTGATCACTGAGATCAAACCCCGGTACCGCACGACCTATTTCGGACACATCTTTGGCACCGGCTACGCAGCAGGCTACTATGTATACCGCTGGGCCGGAGTGCTTGATGCAGATGCCTACCAGGCCTTCCTGGAGACGGGCGACCTCTTTAACCAGGAACTGGCAGAGCGCTTCCGTAAATATATCCTTGCTGAAAACGCCCTTTGGGATGGAATGGATGCCTACGTGCAATTCCGTGGCCGTGAGCCGGAGATTGAACCGTTTTTGCGCCGGAGTGGGTTGAAGTAAGAAGTAAGAAGTAGGCAGTAAGAAGTAGGCAGTAAGAAGTAAGAAGCAGGCAGCAGGCAGGAAGAAGTCAGTGAGAAGTAAGCAGCAGGCAGGAAGAGCCCTGTGCGCTGGTGATAACACGTTTATTCAAACATCAAACCTACTCATGGCGTTCGACACTATCATAGAACTAAAAGATGCATCGGTTTTCCAGAAGGAGATCCTCGTCCTTTCCGAGGTGTCTTTTTCAATAGACAGGGGGCAGTTTTGCTACCTGATCGGACGGACCGGCTCGGGCAAAAGCAGCGTGTTGAAAATCCTGTATGCGGATCTGCCTATGGTAGACGGGTATGGCAGAGTGGCCGGCACCGAACTTCTTGGCATAAAGGATAAGGAAATTCCTTTCCTGAGGCGCAAAATAGGTATTGTATTTCAGGATTTTCAGCTTCTTAGCGACCGCTCCGTAAGGGAAAACCTCTTTTTCGTGATGCGTGCCACCGGCTGGCGCGACAAAATTGCCATGGAGGAGAGGATGACGGATGTATTGGAAAAAGTAGGCCTGGGAACCAAAGCGTTTAAGATGCCTCATGAGCTTTCAGGGGGTGAACAGCAACGCGTGGTAATTGCCAGGGCGCTTATCAACGACCCCGACGTGATCCTTGCGGACGAACCTACAGGCAACCTTGACCCGGAGACAAGTGAGGGCATTATGGAACTGATGTTCGACATCAGCACAACAGGGCGTGCAGTGCTGATGGCTACTCATGATTACACGCTTTTTAGCAAGTTCCCGGCCAGGATATTCAAATGCGAGGGCGGCAGGCTCTCTGAAGAGCCCTATTCTGTTGACGCATAGCCTGGCAGGCTAGAGGAACTGCCTGTAGATACCTCTCACCGTTTTTTCTTCGTTTTCCCAGCACAATTCCCTGGCAGCCACCAGGGAGTTGTGCTGCCATTGTTTCCATTGGCCGGCGTCTGAGACCATCGTTTTTATGCATGAGGCAATATGGCCGGGGTCGTGACTGTCTGCAACAAGCCCCGTATCGTATTTTTTGATGATCTTTTCCAGCTCGGGCAGGCGTGAGACCAGCTGTGGCACTCCGGCCATCATATAGTCAAAGATCTTGTTGGGAAGACTGTACCGGTAGTTGATGTTTGTGTCCTTGTCGAGCGATACACCCACCTTTGCGTGCATGGTATAATCGCGTAGCCTGTCAGGAGCCATCTTACCGGTGAACATTACTCTTCCGGCCAGGCCATGCCGGCGCGTCATCTCTTTCAGGCCGGGTATGACATCGCCGGAGCCAATGATAAGAAGCAGGATATTATCAAGCCCGTAAACCGGCTTCATTGCTTCCACGAGCTCTTCGGCACCGCGGTCAATGTTGATCCCCGTGCCCTGCAAAAGCACGATGTCTTTATCGGCCGGCAGGCCTAATTCCTCAGCGGGCAAAGCGGCAACAGGCTTGCGGTATACAGGCACGTTCCTTACCACATGAAGCTTCTTGCCGTACTCTTTTTCGTACAAGCCTGCAATGGATGCGTTTACCGTGATAATGTCCTGCAGCCGGGGAAACAACCAGCGCTCGAGACTTTTCCATACCTTATGCACGAAAGGACGCGATACCACCTCAGGCGTGCCGGTGAAATATTCGTGCGTGTCGTAAACAAGCGGTTTCCTTTTCAGCCATTTAACCAGGTAATTCGGCAGCAGCGTGTCCAGGTCATTGCTTACCAGTATATCATACCGCCTGAATAACAGGTGGAAGAAGAGCTTAAGGTTATATTCCGCATAGAAAAGAAATTTTTTATGGAAAAGAAGGGGGATACGCTTTACCGTTGCGTATTCCAGGTTGAAGGGCCGGCTGTCTTTACGCCTGGCACCGCATAAATGCACCTCATAGCCCATATCATGCAGCGTACGTGCCATTTTCAGTACGCGTTGATCGGTGAACAGATCGTTGGTAACAGAAAGATGTACCTTCTTCATGATGTTGTTTCTTCCTGTGATCCGGATATTGCTTGTTCTTTTCTTGTCAGACGTGAAATCTTAATGTTCAGATAAGCAAAAATAACGGTCATAAACGGACTTATGATATTGAAGAATGCATAAGGCAGGAATGCCACCGTGGGTACGCCCAGCACCGCCGATTGCGTTGCCCCGCATGTGTTCCACGGCACGAGAACAGAAGTAACCGTGCCGCTGTCTTCAAGCGTGCGGCTGAGGTTTTGCGGGGTCAGTCCCCGTTTCTTATAGGTGTCGGCAAACATCCGGCCGGGCACTACTATGGCCAGGTACTGGTCGCTGGCGGTCACGTTGAAAAACATACAGGTGCCTGCAGTGGAAGCCACGAGAGACCCGGTGTTGTGTGCCAGCTTGATGACAGACTGTGTGATGCGCTGCAAAAGCCCGCTCGACTCCATGATCCCGCCGAAGATCATAGCGCAGATGATGAGCCAAACGGTGTTGAGCATGCCGCTCATGCCACCTGTGGTAAGAAGGCTGTTTACCATAGCATGGTCCGTAACTACCGAAATATCTGTGTACATGGCTTTCATCACCGCCACATAGGCTGCCCGCACGAAGTTTTCGTCCACCCCGCTCACCTCATATATTATATGTGGCTGAAAGAGCAGGGCAAACAAGCCCCCTGCAAGTGTGCCGGCCAGGAGTGCAGGCAGGGCCGGAACCTTGCGAACGATCAACCCAATGACCAGGGCCGGGACAAGAAACAAAACGGGGGTTACGGTGAAGGCCCCGTCAATGGCCGACAAAACAGGCTCTATATCATTTATGACTCCGTCCTGTGATCGAAACAATCCAATGAACATAAAGATGAGCAGGGCAATGGAAATGGAAGGAACCGTGGTCCAGGCCATATACCGGATGTGCGTGAAAAGGTCTGTGCCCGCCATGGCAGGAGCCAGGTTGGTAGTGTCGGATAATGGCGACATCTTATCCCCAAAATAGGCCCCCGATATGATGGCACCTCCAATGACGCCCTCCGGGATCCCCAATGTGCGCCCAATGCCAAGCAGGGCGACACCAAGGGTGGCCACTGTGCTCCAGGAACTCCCGGTGGCAAGTGATACAATAGCACTCACAATGCAGGCAGCCACCAGGAAAATGGTAGGATTCAGGACCTGAAGCCCGTAATAGATCATCGAAGGTACAATCCCGCTGAGCAACCATGTCCCCGCAAGCGACCCAATAAGAAACAGGATCAGTATCGCCGACATGGCTGAACCAATAGCCTTTACTATGCCTTTGTGAAGCGTTTCCCAGCGGTGCCCCATCCGGATAGCCACCAGCGCTGCAACAGCAGCCGAGAGGATCAAAACCATCTGGTTTGAGCCTGCCAACGCATCATCACCAAAAATAAAGACGTTGACAGATATCAGAACGGTAAGAAATATAACCGGGATCAATGCCTCAAAAAGCCTGGGACGCCTCACGGGGTTCGACATGGAGTGTATTCTTGTTTTGGATTGGAGTGTAAAATAAGAGTATTTTTTTTACATGAACAAACTCTGATCTTTATTTTCTTATCTGAAGCTTCATCAGAGTGGGATATGAAACCCGTATTCCAGGGACCCAGGAAATACAAACCCGGGAAGGATGCGGTCATAACGGTTCCAGCCCGTATGCAGCATCCGGCCTACCTTGTCAGTTTCCTGAAATGTTCCTCAAGTTCCCGGTCAGATGCAAAGGGCTGGCCTATGGCATCGTTTGCTGCAACAAGAAAATCTGCCTCTGTATGGGTCCTTTTTATCGCGGCAAAAACCTTTACGCTGTCAGAAAAAAGTCCCGACATATAATGCCATATGGCTTTCATCCATCCTGTCTGCCTCTGCTCTCCCGGTATGGCATTTTTTGCATGCTCCCATAAGCTACGATGAAAAGCATGAAGCCGCTCGCGCTTCTCATCTGCAGGAATTGCTACTCCCCGGATCTCATTGGCCAGGAAAGGATTTATCAGCGCACCCCGGCCGATCATCCAGTGACTCTGACCTTCAATAGTACCCTGCAGGAACCTGAAAGAGGTGGTATTGATGATGTCGCCATTGTAAATGAGCTTATGCCGGCAACGGCTTTTTACGTCAGCATACCTCCCGGGATCAGCCTCGCCGCTGTATAGCTGTAAACCCGTGCGCGGATGCAGGATGATCTCTTTCAATGGAAATAAATTAAGTATATCGATAACTGCGTATATTTCGCCTGCGTCAAAATAGCCGGTGCGGGTTTTTACAGACAAAGACATCTTCCGGGAAGCAAATATCTCGTGGCGAAATAGTTGTTCCAGGATCCGGCGTATGGCATCCGGATAGGGGAGCAGCCCGCTTCCTCTTTTTTTGTGTGTTATACGCCGGAAAGGGCATCCCAGGTTCCAGTTGATCATTTCATACCCCATCCCTGAAACTGCCCGGGCAAATGCAGCGATCTCTGCAGCGTCGTTACTGAGGATCTGCGGAATGGTATATGTGCGGTTGCCTTTGGCAGTGTCGAGGTCTTCGAGTTTAGAGGGGTGGACGTGTTGCTGGCCGCTTCCGGTTACGAAAGGAGCGTAGTACCTGTCGAAGCCCCCAATGTGGGTTTGAAAGGCCCGGCGGTAGGTCTTGTTTGTGATGCCCCTGAACGGGGCAAATGACAGGCTTAGTGACATTTATTAGTGTTTGTGCTCTTCTTC
>SL_5KL_010_SEDDRAFT_10001230_pt1 | contig 15658 bp, 6 predicted proteins | sample SodLakKL_010_SED_FD_9118 | JGI IMG/M metagenome (IMG submission 9118)
CCCGGGAACGAAGTTTCCGGGAAAAGACTTGCCGTTTTCTCCGAAAACGGCGACTGGAAAAAAGAGTTTGATTTTTAATAAAAAAAAAAGTTAAATAGTATTCTACTAAATAAAAAATATGGGAATTCATTTATTAAACCCGTGTACGCCTGGTACACGCAACCGATCTGTTTCCGATTTTAGTGAATTAACTCGTAAAAAGCCTGAGAAATCATTAACATCTTATAACCAAAGATCAAAAGGTCGTAATAACCGTGGTATTATTACTTGCCGCCACCGTGGTGGCGGCCATAAACGTTTATATCGTGAAATCGATTTTAGACGTGATAAAATTGGAGTGCCTGCAAAGGTCGTTTCAATTGAATATGATCCAAATAGAAATGCAAGAATTGCTCTTTTACGTTATGAAGATGGCGTAAAACGTTATATCTTACATCCACGTGGATTAAATCCAGGTGAAATGATTATTTCAGATTTAAATGCACCTATTTTGGTTGGTAACTCATTACCGTTACGTAATATTCCTTTAGGTGCTGAAATTCATAACGTTGAATTTCAACCAGGTGCTGGCGGACAATTAGCACGAGCTGCTGGTTCACTAGTTGAAATTCTAGCTAAAGAAGGAAATTTTGTAACTGTACGTTTACCTTCAAAAGAAATACGTTTTCTTTCAAAAAATAGTTGGGCTACTCTTGGCCAAGTTGGTAATGTTGAAGCTTACAATTTAACAATTGGGAAAGCAGGTCGTTCACGTTGGCTTGGAATACGTCCGACTGTACGTGGTTCAGCTATGAACCCTGTAGACCATCCACATGGTGGTGGTGAGGGTCGTGCTCCTATTGGTCATAGTCGTCCATTAACGCCTTGGGGACGTCCTGCTTTAGGTAAAATTACACGTAAGCCTAAAAAATTCAGTAATGTTTTTATTATTCGTAAACGTAAATAATAAATATAAAAAATTGATTCGATTCTCAATTTAAAAATTGAATCTTAACAGTGTATTATAAGAAGAGGTTTAGAAAAATGTATATCCGTGTTTTCTTCGGAAAACGCGGATATCTCGAATAAAATCTTTCTCCTGTCAATAAAACCACGAAGTGGTTTTATTGAGACTCCCGTTTGCAAAGAAAACGGGGGCTGGAAACGTTCTTTCCGGGAGAAAAAAGAAAATATCCAAACGACACTTTTTCTACGAAAAAGTCTCGTTCTCACAAAAACTCTTCGAGGTTTTGTTCCTCGTCGTTTTCTACGGAAACGATTACTGTGTCCCGAAAAGTTTGTCTCCGGGATCCATAAAAAAAGCCATTTTGGTTTACTAAACCAATTTCCGTTTTTATTCATTAGTTTTAAACTTGTACGATTCTTAAGTCTTTATGGCTGTAGATGAATATGATGTTAGAACTTAAGGTTGTAGAGTATCGATAATTATTATTCTTTTTCCTTACGACGGTGTTAATATTTATAACGCTATAAATCCAAATCTATGTGTTTGCCATGTAGAATTTATATTTAAGGTAATTTTCCTCCGTTTTTATAGAATTGTTCAAAATAAATTGGATTCCGTACCCATTTTTTCATTGTTAAAATTGTTTACGTCTTGATAAAAAATTTTTTAACATCTCCTATAAAATTTTCGGTTTTATTCGACTTTCTTCGAGATCTCTATTTTTAAAACAAGATCCGCGTTTTCGACGGCCGAAGGACTAGTTCGAAAAACACGGAAGTCTCAAATAAAAAAAAAGATTTGATCGGAGATAATCATAAATAAAAACAAGAATTTACTTTAATAATCCAAATCACATTTATTATTATGCCACGTTCAATTTCAAAAGGTCCATTTGTTGCAGGTCACTTATTAAAAAAAGTAGAAAAATTAAATAGTATGGGTAAAAAAATTGTAATGAAAACTTGGTCTCGTTCGTCAGTTATTATTCCACCTATGATAGGTCACACTATTGGAGTTTATAATGGGAGAGAACATATTCCTGTTTTTATTACTGATCAAATGGTTGGGCATAAACTAGGGGAGTTCTCCCTAACGCGTCTTTATCGTGGTCATGTTAAACAAGACAAAAAATCAAGACGTTAAACAAATCTTTTCTTGCGGTAACTAAGTTTCTGCGGCATAGAAACGGTGAGTTTTTGCTTTTCTCCCGGAAACAAGGTTTCCGGGAGAAAACGTCTACTTTTTTGTTTATTTCAATTTGATTAATTTAAGCAAAAAATGAGGTTTTAAAGAAAATCTACAAATAAATAAGTAAAATTTCTTTTCTTTACACTAAAAAAAGAGATTTTACTTATTAGCTATGTACAAAAACTTAAACAAATAAGAACAATCACTATTGTAACATTTTTAGTTATTAAATTTTAATTAAAAAAAAAAATAACTTTTAACTGGATGACAATAATTTAACTCTCAACATCCAGGTAAAATAACCATAAACTTAATTATCAAACTCAGTAAGACAATTTTTTTTTAACCCGCGTTTTTTTTTTTCAAGAACGCGGACATCTTTGTTTTCAACATAAATTTCATTTTCGGACTCTTTGCATTTTCCTGTTCGATTAGAGTTTGCAACATCGTCTCTAATACTTAAATCATCAAAAAGAAATTCGATGTATTGAAAAATACAATAGACTTTGTTTCAGAAACTGTAATAACTTCGTTGTGACCACGTTTTGTATCATACGGTGTGACCTAATCTTCACTAATTCAGAAACCAAAAAATCTTAAAAACGCGCTTATGCGTAATTCCCAATTATCTGTAATACTAATCTGTAGTGGTCCACTCCAAACTTCAACTGATGGAAGTACGATTTGACAATCATCTTTTTCCCAAACGGTTGCTTCTTAAATCAACTGTAATGTCTATGCTAAACGCTATCAGTTCGATAAAATACAAAATATCTTCGCATAAAATAGTAGGATTTGAGTAATATATCAATTATTACTTGGTGTTACAAATGGATTAACCAATTTGTTTTTCATGGAATACATTTTGTCTTATCACAAAAACGGTGGAGTTTTTGTCTAGGCCTTCGCTAGCCCGTAGGCGACGGCCTACGGCCTAGGTCGCGTCGGAATGTGCGACGCGATGCCCGTAGGTGACGCGACGCCCTACGGGCTAGCGTAGGACTAGTAGGAGTCGCGAAGGCCTAGGGAAACCCAGTTTTCTAAACCTTTTTTAGAAATATGCAATGGAGTTTCATACTTCATAAATTTGTTACTTTCTAATACAGCTAATGTATCAGTTTTTTAAAGATGATAGATTAGCTCAAGACTGCGAATGCGTTAAAACTTGAATAGTTATTTGATAAAGAAGGTTCTTCACCTTCTTCAGATTTCGAAAAATAACTAAATTAGTCAAACCCATTCTTAGTTAACTTATTAAGAAATGAATTGAAAATTGGCTATCTTCTACGAAAACCTTTCGTTCTGACAAAAACTCTTCGAGTTTTTATTTGTCATCTCCTTAATTCTTTTTTTGAAACTCTCGCGGAAACTTCCTTTCAAAAAAAGAATTAAGGAGAGTTGCTATCAATTTTCATTAAAAAAAATACCAATAAACAGCCTAATAAGCTTAGATTTTTTTAATTTTAAGCTTTAAGAATTGAAACTAATGTTTCAATTTCATTTTTTTAGGTCATTGTGTAGCTACTTTTTTTTAAGACTTTTTTTACTAGCGGGTAGTGGGACTCGAACCCACGCTTCAAGCTTGGAAGGCTTACACTCTACCAACTGAGTTATATCCGCATTTTTGCTTTCCCTCATGTACTTATATAACGTATATATATATACGTTAAAAGGTTTTTCAAAGGAATGTAAAATTATCGATCAGTTTAAAAGCTACAAAATATGACGATAGTATTCGCAAGTAGAATTAGCAACTTTTAGTTTGGAAGACTGGCACTTTACCCATTGAATTACATCTACTTTACTTTCATAATAATATTCTTTTTTATCTTTCTCCCGGAAACTTTGTTTCCGGGAGAAACTCGCCGTTTTCGTAGAAAACCGCGACTTTGTTCGAAAAAAAAAATTTCGGGAGAAATAAGAGATTTTCTCCGAAAATAGAAAATTTACGGCATTCATTTTCTTCCGCAAGGGACTACAACTCTTCGAGTTTTTGGTTTTTTTTTGCTGTCAATAAAACAACGAAGTTGTTTTATTGAGACTCCCGTTTCCTTTGAAAACGGGACTGTCGCGCAAACAACGTTTCCGCGAGACCCCCCTTTTCCAAAGGGAATGGCGAGAAACGCTTAACAACTTTTTCTTTATAAGATTAAATCTTATAAAAATCTTTTCTCACAAAAACCCGGAAAGTTTTGGTCATAGCGTGCGACGCGACCTAGGCCGTAGGCCGTCGCCTACGGGCTAGCGAAGGCCTAGGGAAACAAAGTTTCCTACACTTTTAAAGATAATTTCTAATTTTTGTGATACATATCATTGACTCAGGTTCAAATAAAACCATTAAGTCAATGATATATATCAATTATAAGTATATCTGATATTTATAATTATCGTTTATTAAATATTTTATTATGTCTAATAAAATCAGAGATCGAGATATTCGCGTTTTCCAAAGTCGCCGTTTTCGTAGAAAACGGCGACTTTGGAAAACGCAGATATTAATTTTGAATTTATAAGCGAATTTTAAACAAAATTTATCTATTAATCAAGTTTTAATATAGTTTTATCTAAAACTAACAGAGGCTTGCCAAACGAAAGCTAATAAAATAAATAAAACAGGGATAATAGGTAAAACATCTACAATTGGCGAAAAAGGTGCGTAAGCTTCAGGAAGTTTTGCAATTACCATTACTAAATTTGCCATAAAATTACTTCAATATATATTAATTTTTCAATTTAAGTATGTTTGTGGTGTGTATAAATAAAGTTTCATAACACAACAAAATAAAATTTATCATTTATCTTTGTGTTGTGCAAAGACCTATTGAGCTTCGCACAACTAGACTCTTTTTGATTTTCTATATTATTCTTTAAGATAGATCTTATCACAAAAAGAAAGAACAGCCCCCTTTTCTTTAAGGGGGGGGTCCCGCGGAGACGAACTTTCCGCAACAGAACATAACAATTTATGTTCTAAACCTGAGAGTCTTTTAACAAACGCTACTTTAAATTATGCTCACCTTAGAGCTATATTTCTTTCAATCTATGCTTATAAATATATTTTACAATACGTATTGTAGAAATACAATATTTTAAGCATAATCTTTAATTAAAAAGCTTAATTGGAAGTTAAATTTGTTATTCAATTAATGCAACACAAGTATAATTCCGTTTGAAGCCGGAGCTAAAACTAAAACTGAAAGAGTTTTTCGAAAGGGTTTCGCACGATAGCTGTCGGATCACACAACCCATAATTGAATTGAACACCATTTATTAATTCTTTTTAAATGAAATAATATGTGAAGCCAGGCAGTCCCGTTTCCGACGCAACCACTAGGCCTTCGCGCGTCGCCTACGGGAGGCGCGAAGGCCTAGTTCGTAAAACGGGAGTCTCAATAAAACAACGAAGTTGTTTTATTGATAGGGTTTTGAACAACTCTAAAAAAAGTTTGTACAAAACTTTTATAAATCAAATCTATTATTTTTAATAGGCGGCACCCGGATTCGAACTGGGGAATAAAGGATTTGCAATCCTCTGCCTTACCACTTGGCTATGCCGCCTTTTTAGGGAATTATACTTTTTATATATTAGCACTATAGGCGCAAAAAACTAGCATGTTAAAGAGGAGAGAAGCTAAAGCGACGACAATTAACAGATTTCCCGTCTTTTTTGAAAACGGGAAATCTGTTTGTCTAAAAAAAATTTATAATTTTTTTAAGATTCTGTGTATTTAAATAGATAATAGTATTATTATGCTATTAAACCTTTTGGTTAACTTTAAGAAAAATAAAATTCGAAACACACCTTATCAAATTTACCCTGTAAATTTGCTTTATCCCGGAAACTTGGTTTCCGGGATAAAGTCGCCGTTTTCGTAGAAAACGGCGACTTTAGTGATCTCGATTTTATTTTTCTTAAAGTTAAAAATGAAACAGAATGTGTAAGCCAGTTTAAACAGGATACACCAATTTCTTAATTTAATTGGTTTTGAATTAAGACTCTATTTTTTTTTTTAAGAGTTCGTAGAAGTTCCTTTTTTAGAATCTCCTTCAGATACTCCTTCAGGCTTTGTTTTTAAAGCTTCACGCGCTAAAAACAAAGATCTTACAACTTGTTTCTCTACTTTTTTTTTCCAAGCATTTTTGCGGATATTTTTCTTCGCTTTTGAAGTACGTTTTTGTTAACCTAAGGCGTTTATTTCTTTAATTTTGTGGTAAGCCGGTGAAAAACTAGAAGAGTTTCGGAGATCAAAAAGGGTTGTGCCACAATAGTCAAACTCGCTCTTTTATTCAAAAACGACGAGTTTTCTCCCGGGAATTCTTTCCCGGGAGAAAACAAAAAACGAAATAATATTAAAGAATTAAACCTCGGATTCCAAACCATTTTTGAGTTTTGGTTCTCAAATGGCTTTTCTTTTTCTTATTAGGTTCTTACTAAAAAGCCCTTATATAAAAAAGAGTTTCGTGTGCGATTTGAAATGACTTGGCACTACAGGTCTTTGGAAAAGGAAATAAAATCAATAAAATACAATAGTTGATTCTAAAAACAAAAACTCCAAGAGTTTTTGTGATTACATGCGTCGCGTCGCCTACGGGCTAGCGAAGGCCTAGTAGGAGTCGCAAAGGTCTAGGAAACGAGCTTTCCGACACCTTTTCTAATGTGTCGTTCTAAAAGAAACTCTTCGAGTTTTTGTGAAGAGACAATCCCGTTTTACGAGCTAGGCCTTCGCGACGCCCGAAGGGCTAGCGTCGAAAACGGGAGTCTCAATAAAACAACGAAGTTGTTTTATTGAGAGCTATTTTTTTTTTTAACCCCTTAAAAGGGAAATCTTTGTTTTTAACAAACTGTATAGGGTTAATTTACTGTTTACTTTCCACCCCTCCATTTTCTTTGGAAACGGAGGGGTGGAAAAAATAAAAAATACAGAAATGAAACTTTTTCGACGAAAAAGTTTCATTTCTGTATTTTTTATTTCCTATATTTAAGGACAATTTTTTTATTTGTCCCGATAATTTTATTTTTTAAAGAAAAAAACTAAAACAGAAGTAATTGTGTAAAAGCTTCAGGATCACAGATTGATAATTGAGCTAAAACTTTACGATTCAGCTGAATCGAACGTGTTTTTAAATAAAAAATAAATTCAGAATAATTTAGTCCATAGCGTCTAACAGCTGCGTTTAAACGAGTAATCCAAATACTTCGGAAGTCACGTTTTTTTTTTCTACGATTAGCGTAAGAATAACGTAAAGCTTTCATATTTTGTTGTTTTGCTGTACGATATAGGACTGAAGCTGAACCACGAAAACCTTTATTTAATTTTAGGATTTTTTTATGTCGTTTACGAGAAACATTACCACGTTTTACACGAGTCATTTTTTAGGTATTAATTATATTCCTTAATAAATAAGGAAGATTTGTTTTAAGCTTTTTTTTTTTTTTCAAAAACGTTTCGGGTAAAATCAAATATGTTAAGTTTTCTCCTTTGAACGTTTCCGGGAAAAACCCGTATTTTTCGTGGAAAATGTGGACTTTGAAAACAGACTCTGTAACATTTGAAATTTACTTTGTCACAAAAACTCTTGGGGTTTTTGTGAGAACGTGTAACGGCCAAAGGCCTAGGGAACAAGGTTTACTGCACTTTATTAAAAGCTTTAGATTAATTTAATAAAAAGATACGCCCTTATTTTGTCACTAAACTTACTTTTCTCAAAACTTTTAAGATTTAACAATAAAAAACATGTTAAAGAGTTTAGAACTCTTTGTAAACTGTATTGAACCAAATATCTTTTAAACATTATTTTTAATTGTAGATACAAATAATTAATGTGTATATAAAAAGTTTTAGAACCAGTTTAGTTTTTATGATAAATTTACGTTATAACAAAAGCTCTTCGAGTTTTTGCGAGAACGTGCAACGCGATGCCCGTAGGTGACGCGCCGACCGTAGGGGTAGCGAAGCCTAGTAGGAGTTGCGAAGGCCTAGGCGAACGAAGTTTGGTCAACTTTTTCTACGAAAAAGTTGCATTAGTTGGACTGTACAAATGAATAGGTATATGGGTTACCTTAGTTATAAATATTGAACTGGATAGTCCAAAGACCTTTAGATCTTTGGACTATCCTCAAGTTTTTAATCTTTTTTTTCTATATATATATATATATACTAATGTATAGTACATTAAATGGAAAGGTGGCAGAGTGGTTAATTGCACCAATTTTGAAAATTGGCGTGGCTTTGCGGTCACCGGGGGTTCGAATCCCTCCCTTTCCGATAAAAAATCAAATCATTAACGAGAAAAAAAGAAGGAAAAAAAAATGGCTAGATATATTGGACCCAAATTAAGAATTATTAGACGAATTGGTAAACTCCGTGGATTAACGCGTAAAAAACCTTTTCGTCGTGTGTATCGTGGAAAAGGACCTTTAAAAGGTAAAGTTATTCCACCAGGACAACATGGTTTAATAAAATTATTTAAAACTAGACCTTATGACTCTTGTGAGTCTGATTATTTAATTCGTCTAAAAGTAAAACAACGTCTACGTTATAACTATGGTTTAACTGAACGTCAATTAGTGAACTATGTTAGAAAAGCAAAGAAAATTAAAGAGGCTACAGGGCAAGTTTTACTTCAATTATTAGAAATGCGTTTAGACAATATTGTTTTTCGTTTAAACATGGCTCCTACTATCGTTGCTGCTCGCCAATTTATTAGTCATGGACATATACGTGTAAATAATAAAAAAGTAAATATTCCAAGTTATATGTGTAAACCTAAAGATGTTATCTCTGTTGCCATGAAGGAAAAATCCCTTACTCTTGTAAATAAAAACTTAAATGAATATTATCAACGTATGCGTTTTTACAAAAAACGTTTAGAAAAAACAATTGCATTCGTTCTATTTCAGTTAAAACTTGTTCCAAATATGGGCTCTGCTTTACAATTAATTAACGGTTCAGACACAGTATTAAAAATTAATAATAAACGTGTTCGCAATCCTAACCATATTTGTAATCCAAGAGATGTCTTATCTATTACAACAAATGAAGGTTCGCGTCAAATCAAATTATCTTAATAAATAGATGATTTTGTAAATTACCCATTAGGGTCCAACTTAAATGTTTTGTTTCAAGATAATCTCCGCGTTTTTACTCGAAAAACTCGCTAGGCCTTCCCTAGCCCATAGGCGACGCGACGCCCTACGGGCTAGGGAAGGCCTAGTAGTTGCGTCGGATTTCGAATAAAATCTTCGGTTTTATTCGATATTGTAAAAAAAGGTTTTGACATCTTTTATGTCTATACTAAACAAAAAAAAAGGAGATGTAATATACACAAATAATTCGAAATCAATTCAAATTTAATTGATTTTATGTCGTAAAAAATCGAAAACAAAAATATATGGCTGTACCAAGTGCGACTCGTTTTTAAAAGAAAAGTTTCCTATAACCAAGTTTCGGGCTTTGCATATATCATTTCGAATAAAATCTTCAATTTGATTCGAGATCTCCGCGTTTTCGAAGAAAACGCGGAGATTGTCATTTTTTCTGGCCATTCCTGTCAAAACGACCAAACTCGCTTTTTCGAACGCGAAAACAAAAAAAAAAATGAAGTACTAAATTAAAATGATATAAACCTATTTACTTAATTCAGAAAAGGTTTTATGTGAAGCCCTGTCAATAAAACAACGAAGTTGTTTTATTGAGACTCCCGTTTTACGCACTAGGCCTTCGCTAGACCGAAGGGCTAGCGTCGAAAACGGGAGTGTTGTGCGAAGCACCATAAAAAAAACTCTTCGAGTTTTTGTGAGGATGTGCGACGCTAGCCCTTCGGTCTAGCGAAGGCCTAAGGAAACAAATTTGCCTAAACTTTTATTATAAAAAAGTATCATATTCGCGTTTTTAAAAGGCAAATGCACTAGGCCTTCGCTAGCCCGAAGGGCTAGCGTCGGATCTTAAATAAAATCTTCTCTTTTATTCTAACTCGTCGAACTTCGCACAATTCTGAAATACTTCTATTTATTTCAATTATTCTTGAATAGACTTTATACTTAAAAAAATTGTAATACAAAATCATAAATTTTGTCGAATAAAATCGAAGATTTTATTCGATATCTTCACGTTTTTATTGGAAAAACGCGGAGATCTTTTTTTTAACTACAACCTCCGTCGCTGTTTTCGTAGAAAACAGCGGTTTTTTCCCGAAAATAACGTTTTCAGCCCCCCCCGTTTTCTTTGGAAACGGGAGTCCCAATAAAACAACNNNGTTGTTTTATTGACAGGAAGAAAGAAAACGGGAGTCTCGCAGAGACGAAGTTTTCACGACAAACGGTTCTAAAAAGAGAAGATTTTATGCATTGTTGAAAAGTAAGGCTAATATCATTAAGGAATTGAAAAGGAAAGTTTTTTCCCAAAATTTTTGGTCTTTTGGGCACTTTTAAAAAGCAACAATAAATCTATAACTTTTATATTAATATAGACAATTCGCTTTGTCGTAGATATCTTTAATAAAAAGGTATTAATTGAATCTTAAAGTATCTATAGTGCTCTCTCGGAAACAACTTGACGGGAGAAAAACAAAAACTCTTTGAATTTTTGTTTTAGTATCTTTCTGTAAAATTCAAAAAAAATAAAGCAAACTTTTGTCTTTAAATCTTCTACTCTTTCCCCATTTCATTATATTTCAAGCCTATCTTTTCTTTATTCAACTTTAACGAGGATATTCTCTATTGAAACAGATTCTGATCTATCACTTATTGATAATTTATTTATCTTTTTTTCGCGGAGGCAAAATTTCTGTTTTCCCGGAAACGAAGTTCCCGGGAAAAGACTCGGCGTTTTCTCTGTAGCGGATACTTGGTTTCCGCTACAACCCCCCGTTTTCTTTGAAAACGGGGGTTAGAAATAGAAAATTTACGGTGTAAATTCTCTTCTGCTACTTTTTAGTAAAAATAAAAATATATTCAAGAAATATATCGTAGAGAATTAGGATTCTTTTTTAAAATGTTTACGAAAAATCATATCCGCGTTTTGTTTGAAAAGCGCGAATATCTCGCATAAAAAACTCTACTTGATTTTATTCGAGATATAGAAATCTTTTATTTGTTACGCTAATTCATTATAGAATTAGTGCTTTCAATATATTTTTCACTTTATTACAAAAACTCGAAGAGTTTTTGTTAGAATTATAAGATCTATTTATTGGTTTACTCTTCGTAAGTTTAATAAAAAGACTTTTTTCTGTAGGTTCTGAAGAGATACAGGAACTAAAAAACTAAAGTTCTTGTATCTCTTCCTTTAATCTATTTTTAATCCCGTTTCTTCTTGTTGTAAATATTTATTTCTAATAAAATCGAAGATTTTATTAGAAATTAGACGCTAATGCTAGGCCTTCGCGACGTCCGCAGGCGACGCCCGAAGGCCTAGCAGGTTTTCCAAGAAAAACGTGGAGATAAGTAATTTTGCATATTTGTATGAATATTTTGGTTTTCGTTCTTACAAAAAGAGTTCAAGTTTTTTCAGAACGTGCCAAGCGACGCCCGTGGGCTAGCGAAGGTCTAGGGCAGCGAAGTTTTCTAAACTTTTTCTACGAAAAAGTTTAATTTCTTAATCTTTAATTTTTATGTTGTTTATAAAGTAGAAAATATACATTTTCTAGTCCTAATAATTGAATCTGTTTCGATTAACTCTATAAAAAAAATTATGGCCTTGGGAGGTTAGTAACCTTCGTTTCCGCCATTTCATAAAAAATTGACTTATTCTTGACAATAAAAAACTACAAGATATAATATCTTATAAGCATAAATTAATAAAAAATTTTTAAAGTTAATCAAGCCTGTTTAACTCAATTGGCAGAGTATCGGTTTTGTAAACCGAAGGTTGCTAGTTCGACTCTAGTAGCAGGCTTTAAAACATTATTAGTATGAAGCCATAAAAATAATTTATTAGTAACCACGAAAATAAAACTAGAGAAAAACAAAAACTCTTCTAGTTTTTCCCAAAAACAAGGGGTTAAACAGAATAAACCTGTTTATTCTGACGAACGTATTATTGGTCGAATAAATTGTTTTTATATCATATCTATGATATATAGATATATAGATATATAGATATATAGATATATAGATCTAGATCTAAATCTAATTGTGTTAAACTTTAGAGCTTGTAGCTCAGTGGACTAGAGCACATGGCTACGAACCATGTGGTCGGGGGTTCGAATCCCTCCTGGCTCAATTAAAATATAGTTATACAGCTATACATTAATGAATATAAGGTTATAATAACCTCCAAAAGAATTTTATCTTTTGGAGGTTCTCTTGCTCTCACGAACTGTACGTGATTGTTTTCAACAATACAGCTATTTAGCAAACGAGTTTTATCTTATCACGAAAAACTCAAAGAGTTTTCGTGATAATGTGCGACGGACGAAGACCTAGGAAACTTCGTTTCCTAAACTTTGTCTCCCGGAAACTTTGTTTCCGGGAGACAAAGTCTCATTCGATTTATTAAATCCTTGTTAATCCACTATACATTACTATTCGTTCTTTTTCTTTGAACTTTTTCCAGGGCCAGTTTAACTCTAGCCTTCTTGCTCTTAACTTGACCGGCTCTACGTAACTCTAATCCTTCCGCAAGGAGTGATTTAGCTCGGATTCATTCAAAACATCTAGATTTGGTATTTGTTGAGCCTAACTAGCTAAACCTACTTTCTCTAAACGAGTAAGTGGAGTTTGTTTTTTAAACATTACGCGATTGTTTATCCTTTAGCTAAGTCGCCTCAACGTTTACCTGTTGAATTTGATTTTACTACTTGAATTCTAAACTTAACGATAGATTCTGCAATTCCCTGCACTAGATTGCTAAGATATTTGCCGTGTACGTATTTTTCTACGATACGTACTACTTCGCACTTTTCAAGACACGCGGTCGTTTTTTCCTATAAATATCTAATTTGCACTTTAAAGCTATCCATAGTGGATACATTGGCGCCCACTCCGAATCAATTTACCAAGAGCAAGGGAAGCTGCCGATTTGGATATACCGGACATGATATCTTATTGGGCTATTACCTTCTCGATTTCACCTCTCGTACATTTATCATCCTGAACCTTGCTACCATTTTTGATACAATACAGTGAAACGAGCAATATTAACTCTACCAGCCACTAATCCTAGCCCTACGGGCGTCGCCTTTGGCTCTTTATTTTTGCATTTCAGCTCTGCTACCAGGCCGTTCTCGTCCTAGGACCCTTCTTTAACAGGTGCGCCGCTTGCGTAGCTTCTGGAGATTGTTGGAGAGGTAATTCTGCGGTGCTTGGTTCTTTTTCAGGTTATTCTTAAGATTGTCTTGTTGCTTTTGAAGCAATAAAAATTTTTTAATTGTGTCTAATTACTTTGGCTTGTTACCTATAGCCTATAGATGTTGGCCCCTTTTATCATTCAGACTGTTTTTTAGAGAACCTCTCTCCTAGAGGTCTAGAGTGAGACTCTTTGCCAGTCTTAATCTTAACAAAGCTTTCTGCATGTAGTACTCTATGATATACTAGTTTGTTATCCGACGAAATAATTTTATTCAGACTAAGGCACTGTCCTGTTCTTTCGAAAACTCGCCCACTAAGGGGCTTCAGTATGTAGACCCTCTCTCGACAATAGGTTTTATCTACCAATCATTTGCCAGATGCATTAGTGAGTTCAATTAGTTCCCTCTTATTAATTAATGGAAAGTTAGGAGCTAGCAATAGAGTACATTCTTTGTCTAGGCGTGCTGGAGTGAACAGAGTTCTGCGCATCCCGAAGGTCAGTTTAAACTCCAGATGGAATTCATGATCTGTTTCTGGACACGTATTCTTTGCAAAAGCAACCTCTATCAGTTCGTACTAAGGTTAAGGCGGGCTTTTCTTAATACCCTTTCTAGTTAGGCAATATTAATTCATGCGTCTTTTCGACACCTCGCGGCTTCCCACTAAAATACAAAGCCGCTTCTCTATATTCCTTCGTTTTACCTATTTTAATTCTTTACCATCCAAAATGCTTTCTACGCAGGAAGCGAGTATCCGCAAGTCCCTGATAGCATTTCACTAGCCAAGTAAGTCCGAAGGTTTATTTCCGATCATAGGAAAGGCTGTTTTATTCTATCTACAGCATTAAAGAGATAGCACTTCAAATGTACATCTCAGCCTAATCTAAAATCAAGATTGGACTCTTACCTGAGGAAAGAGCGCCAGACCCGAGCTCCGGCCTGCGACAAGACTAACGTTGTGTCTACGCCCGGGCACATTTATACTTGAAAAAATTAAGTTCTAAATAAGAGTTAGCGTATTACTCTAACTGCCTATCAAATAAATAGTTCTTCTTAACACATTAGTATTAACGATAATTTTTGTAAAATCAACATAAATATAATTAAAGTAAGATTCAATCTAAATAACTATTGACTTTACTTTAAACATAGGATATATTTATTAAAACCCTGATAAGCGGGTATAGCTCAATGGTTAGAGCGACGCCTTGCCAAGGCGTAGGTTGTGCGTTCGAGTCGCATTACCCGCTAAAAATAAGATATATATATCCTTTGATTATTGAAGATAAAAAAGAAATTTATCAGAATTTCTTTTTGCACTGTGTAGGAATTGAACCTACCTTAAAACGATTATGAGTCGTTTGCCTAATCCGCTCGGCCAACAGTGCTCTTGCTTTTTTAAAGTTTCCCTTCTGTTGTGCGAAACCCTGTCGTATAAAGCTCTCTCGTGCGAAGCCTAATTGAGCTTCGCACGAGAGAGATAAATTTATGTACTAATGTCTTTTTATCATTTATTATGTATACGTATTTAGCATATAATATACATATATTATATGCTTTTTGTGATAGATGTTCCTAACATCTATCAGGTCCATTTATATATATATATAGCTACTATATATAATTCGCAATTTAGTAACTAGTAATAAAATATTTTGTTTGATAGTGTAATTCAATAATTACACTATTTAATTATACTTATAATTTATTTATAAGTATTTTGTACTCCCCAGGTAGGACTTGAACCTACGACCCATCGGTTAACAGCCGATTGCTCTACCACTGAGCTACTGAAGATATGAAATTAACTTTTGATATATATATATATTATATATATATTTTTTTCTTTTGTTTCGGAAACTTTATAACAAAAACTCTTGGGGTTTTTGTTTTTTCGATCGCGGAAACAAAGTTTCCGCGAGGCTCCCCTTTAAAAGAGCACGGGCTTATTCATTCAAAATGAATAAAAAGAATGATATACTGCTCTTAATATAAAAAACGTTTTAATACCCGCGTTTTTTTGAGTAAAAACGCGGATATTAAAATAAAAACGGTTGTTCTAACAAAGACGAAAAATTTAGGCAGCGTGAAAAAAGATTTCACGTTTCAACTTATAAAAAGTATCTCCGCGTTTTTCTTGGAAAAACGTGGAGATCTCGAATAAAACCGAAGATTTTATTCGAGATAGTTTTAAAAAAATTCGAGCGCCTTTTGATGAAAAAAAAAAAAAAAAAA
>SL_5KL_010_SEDDRAFT_10001231_pt1 | contig 15655 bp, 13 predicted proteins | sample SodLakKL_010_SED_FD_9118 | JGI IMG/M metagenome (IMG submission 9118)
GCCCTGCCGAGCCTCCAGGCCCAGGTCGGCGGGGGCGAGCAGTGGGCGCTGGCTCATGGCCACGGCGCGCTGGACGCGGTTGATCAGCTCGCGCACGTTGCCCGGCCAGCTGTGCCGGCGCAGTGCCCCCAGGGCCTGGCCGGTGAAGCCGCGCACCGGGCTGAGGTAAGCGCTGCGAAAGCGCTCCAGGAAGACGTGGGCCAGGCGCTCGATATCGTCGCCCCGCTCGCGCAGGGGCGGGACGTCCACGCGCAGCACATTGAGCCGGTAGTAGAGGTCCTCGCGAAAGCGTCCGGCCTCGACGGCGGCGGCCAGGTCCACGTGGGTGGCGGCGACAACGCGTACGTCCAGGGGGATGTGTTCGGTGCCGCCGACCCGGGTCAACGCCCGCTCCTCGAGCACGCGCAGCAGGTTGACCTGGTGGTCCAGGGTCAGCTCGCCGACCTCATCGAGGAGGATGGTGCCGCCCTGGGCCCGCTCCAGGTGTCCGAAGCGGCGCTGCTGTGCGCCGGTGAAGGCGCCGCGCTCATGGCCGAAGAGTTCCGATTGGACCAGGTTGGCGGGGATCGCACCGCAGTTGACCGCGACGAAGGGGCCGTCGGCGCGGGGCGAGGCGTGGTGGATGGCCTGGGCGGCCAGCTCCTTGCCCGAGCCGCTCTCGCCGTGGATCAGCACCGTGGCCGGGCAGCGTGCCACCTTGGTCAGATCGCGGCGCAGGGCCTGGATGCCGGGGCTGTCGCCGAGGATGCCGCCGGTATCGGCCGTCAGCTCGGCCTGGCGGGCGCGGGCGTGACGGCGCAGCTGCGCCATGCCGGCGGCGTGGCCGAGGACCGTGGCCAGGCGCTCGGGGTCCGCGGGCAGGGTATGGAAGTCGAAGAAAGCACTGGCGAGCAGGGCCTCCATCGCGTCGTTGGCCTGCCCGTTGGCCGGGTCGCAGAGGGCGATCCATTCCACGCCGCTGCCCCCGGCGAGAAAGCGCTGGCAAGCCTCGACGTTATCCGCGGTGACCCGCATCAGCCCCACCGGCGGATGGTCGGCGGTGAGCAGCCGCTCGATGGTCGCCCAGTCCTCGACACGGGTCAGGGACCAGCCCAGCGGAGGGTTGGGGGGGCGCAGGAGGGGGGCGGTGGTGCCGGGGGTGACGCTCAGGGCTTGGCGCAGTCCCGCGGCGGCGCGGGCGAGGGTTGGGGCTCCCATGCGATTGTCTCTCCTGGCAGGTGGTACGGAATGGACACACCGCTCAGCAGAATCCGTGCCATGGCGCCAGGTCTTTGATCAGAGTGGTTTTTTGTAGAGGGGGCAGCCGCTTCGACGATGCGGTGTTAAAACCGTCGACAGCGCCCGGGTTGCATCATCCCAAGGAACCGGCCATCAAGGCGGCAGAAGATCGCGGCGAACCGGGCCAAAAGCAGCCGCGCACCGCTCTGCCTCGCTTTTCCGGTGCGGCTGGCGCCGCGGCTCATGCCGGGGCTTTTCCCGGAGATGCCGTACGAGGCAGGAGAATAGGAGTTTGGGGAGGGATGGTGGAGCCGAGGGGAGTCGAACCCCTGACCTCGACAATGCGAATGTCGCGCTCTCCCAACTGAGCTACGGCCCCATCGATCAGTCGCGCACTCTACCACGCGCGGCCGCTGCACAAAACCCCCCGGGCGGCCCTTGCAACCGGCCGGCCGCCCTTGGAAACTGCCCCCATGGATACCCTGACCCTGCCCCGGCCCGATGACTGGCACCTGCATCTGCGCGACGGTGCCCTCCTTGAGGCCGTCGCCCCCCAGGCCGCGGCGGTTTTCTCCCGCGCGATCATCATGCCCAACCTGCAGCCGCCGGTGACCACGGTGGAGCAGGCGGCGGCCTATCGGCAGCGCATCCTGGCTGCGCTGCCGGCGGGCTCGACCTTTGAGCCGCTGATGACGCTCTATCTCACCGACAACACGCCGCCGGAGGAGATCGCCCGGGCGTCGGCCAGCGGCTTCGTCCACGCCGTCAAGCTCTACCCGGCGGGGGCCACCACGCACTCCGACGCCGGCGTTACCGATCTGTTGCTCTGCTACGACGCCCTGGCGGCGATGGAGGAGCACGGCCTGCCGCTGCTCATCCACGGTGAGCGGACCGGGCCGGAGCTGGATATCTTCGAGCGCGAGACGGCCTTCATCGATGATGTCCTGCAGCCGCTGCTCGACCGCCACCCGCGGCTGAGGGTGGTCCTCGAGCATGTCACCACCGCCGAGGGCGCCGAGCTGGTCACCGGCGACGATCCGCGCCTGGCCGGGACCTTTACGCCGCAGCACCTGCTCTACAACCGCAACGACCTGCTCGTCGGCGGGCTCAAGCCGCACTACTACTGCATGCCGATCCTCAAGCGCGAGGCCGACCGCGAGGCGCTGCTCGAGGCGGCCACCTCGGGGCATCCGCGGGTCTTTCTCGGCACCGACTCCGCCCCCCATCCCCAGGGGGCCAAGGAGTCGGCCTGCGGCTGCGCCGGCTGCTACACCGCGCCCATCGCGCTGTCGCTCTATGCCGAGGCCTTCGAGGCCGCCGGGGCGCTGGAGCGGCTGGCGGACTTTGCCGGGCGCAACGGTCCGGCCTTCTACGGGCTGCCGGTCAACCAGGAGACGGTGACCCTGGAGCGGGCCCCGCTGGAGGTGCCGGCGAGCTACCCCGGTGGCGATGCGCCGGTGGTGCCGTTGCGCGCCGGCGAGACGCTGGCCTGGCGCCTGCGCCAACCCTAGGGTGGGTGGGATGAGCGTGCCCGGGACCCGTTTTACGATGCCCGCCAGGCGGTGGCCGAGTTCGGTCGGCGCCGCGGACCTGCCGCAGAGGATGGAGACACCATGAGTGATGAGACGGTTCAGCAGACCATTGCCCGTCAGGTGACGGAGAACCCGATCCTGCTGTACATGAAGGGCAGCCCGGATCAGCCCATGTGCGGCTTCTCGCAGCGGGCGGCCCAGGCGCTGGCCGGCTGCGGGCGGGAGTTCGCCTACGTGGACGTGCTCCAGGATGAGCGCATCCGTCAGGGCATCAAGGACTACGGCGACTGGCCGACCATCCCGCAGCTCTACATCGACGGGGAGCTGGTCGGCGGCTGTGACATCATCATGGAGATGTTCGACTCCGGCGAGCTCCAGCAGATGGTCGAGGCCGCCGGGGCCGGCGCCAGCGGCTGACGGCGGCGGCTTGCTCGCGGGCACGGGGCGCCGTAGCATGCGGCACCTTCACCCAGTTACGGCAGCCCCATGAGCGAGCACAACGCCCCGCAGACGTCGTCGGACGACGCACAGCGCATCCAGAGCACCGAGATCCCGCCGCTGCGCACCCGCTTCCGGGCGTTCCTGCCGGTGGTGGTGGACGTGGAGACGGGTGGCCTGCAGGCGGAGACCGATGCGCTGCTGCAGATCGCCGCGGTGATCCTGCGTGCCGATGAGCACAGTGGCCGGCTCTATCCGGCGGAGACGCACACCTGCCACGTGCAGCCCTTCGAAGGCGCGCGCATCGACCCCAAGGCGCTGGAGCTCAACGGCATCGACCCCGAGCATCCGCTGCGCATGGCGGTGCCCGAGCGCGATGCCCTGGGCAAGGTGTTCAACCCGGTTCGCCAGGAGCTGCGCAACACCGGCTGCAACCGGGCGGTGCTGGTCGGCCACAACGCCTTCTTCGACCTGGCCTTCCTCAATGCCGCGGTGACGCGGACCAACTTCAAGCGCAACCCCTTTCATCCCTTCTCGAGCTTCGACACCGCCACCCTGGGCGGGCTCGCCTACGGGCAGACGGTGCTGGCTAAGGCGGTGAAGGCGGCGGGGATCGAGTGGGACGCCAAGGAGGCCCACTCGGCCATCTACGACGCCGAGAAGACCGCCGAGCTCTTCTGTGCCATCGTCAACCGCTGGGACGAGCACTGCGGTCGCCCCTCAAGCTTCTAACCGCCACCGGCCGCGGCGGCTCTTTACCGTGAATCCAAGGGGTTGCGGTGCTTGCGCCCGCTCCGGCCGCCGGTTACTTTAGACGTTTTTTCCCGGCTCCCGGAGTCGGTTGCCGCGTGTATGAGACCGTCCATGGAAGCCCTGATCCCGACCTACAACCGCCTGCCCGTTGCCTTCACCCGGGGTGAGGGGGCGTGGCTCTACGACGAGCAGGGTCGCGCCTACCTCGACGGCGTGGCCGGCATTGCCGTGTGCGGGCTCGGCCACAGCCATCCGGCCATCGCTCGCGTGGTGGCCGAGCAGGCGCAGACGCTGGTGCACACCTCGAACCTCTATCGGGTGCCGCTGCAGGAGCGCCTGGCCGAGCGCCTGTGTGCCGCCGCCGGGATGAGCGCGGCGTTCTTCTGCAACTCCGGCGCTGAGGCCAACGAGGCGGCCATCAAGCTCGCCCGCCGCCACGCGGCGGCGCTGGGGGTGGGGGCACCGCAGATCGTGGTCGCCGACGGCGCCTTCCACGGGCGGACCCTGGGGGCGCTGGCGGCCACCGGCAATCCCGCCGCCCACGAGGGCTTCGCGCCGCTGCCCGAGGGGTTCCGGCGGGTGCCCTACGGGGATGCCGACGCCGTGGCGGCCATCGACGATGACGCCGTCTGTGCCGTGCTGGTGGAGCCGATCCAGGGCGAGGGCGGGGTGCGGATCCCGCCGGCGGATTACCTGGCGCGGCTGCGCCGGCTCTGTGATGAGCGTGGCTGGCTGCTGATGCTCGATGAGGTGCAGACCGGCATGGGTCGCACCGGGACGCTGTTCGCCTTTGAGCAGGCCGGCATCTGCCCGGATGTGCTGATCCTGGCCAAGGCTCTGGGCAACGGGCTGCCCATCGGCGCCTGCCTGGCCGCGGCCGGGTGTGCCGGGACCCTGGGGCCGGGGAGCCACGGGACCACCTACGGCGGCAACCCGCTGGCTGCCCGTGCCGCGCTGGCGGTGCTCGACACCCTGGAAGACGAGGCGCTGCCGGCCGCGGCCGAGCGCGCCGGCGAGGCGCTGCGCGCCCGGCTGGCCGAGGGGCTGGCCGATCTGGAGGGGGTGCGGGAGATCCGCGGCCGGGGTCTGATGACCGGCATCGAGCTCGCCGGCGATGCCAGCGCCCTGCCGCGCCAGGCCCTGGAGTCGGGGCTGCTGATCAACGTCACCGCCGGCAGTGTGGTGCGCCTGGTGCCGCCGCTGACCCTGAGCGACGATGAGGTCTGTCAGCTCGCCGACGGCGTGATCGATCTGGTGCGCCGCCACCTGGTCGGCGCCTGAACTGAACCGAACCGAACCACGGAGGGCGTCTTTGATGCGCCACTTCCTCACCCTGCGTGACTGCTCCGCCGAGGAGATCCACCAGCTGCTGCGCCGGGCCACGGAACTGCGCGAGATGCACCGCGCCGGGCAGCTGCACCAGCCCCTGCAGGGCCGGGTGCTGGGGATGGTCTTCGAGAAGTCCTCCACGCGCACCCGGGTCTCGTTCGAGGCGGGCATGGCCCAGCTTGGCGGTCATGCGCTGTTCCTCTCGCCGCGGGATACCCAGCTTGGGCGCGGTGAGCCGGTGGAGGACACGGCGCGGGTGATCTCGCGCATGGTCGATGCGGTGATGATCCGCACCTTCGGTCACGACATGCTCGAGCGCTTCGCCGCCTACTCGGCCGCGCCGGTGATCAACGGCCTCTCGGATCTCTCGCATCCGTGCCAGCTGCTCGCCGACCTGCAGACCTTCACCGAGCACCGCGGGCCGATCACGGATCGGCGCGTGGCGTGGATCGGCGACGGCAACAACATGTGCCACAGTTGGATCGAGGCCGCCGGACTGCTCGGCTTCGACCTGCATATCGCCGCGCCGCCCGGCTACCGCCCGGAAGCGGATATCCTGGCGCTTGGCGGCGAGCGGGTGCGGCTCTTCGACGATGCCTACGCCGCCGCCGAGGGCGCGGATCTGGTGACCACCGATGTCTGGGCGAGCATGGGCCAGGAGAGCGAGCAGGCCGCCCGCGAGGAGGCCTTCCGCGGTTTCTGCGTCACCGAGTCGCTGATGGAGTGCGCCGGCCCCGAGGCGCTGTTCATGCACTGCCTGCCCGCGCACCGCGGCGAGGAGGTGGAGGCCGCCGTACTCGAGGGGCCGCAGAGCGTCGTCTGGGACGAGGCCGAGAACCGCCTCCATGCGCAGAAGGCGCTGCTCGAATTCCTCATGCTCAGCCCGGAGCCGTGAACACGGCCGGCTGAATCCTGCACACTGAACCCTAACGACTGAACACTGCCCAGGAGCCTTCCATGTCGGACGTCAAGAAGGTCGTACTCGCCTACTCCGGCGGTCTCGATACCTCCGTCATCCTCAAGTGGCTTGAGGAGACCTACGGCTGCGAGGTGGTGACATTCACCGCCGATCTCGGCCAGGGCGAGGAGCTTGAGCCCGCCCGGCGCAAGGCGGAGGCGTTCGGGATCCGCGAGATCTACGTCGACGATCTGCGCGAGGAGTTCGCCCGCGACTTCGTCTTCCCCATGTTCCGCGCCAACGCCGTCTACGAGGGCGAGTACCTGCTCGGCACCTCCATCGCCCGGCCGCTGATCGCCAAGCGGCAGGTGGAGATTGCCCGTGAGACCGGTGCGGACGCCGTCGCCCATGGCGCCACCGGCAAGGGCAACGATCAGGTCCGCTTCGAGCTCGGCTACTACGGCCTGGAGCCGGGGATCAAGGTCATCGCGCCGTGGCGTGAGTGGGATCTCAACTCCCGCGAGCGGCTGCTGCAGTACGCCGAGCGCCACGGCATCGACATCGAGGGCAAGCGCGAGGAGGGCGGTGCGCCGTACTCCATGGACGCCAACCTGCTGCACATCTCCTACGAGGGCGGGGTCCTGGAGGACACCTGGACCGAGGCCGAGGCGGACATGTGGCAGTGGACCTGCTCGCCGGAGGCGGCGCCGGATGAGCCGCAGTACGTGGACATCGAGTTCGCCGGCGGCGATCCGGTGGCCATCGACGGCGAGCGCCTCTCGCCGGCCTCACTGCTCGGCCGGCTGAATGACCTCGGTGCCCGCCACGGCATCGGCCGGATCGACATCGTCGAGAACCGTTACGTGGGCATGAAATCCCGCGGCTGCTACGAGACCCCGGGCGGGACCATCCTCCTGCGCGCCCACCGCGCCATGGAGTCGATCACCCTCGATCGCGACGCCGCGCACCTCAAGGACGAGCTGATGCCGCGCTACGCCGAGCTGGTCTACAACGGCTACTGGTTCGCCCCGGAGCGCGAGGCGCTGCAGGCGATGATCGATCAGACCCAGCAGGTGGTCGAGGGCACCGTGCGCCTGAAGCTCTACAAGGGCAACGTCATCGTCGTCGGCCGCCAGTCGCCGCAAAGCCTCTTCGACGCCTCGGTGGCCACCTTCGAGGACGACGCCGGGGCCTACGACCAGAAGGACGCCGAGGGCTTTATCCGCCTCAACGCCCTGCGTCTGCGCCTCGGCGCTAAGCGCCGCGGCTGACTCCGGTCGGGTCGCGTAGCCGCTGCCGGTGGGTCATCGCCGGCAGCGGTGCCCGCTGCTTGGTGGGGCGGCGCGTGCGGAGATCGACCGGGCGCGCCAGCGGCCCGGCTCTCAGGTCCGCTCCGGGTCCTTCTCCGGAAAGCTGCACAGATCGGCGATGACGCATGCCCCGCAGCGGGGGCGGCGGGCGGTGCAGGTGTAGCGCCCGTGCAGGATCAGCCAGTGGTGGGCGTGGAGCCGGAACGGCTCCGGCGTCACTGCCTCCAGTCCTTCCTCCACCTCGCGCACGTTCTTCCCCGGCGCCAGCCCGGTTCGGTTGGCGACGCGGAAGATGTGCGTATCCACGGCGATGGTCGGCTCGCCGAAGGCGACGTTGAGGATGACGTTGGCCGTCTTGCGCCCGACGCCGGGCAGCGCCTCGAGGGCGGCGCGCTCGCGGGGGACCGCGCCGCCGTGGTGTTCGATCAGCTGCCGGCTGGCGGCGATGATGTTGCGCGCCTTGTTGTTGTAGAGGCCGATGTGCTGGATGTACGGCTTGAGCCCGTCCTCGCCCAGCTCGAGCATCGCCTGCGGGGTGTTGGCCACCGGAAAGAGGGCGCGGGTGGCGCGGTTGACGCTCTCATCGGTGCTCTGCGCCGAGAGCGAGACCGCCACCAGCAGCTCGAAGGGGGTCTCGTAGAGCAGCTCCGTCTGCGGCTCGGGCAGCGCCTCGCTCAGCCGTCGGTAGAGCTCGTGGCGGTGCTCAGCGTCCATGGCGGTCGTCGATGCGGTTTTTGATCGCCAGCAGCAGGGCGAGGCCGATGAACGCCCCCGGCGGCAGGATGGCGAGCAGGAAGACGTCGCCGTCGACCAGTTCCACCGTCCAGCCGGCGGCGGCCGGGCCGAAGAGCTGCTCGGCGCCGTCGAGCAGGGTGCCGCGGCCGATGAGCTCGCGCAGGGCGCCGAGGACGATCAGCACGGCGGCGAAGCCGGTGCCGGTGGCGATCCCATCCAGCGCCGCCGGGCCCACCGGCTGCCGTGAGGCGAACGCCTCGGCGCGGGCGAGGATGGCGCAGTTGGTGACGATCAGCGGCAGGAACAGTCCGAGGGTGCGGTAGAGGTCGTGGAGCCACGCCGCCACCACCAGCTCGACGATGGTGACGAAGGCGGCGATGACCAGGATGAAGACCGGGATGCGCACATCCTGCGGGACGATGTTGCGGATCAGCGAGACCACCACGCTCGAGGCGGTGACCACCAGCAGCGTGGCGATGCCCAGCCCCAGCCCGGCCACGGCGGTGGTGGTCACCGCCAGCAGCGGGCAGAGGCCGAGGAGCTGGACCAGGGCGGCGTTGTTGCCCCACAGGCCGTCGCGGAAGATGCTGCGGGTCGTCGGTGTCTGGCTCATCCGGTGGGCCCCTCGTCGCTGTGACCGTCGGCCTGCGGGTCGATGGCGGTGGCGTCCTCGGCGTGTTCAACCCCGCGGTAGGCTTCCGGCTCGGCGGTGTAGTCGATCAGCACGGCGCGCACGGCATCGACCACCGCCCGGGCGGTGATGGTCGCCCCGGTGATGCCGTCGAACGCCCCGCCGTCCTGGCGCACGTGCCAGTCGTCTTCCGGTGGGTCGCCCAGGGCGCGTCCATCGAAGCCGTACATCCAGTCGCTGCGTGCCGTCTCGATGGCGTCCCCAAGCCCCGGTGTCTCGCGGTGGGCCACGGTGCGCACGCCGATGATCTCGCCGTCGGCGTCGATGCCGATAAGCAGCCGGATGGTGCCGGCGTAGCCCTCCGGCGTTTCCACCTCGACGGCCGCGCCCAGGTAGGTGTCCTCGGCGTAGGCGGGGTAGATGCGCAGCGGCGTGGCGTGATCCAGCGGGTTGGGGCGCTCGTAGACCTGGTCTTCCGGGGCGTTGTCGTGGCCGTCGGGCAGCACCGCGGCCAGGCGATCGAGCACCACCTGGCGCTCGGCGGTGGCGATCTGCTCGCGGGTCTGCTCGTGGATCAGTGCCACAGCAGCCAGGCCGATGCCCACGAACAGGGCCAGGATGCCCCCGGCACGCAGGCTCACCGGTAGCCTCATGCCGCCTCCCCGGCGCTGCGGCGCACCACATAGTCGAGCAGCGGTGCGGTGGCGTTGAGCATCAGCACGGCGAAGGCGAAGCCGTCCGGGTGGCCGCCGAGCTCACGGATGACCAGGGCCACGGCGCCGATGAGCACGGCGTAGATCAGCCGCGCGCTCGGCTCGCGCGGGGCGCTGACCGGGTCCGTGGCAATAAAGAACGCCACCAGCAGCGTCGCCCCGGAGAGCAGGTGGAAGAGGACCGGGGCGCCGTCGCCGAGCTGCAGGAGTGCGGCGGTGGCGGCGGTGCCGGCGAGCACGCCCAGCGGCAGGCGCCAGTCGGTGATGCGCAGCGCGAGCAGGAAGGCGCCGCCGAGCAGGAAGGCGCCGCCGAGCCACAGCCAGGCCCCGGCGGCCTGGGTCTGTCCGAGCAGCCCCCCATCGCCGGGCAGGGCGGCGAAGCCCTCGGTGGCCAGCCGGTCCAGCGGCGTGGCGTGGGTCATGGCGTCGGCGATGGGCGCCAGGCCGCCGGTAAGGAAGTACTGCAGGGCCTCTGCGGCGGGGATCGCCGCGCCAAGGGCGGGCTCCGGCGCCGGCCACAGGCTCACCGCCTGCGGGAAGGCGAGGACCACCGCCAGGTAGCCGACCATGGCCGGGTTGAAGATGTTCTGGCCCAGCCCGCCGTAGACCTGCTTGCCCAGCAGTACCGCCAGGGCGCCGGCCAGCGCCGGGATCCAGAAGGGCAGCAGCGGCGGCAGGGCGATGCCGATGATCAGCGCCGCCAGCGGCGTGCTGCCGTCGGCCAGCGCCGGACCCACCGGGCGGCCGCGCAGGCGCAGGGTCAGCGCCTCGGCGGCGACGCCGGCACCAAGGGCGGCGGCGATATTGAGCAGTACGCCCACGCCGAAGAGCCAGACCATGACGCCCGCCCCCGGCAACAGGGCGAGCAGGACCAGTCCCATGATCCTGGGCGTTGTGGGTGCCGCCAAGCTCAACCCTCCGTGGTCTCGCTCGAGCGGTTCTGCTCGGCCTTGGCGGCCATGGCCTCACGCTTGCGCCGGCGCGCCTCCTCCTTCTCGCGCTGGCGGCGGGCCTCGCGGGCCTGCCGGGCCTCGTGGCGCTGCCGGGCCCGCTCGGCCTGTTCCCGCTCGCGCATGCGCGAGCGTACGGCATCGCGGGCGTGGCCGGTGATCGCCGCCAGGGGGATGGAGCTGGGGCAGACGAGCTCACAGCTCGAGCAGCCGGTGCAGCGCATGGGGTCGATGTCGATGTGCTCGGCGGCCTCGCCGACGCCGACACCGGCGCGGATGCGCCGGGCCATCTCGAACGGCTGCAGGCCCTCGGGGCAGACCTCGGCGCAGCGCCCGCAGCTGATGCACGGCTGCTCGAACAGCGGCGCCTCGTCGGCGGACTCCACCACCACGCCGTTCATGCCGTGGGTCAGCGGCACCCGGCGGTCGGTGATCGGGGTGCCCATGATGCCGCCGCCGACGATGGTCCGGCAGCCCGGGGTGCCGGCCTCGCCGATGAGCTCGGTCAGCGGGGTGCCGACCCGGACCCAGTAGTTGCCCGGCTCGGCGATGCCGCCGCCGGTGACGGTCACCAGGCGCTCCACCGACGGCTCGCCCTGGTGGACGGCGCGGTGGATGGCGTCGAGGGTGGAGACGTTCTGGCAGACCACCCCCACCGCCGGCGGCCGCGCCCCGGCGGGCACCGTGCGGCCGGTGGTCGGGTAGACGATGTGGCGCTCGTTGCCGGCCGGGTAGTCGCCGCCGACGCGCACCACCTGGATGTTGGCCTCGGCGGCCTCGATGGCCGCCTCGGCCGCGGCGGCGGCCTCGGGGGCGGTGTCCTTCACGGCCATGAGGATGCGCTCGGCGCCGCAGGCCCGGGCGGCGATGCGCGCCCCGTCGATGATCGCCTCGGCGCGCAGGCGCAGCAGCGACTCGTCGCAGGTGAGGTAGGTGTCGCACTCGACGCCGTTGACCACCAGGGTGTCGACGCCGCTGCGCGCGGCGTCGGCGAGCTTCAGCGCCGAGGGGAAGGCCGCCCCGCCCATGCCGCGTACGCCGGCATCGGCGATGCGCCGCAGCAGGGTATCCGGCTCCGCCTGCAGCGGGGCCTCGATGGGCGGCATGGCGGTTTCGCGGCAGTCGGCGCCGTCGGCCTCGAGGATCAGGCACGCGGCGGTGCCGCCGGCCGGGTGGACGATGGGCCGGCGCTCGATGGCGCTGACCACCCCGGAGGTGGGGGCGTGCAGCGGCACGCCGCTGCGTCCCTCGCTGACCCGGGTGCCGCGGCGGACGTGCTCGCCCACGGCCACGGTGGCCGCGACCTCGGCCCCGGTGTGATCGAGCAGCGGCAGCACCAGCTGCGCCGGCAGGGCCAGGCTGCCGATCGGGCCGCTGCGCGAGCGGTCCTTGGCGCCGGCCACGGCCACGCCGCGCCGGCGCGGCTGCACCTGCTGGTGGCGCAGCGGGCCGGGGCGCTGCTCCGGCCGCGCGGCGGTGGACTGGGGCGTGGGCAGCGGCCGGATGCGGGCGTTCAGCGGCGGCTCCACGGACTCCATGGTGATGCAGTCCATGGGGCAGGCCTCGACGCACAGCCGGCAGCCAGTGCACTCGTCGGCGAGGACGGTGTGCACCTGGCGCTGGGCGCCGACGATGGCGTCCACCGGGCAGGCCGGCAGGCAGCGGGTGCAGCCGATGCACTGGCTCTCGTCGATAAAGGCAACGGCCGGGCCGGTGTTGTCGTCGGCCACCGGCTCGGGGTCGACCTGCAGGAGATCGGCGATGGCCCGCGCGGTGGCGTTGCCGCCGGGGGTGCACAGGTTGGTGGCGGCCTCGCCAGCGGCCACGGCCTCGGCGTAGGGGCGGCAGCCCGGGTAGCCGCACTGTCCGCACTGGGTCTGCGGCAGCAGCTCGTCGATGTGCCCGACCACCGGGTCGCGTTGCGCGGCCAGGCGACGCCCGGCAGCGCCGAGGCCGACACCGCAGAGACCGGCGATGGCTGTAAGGGTCAGGACCGCGCTGAACATAGGCGACAGGGTACCATGATCGTGAAAAGCCTCACGTATTGCCCGGCAAGAGGTCGAGCCGGGTCATGCGCAGGGAGTCGTCCCGCGGACGGGGCTGCTCCTGCTCCTCGGCTGCCTCGAGGACCTCGGGGGCGGCGTAGATGGTGGCCTCGGCGCGCAGCGCCAGGGCGATGGCGTCGCTCGAGCGGCTGTCGATATAGCGCATCTCGCCGCCCTCCTCGGGCTCGATGGCCAGGGCGGCGACGTAGGCCCCATCGACGATGGCGTCGATGTAGACCGCCTCGAGGCTGTAGCCGGTGGCGCGCAGCACGCTGCCGAACAGGTCGTGGGTCATCGGCCGCGGCGGCTCGACGCCGTGCAGGGCGTCGTGGATCGCCTGCGCCTCGGCCGGGCCGATGAAGATCGGCACCACCTGCTCGCTGTCCGGCTCGCCGAGCAGGACCACCGGTGCCGGCGCGCCGCCCTCCTCCAGGGCCAGGGTGGAGACCTCGACGACCACCATGTCATCCGGATCGCCGGCCAGCTTACGCTCGTTGGCCTGGGCCAGGCCGGCGAAGCCCATGAAACCCATGGAGAGGATTCCGGCGCTGACCAGGGCGATCGGCGCGCCGCGGAAGGCGCGCGGCACCTCGGCGCTCTCCAGGCGCTCACGCAGGGCGGCGAAGATCACCAGCACCAGCCCGAAGCCGGCCGCCGCCGCGGCACCGTACACCGCCGAGGCGATCAGATCGTGCTCACCGCGCAGGTTGAGCAGGGCCACGCCGAGCACCGCGCAGTTGGTGGTGATCAGCGGCAGATAGAGCCCGAGCACCTGCTGGAGCATGGGGCTGGTGAAGCGCACGGCCATCTCGGTCAGCTGCACGGCGATGGCGATGATCAGGATGAAGGTCGGCGTGCGCAGGTACTCCGCATCGAGCGGCACTAGGATGTACGTGAAGGCCAGGTAGCTCAGCACCGAGGCGAGGGTCAGTACGAAGGCGGTGGCCGCTGCCATGCCCGCGGCGGTCTCCACCTTGCGCGAGACGCCCAGAAACGGGCACAGCCCGAGGAACTGGGTGAGCACGAAGTTGTTGACCAGTACGGCCGCCACGGCCAATAACAGGAGATCCATCGCCATCCCCATGTTGGAAATCGGTGGCTTGATCCGTTACGAACAGGGTGAACTTAACACCCCAGCCTTGTTGTCCACTACTTGATGAACAACCCACAGGTAGAAAGCCTTATGACGGTAGCACAAGGTATGCAGCATCGACGTACGACGTTGGCCCTGGTGGCCGCACTGGCAACGGCCCTGATCGCCCTGGTGAGCACGCCGGCGCTGGCCGACGATCTGGAGCACCTCCAGCCGGACGAGCGCAATACGGTGGAGATCTTCCAGCGCTACGGGCCTTCGGTGGTGGCCATCGAGGTGGAGGTCCGGGGTGAGCGCGTGGATCCCTTCGAGCGTATTCCGGAGGGGATGGTCCCGCCGCAGTTCCGCGAGTTCTTCGAGCGCGATCGTCCGCGCGGCGAGGCGCCCCGGCGCCAGGGGGCGGGCAGTGGCTTTCTGATCGATGACGCCGGCCATATCGTCACCAATTACCACGTCATCCGCAACGCCCTGGAGGAGGAGAGCGTGGAGCTGCGCGAGGGCGCCTCGGTGAAGCTCAGCTTCGCCGAGCACGACGCCGTACCGGCCCGGGTGGTCGGCGCCAACGCCCTCTACGATCTGGCGTTGCTCAAGCCCGAGGATCCGGACACCATCCCCGAGGATGCCGAGCCGCTGACCCTGGCGGACTCGGATCAGACCCTGGTTGGGCAGAAAACCATTGCCATCGGCAATCCCTTCGGGCTCAGCTCGACGGTGACCACGGGGATCGTCTCCGGCGTCGGCCGGGATCTGCCGGGCATCGGGCAGATCGAGATCCCCATGATTCAGACCGATGCGGCGATCAACCCCGGCAACTCCGGCGGGCCGCTGCTCAACTCCGCCGGTGAGGTCATCGGCGTGAACACGGCCATCGTCCCCGGCGGCGGCGGACTGGCCGGCCGTGGCGGCTCGGTGGGCGTGGGCTTTGCCGTGCCCAGCAACCTCCTCCACGAGAGCCTGGACGAGATGGAGGAGGGCGGTCTGACGGATCTGACTTCCCGGGCCCGTCTGGGCGTGATGGTCGCCGGCCTGGAGGGGTACCCCGAGGGGATCCGCGAGCGGCTGAACCTGCCGGAGCGCGGCGTGATGGTGGTTGATGTGGAGTCGGGCAGTCCGGCCGAGGAGGCGGGGCTGCAGGGGGCGTCGTTCGAGGTGAATGTCGAGGGGCGTGCCATGCCGGCGGATGGTGATGTCATCACGCATGTCAACGGTGAGGCGGTTTCGGAGCCACGGCAGTTGCAGCGTCTGGTCTTTGCCCGGCGGGCGGGGGATTCGGTGACGTTGACGGTGCTGCGGGATGGTTCGGAGCGTGAGGTTGAGGTGGAGCTCCGGGAGGTGCCGCGGGAGCAGCAGCGGCGCCGGTAGTTCAGGGCCGAGGCCCGCGTCGGCTTGTACGGGGCCCCCGTGGGCGGTTGTGGTGGTGGGGACCCGGTGCCGATGAGCGTGCCCCGCCTGGCGGCGGGGTCCCCTGTGCTGCTCGCCCGGCGGGGCCGCTCGCTCAACTCGCGGCGCTGGCGCGCCGCTCGGACAAGATCTCGCTGTTCAGCGCGAACCAGGAGAGGTTCGCGCTGAACCCCCTTCCGGGCTGCGCTGCTCGGCACGCTCAAAAGGCCACCGGGTCCCCACCGCCACAACCGCCCACGGGGGTTCGGCATGCGTGTGTCCCTTCCCGTCGCAGAGATTTGGGGGGACGGCCTGCGTCGGGTGATGCGCCCGCTTTCCTAGTGCCAAATGCGCCGTCCCTGGGCATCGGGTGCCCCGGGGTCAGGCTTTTTGGGTGTGATTGGAAAGCGCCGCGGAGGTAGCGGTGCTGCCGCCGGCTCGGTGGTTCGGTGGGCATTGGGGGAATGGGCCGATGCCGGTTAGAGCGTTGGTTGGGTGGCGGGGGTGCCGGGTGCCTTTCTGAGTGCGCCGAGCAGCACAGTCCCGGCGGGGGATCCGCGCGAACCTTTGCCGGTTCGCGCGGATCAGCGAGCGTCAGCGCGGCGCAGCCGCGCATTGCGAGCGGCCCCG
>SL_5KL_010_SEDDRAFT_10001232_pt1 | contig 15648 bp, 20 predicted proteins | sample SodLakKL_010_SED_FD_9118 | JGI IMG/M metagenome (IMG submission 9118)
TCTTTTTTCTTGATCTTCTTTAATCCTCGCATCAATGCTGTTATTGTTGAGAATAGATACGGTAGGAGTTTTACCATCTCTTCCTTATGCTGTGAGGTCTAAACGACCCTCATCAACATAAATTACAGCGGCCTCATCAATATTTATCGATTGGGAAATTCTTGTTTTTGCATTGCCGGCAGGCTCTTGCTTGCTGTGCGGAACAGGGCAGCAAGTGCCCTGTTCACCTTTTTCTTGTCCAGGGTGTTGGAAAAACCGACCATCCAGATTGCTGCAGTTGTCTGTCCATATATATCGGTAACAGGGACGCAAACAGCGTTAACCCCCTGGATGTATTCTTCGAAATCGGTAGCGTAACCTTGTTCCCGTACCTTTTTAATTTCCTCGATGTATTCAGCTTTACCGGTAATCGAGTTTTCGGTAAACCCGGGGAGTGGATCCCTCAGGATCCGCGTTAATTCCTGGTCTGCGAATGAAGCTAAAATAACTTTACCGGCAGCCCCCGCCACCAGGGGGATTCTGCTGCCCACCGGGGCGGAGAGCTTAAGTCCGGATGGGTTGTCAACTTTTTCAATGATGGTAATTTTTTCGCCATCAGAAACGCCCAAAAAAACAGTTTCCTTGAATTCACGGAATAAATCTTCCATGGCAGGCCGTAGCAATACCCTTAAATCATCACCGGCAAAGGCCCTGTTACCCAGTTCAACCAGGGTAGGGCCCAGGCTGAATTTTTTACTGGAATTCTGGGTGATAACTCCCAGGTCAAGGAAAGCCTGGGCAATGCCATGCAGCGTGCCTTTGGACATATTTAACTCACGGGCAAGCTCACTGATCCCCATTTTTTCCGGGCTTCCGGCAATTTCTTTAAGCATGGCAAAGGCCTTGTACAATATCGGGGCGCTGTAACCGGCTGCTGTTTTCTTTATTGTCATAATCCCAACTCCATTATCATTAAATAAGCAATGCCCGGGATCATTAACTGGAAGCCGGAACCTGTTGCAGGCATAAATCAGTTGGCAACAGGATCCGGTAAAATGTTTGTTATCAGCCTGGGCGGTACGTTATTTCCCGTCTTTTTCTTTTGCTTCCCTGGCGTCTTTAAGGCCGCGCCAGATTTTTTCTGGAGTAAGGGGCAGCTCAGCAATACGCACTCCAATGGCGTCATAGACAGCGTTGGCAACACAGCCCAGGGTTGGTGTCGTGGCCCCTTCACCCACTTCTTTCACGCCCCAGGGACCATTGGGTTCAAAAGTATCAAGCACCAGGGATTCAACATGCGGCATATCGAGTGCAGTCGGCATGCGGTATTCCGCAAAGTTTCCGTTAAGCAGTTTTCCTTTTTCGTCGAAAACCACCTTTTCCCAGATCGTTTCCCCGATACCCATGGAAAATGCGCCGTGAACCTGTCCGTGCAGCAGCTGCGGGTTAATCACGAAGCCGCTGTCATGTACATCCCAGGTTCCCTGTAATTTTGTGAGGCCCGTCTCCATGTCTACTTCAACTTCGCACACCTGGGTAGCGCTGCTGTAGGCCGGTGATGTACCCACTGCTGCTCCCTTGTGTTTGCCCCCCAGTTTCCCCGGATGATAATAACCTGTGCCGGTCAATACACCATGCTTCACGAAATAAGCCCGGGCAGCTTCGGCAAAGGTAATATTTACAGCCGGTTCCTGTTTTACGTAGACGATGCCTTCCTCGCAATCCAGTTCGTCCGGAGAAAGCTTGCCCGAACGGTAGCCGCCGTCTTCCTTAACTTCCAGCATTTCTGCGGCCTGGGCAAGTATTTTCTTTTTCACCTCTTCGCCCGCCCTGCGTACTGCCCAGCCGGCCATTAAAGTTTGCCGGCTGGCGTAGGCGCCAAAGTCAAGCGTAGCCAGATCGGTGTCCCTGGTGCAGATCGAAATGTCTTCGTAAGGGTAACCCATGGCCTGTGCAGCCATCTGGGTAAGCACCGTATCACTGCCCTGGCCGATATCTACCGCCTGTGTATAAAGAATGGCATGGGTGCCGTCATTGTAGATCTTGATCATGGCCACGGAATGGGGCAGGTCGGTCCGATACATGCAGAAACCCGCACCGGAGACAAAACCGCCGTTGCCCACGCCGATTCCCTTGCCCGCGCTCATTTTACCTTTTTTCTCTTTCCACCCGGACACATCCCGCGCCAGTTCGTTCGCTTCTTTTAAATAGTACGATTTCACTTCGTAGCCGTTTGGAGTAATCGTGTTTGCCTGGCGGGCATTGATAATGCGCATTTCGATGGGGTCGATGCCGAGATCTTCGGCGATGTGATCAAGGTGACTCTCAAAGGCATATCGGGGGTGTGGCTGTCCATGTCCTCTCTGTGCACCGCAGGGCGGCAGGTTGGTCACGTAACGGTATGCATCAAACCTGTAATTGTCGAAATCATAAAGGACTGTGAGCAGCGAGCCGGCATAATAAGATGTGGCTACACCCAGGCCGGTGTAAGCGCCGCCGTCTAAAATGGTTTCGTTTTCCACGAAAATAATTTTACCTTCCCTGGTAACACCAGTAGTGTAAGTCATGTCCATGCCATGGCGACCGCGGCCGTTTAACCAGACTTCTTCCATGTCAAAAAACATCTTGACAGGCTGACCGGTTATCCTGGAAAGGGCTACGGCTGCAACATCCAGGCCGCTGACATCGAGTTTACCGCCGAAACCGGCGCCCACATAGGGTATTGTAACCCGCACGTCCCCTTCCTTCATGTTAAAGATGCGGGCCAGGTGATGCTGCAGGTAGTGGGCTGATTGGTGAGCGGCATGAACATGGACTCTTTTCCCCTCCCAGTTGGCGATCGTGCAATGGGGTTCGATAACCCCATGCAGCGTACGCTGACCTACCAGGCGGTCGGTACGGATGTAATGAGCATCTTTCTTGGCTTGCTCTACGTCTCCGAATTCAAGGTGTATTTCGGTGTTTACATTGCCCGGGTATTCTTCAAAAATCTGCGGCGCGTCTTCCCTGGCTGCTTCCGAGGGTGTAAAGACTGCCGGCAGTACTTCGTACTCCACCTTGATCAACTGCAGGGCTTTGTAAACTGTTTCCTCATCAACGGCGCAAACAGCGCCAATTTTGTCACCGTAATACCTGACTTTGTCGCTGCAAAAAATAGTTTCATCATAGCGTGCGGGGCTGAGACCGTACTTCGTTGAAGGGACATCTTTAGCGGTAATAATTGCTTTAACGCCGGGTAGTTTTTCGGCCTCGGAAGTGTCTATCTTGAGAATACGGGCATGGGCTTCGGTGCTGCGAATAAGCTTCCCGTAAAGCATGTTGGAAAACTTAAGGTCAGCGGTAAACTTACCCCGGCCGGTTACTTTATCCAGCACATCGGTTCTTTTAAGGTCCTTCCCGATATAGGCATAACTTTTATGTTGATTTAAATACGAGAATTTTTTGTTCATTAAAATCACCCTTCCCTTTCCTGCTGGCTGGCCGCAGCGTCTAATACTGCCTCGACGTAGTGAATGTAACCGGTACAGCGGCACAGGTTACCCGCAATAGCATCGCGCACTTGATGTTCGGTAGGCCGGGGGTTATTCAAAAGCAGTGCCTTGGCCGACATGAGGATTCCTGGAGCACAAAATCCACATTGCGGTGCTGCATGTTCGATAAATTTTTCCTGGAGGATATCAAGCTTTGCATCTGCGGCAAGGCCTTCAACAGTTGTGATTTCTCGTCCGTTTACACTTATAGTTAGAATCATGCATGAATTAACCGGCTTCCCATCCAGCAGCACGGTGCAGGCTCCACAGTCACCCTGTTCGCACGCTCTCTTGGTGCCGGTAAGATCAAGGTCTTCCCGCAGGAAGTTAACCAGCAAACTATTTGCTTTAATCATTCTGGTATGCAAGATACCATTTATCGTTATTGAAACCAGGTAATGCTTAATGCCATCTTTGTCAACCACAAAATTAGCCATTATTAACGCTCCTTTTCTTAAACGTGACCCTCGGCAACAGCTTTCTGCAATGCACGCCGGGTATAGATACGCACCATATCCATGCGGTATTCGGCCGAGGCGCGGATGTCGGAGATAGGCCGGCATATAGCAGACGCCACAACCCCTGCTTCTTCAAACAACCCGGTGTTTACCGGTTTGCCCCTGAGCATGTTTTCTGCATTTATAGTCCGCATGGGAACTGGTGAAACAGCGCCGAGGACTATTCTTACGTCTTTAAGCAGATCATCTTCAAGCATTACAGCAGCGGCTACCCCGACCAGGGCTAATGCGCCTGACGCGCGCAAGCTGTACTTAAGATAAGTGCTGCCGGTAAAACCGTTATCGGGAATAATAAATTCGGTGATGAGTTCATCATCTCTTAATACAGTCTGGTTAGGTCCCGTGAAGACCTCTTCCAGCGGCAGGGTCCGTTCTCCCCCGGTCCCTACGATCCTGGCTGTTGTGTCAAGGGCTATGAGTATTGGCGGCAGGTCGGCGGATGGTACAGCGTTACTGATATTGCCCCCAACGGTGCCTAAATTGCGGACCTGGTTGTTCGCCAGTTGATGAGCTGCTTCAGCTACTGACAGGTATTTTTCCTGCAGTACCTTCGAATTCTGTATGTCGTTGTGGGTGACTCCGGCACCGATCACCACGCCTTTACCGGGCACGTGCTCAATTTTTTTCAGTTCCGGCAGATGCCCGATGCCAACAAGAACTTCCGGTGCCAGTAAATCATTTTTCATCTTTACTAATAGATCGGTGCCGCCGGCGATTGCCCTGGCTTTCGAACCATGCTCAGCTAATACCCGGCAAGCTTCTTCGACGCTTTCCGGGGTATAATATTCAAAATCACGTAAATACACTTTACTCATCCTCATTTTTTTTAATTTATCTTATCAAGTATGTCTTTAAAAAAGGTTCTTATTTATGCCGATATTGTTATTACCCGAAACCAATTTAAATTCTTTTTATGATTATATTACTATCGACGCGGTGAAAATAGCAGGCAGTTTGTTAGCCTGCGGCCATAAGCCTGAACCCTAACCTCCGCCAACCATAAAATTAACCAGGAGTTTTAGTAAAGTGATCCTGTCATCGGCCGTAAGGATGATGGCACCCTTCTCATCAGTAATATGGATGGTTGCCGGGTCATCTTTTGATTCAACCATTTTCCATCCAGTGTTACGCAATTTATCCCAGTAATGAGAAGTCCAGCCATACCCATCATTCCAATAGATCTTGGTGTCCACAAAAGGAATTCCCTTGTTGATTTCGTTAATTTCCTCCTGTGTCATTTCCTTTGCTTCCATATTCTAAGCCTCCAGTTCACTTTCATCCCGCGGACAGCCGGAAATTGCAGTGGTCCTGGCATTCACTACCCTGCTCCGACTTAACAATTCTCTTGCCGGCCCGGGGGCATTTTACCAGGGAGTCTTTGTAATGGGGACAGACAACCCACCCGGGAGCTTCTACTTTGAAGCCGTTGCACCTGGTGCAGCGGATCCCCGTAGCTGTAGCTTCAAGCTCAGAGCTAAACCTTATCTGCTTGCAATCCACACAGTAAGCGTACTCCCAGTTTTTAATTGTCTCGCTGTAGTGTTCAATCCCCTGTTTTTGTTCCCGTGCCCGTTCTTGTTCGTGTATTGCCCTGATGATGGCCGGAGTTTTGTGAAAAATTGAAAAACCGTTAGGGTGACACAGCTCGTTATCATTACTGTTCAAAGAAACAACCTCCCTATTCGTTCACTATGACGAACTACTGTTCTGTTCTGTTGTTATTATAACACTAAATCAGAAAACAGAAAATACTTTCAGAAAAAGTATATTCACCGATTTTGAAGTAGTACTTGATTCTACATTATCGACCGTTATCTTACTCTCACCAGTAGGCTTGCAATCGTCAAAAGCCCTTCAAATAAGGAGTTCTGGGCTGGATATCGGCTAAAATACGCCAAAGAAAGGTATGATATATGTAGAAGTAAATATGACACTTAATTGTTGTGGGATTCAGGTTTTTAGAGCATAAAACGCCTAAACTAAAGGATGTCTTCCCCGCATACAATGCCATAAATAACCCTGCATTTACTGTTGAATTCGCCTGCTCTTTTGCTAAATTAAAGAAGGAGGCGATAATAAGGAATTAAGGAGGTTTTAAAATGAACTGGGGCAAGCAACAATCAGGTATCAATAAGTATTGTTGCTGGTGCAGGAAAGATATTCCTGAAAATACTCCAGTATACGGATTAACTGCTAGGTTTAGAAAAGATGCAGAAGCTACCCATGTTACTTATTTAGTTCCTCAAGTTTATCTAATTGAATCTTTTTTGCCAGGACGATCAGGGTGTCAGAGTGCCTGAGTTCAAAAAGGGGGTTGGGATTAATTATAATATCTTTGTCCCCGCGTTTTACTCCCAGGACAATCACCCCGGTTCTTTTTGGCAGTTCAGCATCTAAAAAGCTAACTCTATCTAGAGCGGAACCCTCTTTAATAATTAATTCTTCAATATTATAAACCGCTTCACCTACATAATTTACAACATCAAGAAATGATACCACCGAAGGTGAAAGAGCCATTGTAGCCATACGTATTCCGCCGATTTCCTCAGGAGAAACTACATTATTTACCCCTGCCATGAATAACTGCTTAGTGACATTATGATCCGAAGCCCGTGAAACAATGTATAAGTTCTGATTTATAGATCGAGCTGTAAGCACTGTAAAGACGTTATCCGCATCACTTGTAAGGCTGCAGAAAAGACCTTTGCCCCTATCAATACCTGCTTTTAATAAATCTTCTGCAACTTTAGCATCACCAACCAATCCCACGCCCCCTTTATCAATTACATGATCAATTTTTTCTTTATCCGTATCAATAGCTACATAGTTTTCCCCTGCTCCAATTAATTGATCAATGATAAAGCTTCCGGTACGCCCGACTCCACATACAATATAGTGATCTTTTAACTTGGCTGCTGCTTTTTCCATTTTCTTCCCCCGCATTAAGTGTCCAAATTCTCCTTCGATAACAACCTCGCTAACCACTGATATAGCGAAAGCAACAATAAGCAAAGCAGAAAAAATTAGGACAATGGTGTAAATCCTGCCCTGAGTGCTTAATTCTTGAACCTCTCCAAAGCCGACTGTGGAAATTGTAATTACGGTCATATAAAAACTTTCCAGGGAATCCATGCCTTCAAACAACATGTAACCAAAAGTACCGCCGACCAATAGGAAAAACATCAACATGAAAACCAGGTACACTTTATGCTGGGTTTCCATATAACATCACCACCCAGGGGTTTCTGTTTTGTAATGCTCTTTACAAAAAAAGTTTCTCAGTTTCAAGCTTATCGTGTGGACTTTAAAAAATCTTTTTATTTAATAATTATGTTTCGCTTTCCAATATTAAAAATCCTTCAACTTAATAATATACTTCATCTGGCCGTTAGTGATGGTTTGATACCTGCCGGATAGAAATAATTAACAATATCTTAACACGTTTCCCGTAAATAAGCCGTTTATGTTCACTATAATAAATAAGTAGTTTACTCAAAAAGCAATATATCAGGAGGCTTGCGATCATTGTTACAAAAGATTATGAACAGAACCCTGTGGCAAGGAATCATTTTATTAACATTTTTAGTGTTTGGCTTTCTCCACGCTCATGACAATATCTATCCTTCCGCTCATGCACTTTGTCCTTTCGGGGGTCTGGTGAGCATATATTCGGTAATTGCCGAAGGTACTTTTGTCCACAGAACCCACGGTTCATCTTTATTTCTTATGGTTGCTGTTATCCTCTCGGCAATTCTACTGGGAAGGATATTTTGTGGTTGGTTTTGTCCACTTGGCACTTTAGGAGAATGGTCACGCCGTTTAGGAAAAAGGCTGGGCATTAGAAAAATTGAAATTGATGGTTTGCTCGATATCTTACTAAAATCTCTAAAATACATTTTACTGGGGGCAATCCTTTATCTCGTCTGGTCTATTGGGGAACTTTTCTACAAAGGATGGTGTCCCTGGTCTGCTTTCATGACTGTATTTGAGCCTGATGAGTTAATCGAAGACGTTTTAATGGGTGGCATCATTCTTGTTGTTGTTCTGGGCTTATCTTTGTCTATTGAAAGATTTTTTTGTCGTTACCTCTGTCCTTTAGGTGCCGCTCTTTCTATTTTTAACCGTTTCAGCTTGATCAAACCGATCCGAAGAGAAGAATGCAGAAACTGTAACGCCTGTAATAAAGTATGTCCGGTTGATATAGACTTAACCAGTATGGAAACTATTAACGACAGCAACTGTATAAGATGTTATAAGTGTGTAGATAAATGCCCTGAAAAAGGAGCCTTTACTTTCAACAAAAAGTCGCTGAAATCATATCAAGCCGGACTAATAGCTGTCCTGGTTATAGGGATAACTATAACTTCTACTATCCAAATGGGTTACTGGGAAAGAGGAAGGACTTTATCTTCACAAGGATTAGGCTCAACCCAGGCAACTATGGAGAATATTGATTTAGAATTTCAGGAGATTACCGCAAATAAAAGTTTAGAAGAAATATCTGAAATGACCGGGCTCTCAGTTGCTACGATTATTGATGCCTGGAATTTACCTGACTCTTATTCTTCGCAATCTACTTTAAGAGAAGTTTCTGAAGAAACTGGTTTATCCAGAAGACAACTGATTATTAAACTAACTGAACAACCTTGAGCTGGTGGCTAATTTCAATTAAAACAGCTCCCAGGGAACCTTAAGTATTAAGCCCTGTTGATGGTGCAAAAGATGTTATCTGAAAGAGTAGCAAGTTATTACCAGCTCGATAACAATTATAAAGGCTCACAAGTGAGGATAAAGCCGGTATAGAAAGTTAATATTGATGATTTTCTTGTTGAATAGCAAAAAATACGAAAGTAGAAGTTACATTATGAGCAAAGATGAAACTGGCAGTTCGCATTTTAAAAATATAAGAAGTTACTTTAATCTTGCTAAAGACCGACTTCAGTCACCCTTTAACTATCCAGAACATAAAAAAAAGTGGTAGTTGTCTCCAATAATTATAAACTGCTATTGGCTTTAAATGATCTCACCGAAAAGGAAAATGCCCAGCTGAGACATGCACGGTCAAAGATAACAACTGTAGAAGCGAAGATGATAAAAAGGCTTTAATGGTCTGGAAAGAAAGACAGGTTAAAGAATACTGACTTATATCGTAAAAAGATCCGGTAACAGTCAAAAATGCCCTGGGGCACAGTAGTATTACAATTACTATGGTTTATGTCCATCTTGTTGGAGCTGATGTGGAGAAGGCTTTGTCGGGTGGGGGCAGTGGTTAAACTTTTTATTGTAGAAGTATGGTTTATTGAATAAATCAAACAGAGTTGGGGATAAGCCTCGGCTCTTTTTCTTGGAAAATTGTAAAAAAAATTCAGACAGTTATGACGAATTGTTTTCAAACATAAAGAATCTATTTGATCTAAGAAATAAATCAGAAGATGATTTTCGGAAAGTATGCTCAGATTTTGGAGAGGGAACATATAAAAAATTTTTTTATAAACATAGAAAAGGTAATCCGGTTGACAACTCTGAGCTATTTGAACAAGTTGCCCCGGGCAGTTTTAAAGTGATAAGCCTTTTTAAATACGATTTGTAGAAGTAAGTTATGGTTTTCATATATATTACAGTTAGAGTTTAATAAAAAATGATGTATATAATAGTGGAGAATGATTATCACAGCATAGTTTGATTATAAAACTAACCAGGCCCTGAAAGCCCACGAAGAAGAAGCTTCTTCTGAAAGGATTCAGCCTGGCGAATTGTTCTTAGAAATTGAAAATCAGCTTTTACCGGTACCACTTTTAAACCCATACTGGGCAAAAAGGCTGGCCGGCGGATTTAAAGTAGCTGCTGTGCGCAGGCACCTGGAGTTTGAACAGATTCAAGCCTGCCAGGGGCTTGATCCTGACTTTGACTTAGAAAAACTGTGGCATTTTACCGACCAAAAGGAACTGGTCGGTAAAAGGGACGGTAAATAATTCCTGCCCGCTGAGCCTCTGAACATCAGTACTTTTAGAGCAAGGAGCCCGCCCCTTGGAGGCGGTCAGCTTTCCGGAAGTCATTTTACAGCCGGTTATCGAGGCTTTAAACACAGACTACGGGATTAAGCCGGGGCAGCTTTTAAACGCCTACCAGGAACATTTCGGAGTGCTTTTGCCGGCAGCAGTGGACCAATATTTAAGGCTGTTTGACCGGGTTCTGGTCCTTTATTACTACGGTCTGCCGGTTAATTTGATACGCCAGGTTACAGGACACAGCCTTGCGCTTATCAAAGAACATCTTGCACTGGTTGAGAAACATTTCCCCACCAAAGAAGGGTTGGTTAATTACCTGTCGAATCGTGGGGTAGAGCTTGAAAAGGCTCAAAAAAAAAACACAATAGATCAATTAGCGGTTATCTTACCAATGATTATTGAATTTTTGGTGAGGGGAAAAAGGCTCTTTGTCCTGAATGCAAAGGAGATAAAGTACGTTTTATTTTCCCTGACCAGCCTGGGATAAGATTAGACTTAAAGGTAAATATTTCTTTTGATGACAAGGTGCGTAACTTCCCTTCGGGCAGTCCGTATGCAGAGGTGGATGTAAGCTCATTAGATGAGTATGAAAAGGTGACGGGAAAAGATCGGAAAATGAGAGGTAATAGCTTGGCACAAGCAAAAAGAAATCAAGAGCACTTTAGAGGATGTCTTATCGGAGGAGCTATCGGTGATGCCCTTGGTTCGCCTGTGGAATTTTTAATGCTTGACTCTATAAAGCATAAATTTGGTAAAAAAGGTATTACAGATTTAGTATTTGCTGGTTCAGGTTTGGCAGAAATAACTGATGATACTCAGATGACTTTGTTTACAGCTGAAGGAATTCTCTGGGCTATCAAGAGAGGAAATGAGAGGGGTATCTGGCATCCACCGACAGCTATCTATTATGCCTATCAAAGGTGGTTGGTGACCCAGGGCTATCCAAAACATGATCAATACGAAGGTACCTATAATAGTTGGTTGCTTGGGGTAAAAAAATTGTATGCTAGTAGAGCACCCGGCAACACCTGTTTGTCAGCACTGCTCAGCAGGGAGATGGGAACAATTGAAAAACCAATCAACAATAGCAAGGGCTGTGGTGCGGTCATGCGAGTTGCGCCTGTAGCTCTTGCTTTAATAGGCTTGCCTTCTGATAAAGAATTCATATTTAAAATTGGGGCTGAATCTGGTGCAATAACTCACGGGCACCCTTCAGGTTATTTATCATCAGGGGCTTTGGCTTATATTGTAGCTTCAATTATTGAAGGGTGTAATCTTAAAGATTCTATATACGGAGCAATAGCAGTTCTTAAAGACTATGAAGGGCATGAGGAATGCTCCTCAGCTCTTGAGAATGCTGTTGAATTGGCAGACAGTGGTATGACAGATATCGAGGCTATTGAGAAGCTTGGAGAGGGCTGGGTTGGTGAAGAGGCTCTAGCGATAGCTGTATATTGTGCTTTAAAGTATAGTAACGATTTTAGGAAGGCAGTAACAGCCTCAGTCAATCACAGCGGAGACAGTGATAGTACTGGAGCAATAACTGGAAATATTTTAGGAGCTTATCTGGGCTTGAGCAGTATTCCAGAAGAGTGGGTTGAAAGGCTTGAATTAAAAGATGTTATTATGCAGATAGCTGATGATTTATTGGAAGGTTATCAGGAAGGTGATGGGTGGGGTGAGCGTTATCCTGGGGAGTGATTAGAATGAAGTTGTTCACGGATAAGAAGTATTCAGTCATCGAATTAGGCTTAATAAAGTGGAGTTGTATTCTATTTGGTATGGTAGCAGGTGCTTATTTTTCAGATTTTACCTTGAGGTATGTATGGATATTTATTATAGTTGCGTTTATTTTAGCAATCAAGCCAGCTGCTTCATATTTCAAGGAGTTATAACGTGTAGTGGATAAAATTCAACTGGGTCATTGACGTTTTGCTCAATCCTTTATGATGGGATGTGAGATAGTTTGATGCAATTTAAATATTGGCATTGAAAGGAGACGGAATAAATAATTGAGGTTTAAGTATGCAGTAATTCTTGTATTATTCATAGCTATCGCTTTGATCATTTCTCATCTTATGCTTCCTATCGATATGCAGTTACGTGTGATGCAAAGACATACTATTGGCACAGTATTTAGCATGCAACTTTTGCATTATTTATTAGGAGCCCTTTTAGGAATAGAGCATTTAATAGACCAGTTTAAAAAGAGGGGTAGGTTTAAGTTCGACCTTGAAAGATTTCTTATCGTGGGTATCCCCGCTTTCATTTCTATTAAAGGATGGCAAACAGAATCTGAGGATAACAATGGAGAAAGTGATGATGAGGATAAAGGAGGCTCTTAAATTATGAAATGCCCATTAAGAACTGATCCAGAAGGTAACTTTTTAAGTTGTTACGAAGATAATTGTGCCTGGTGGGTAATAGAGTCAGAGTTATCTGGCTCGGTAACAAAAGGATCCTGTGCAGTATTAGAAGTAGCAGTTAACGGAATATTTATCACCGTTGGGGAAGATGATGAAGAGGATTATGAATAATAAAATACAGCTTACATTAATTTATTTGTGCTGGTAAAGGATAGGAGAGAATGCTAATGAACGATGAACTATTGCCCCTGCTTATCAATCCCTACAGTGGAAACGAGTTAAAAAAAGAAAGTGACTTATTGATTGATAAAGTAAATGAAGAGAGCTTCCAAATTAAGAATGGAATTCCTGTGCTATTACATGAAGAAGAAGTCGAAGGCTTAAATAAGGTATACCAAAAAAGATATGACTGGTTGGCATATTTTTATGACTTCATGATGAACATAGGCTCTCTATTTGGAGGTAAAGAAGCTTTCAAAAGCATTGCTGAGATTATAGAAGTTAAAAGCAGTGATCGAGTATTAGAAACTTCAATTGGCACTGGATTGGAAATTAAAAATCTGCTCAATTACGGAAAGAAAGCCGATTATTATGGTTTAGATATCTCCCATGGAATGCTGAAAAAATGCAATCGTAATTCAAAAAAATGGAATATTGATATTGGTCTTGTACAAGGAAATGCTGAAACTATACCTTTCAAGGATGAAGTATTTGATATGGTTTTTCATATTGGTGGTATAAACTTCTTTAACAATAAAGCTAAAGCAATCAAGGAAATGATTCGGGTCGCTAAGCCAGGGGCGAATCTTTACATAGGAGATGAAACATATAAACAAGTAGAAAAACAACCGAAGGTAATATCTTTGTTTTATCAAAAACCAGATCCTGAGATCTATGACCCGCCTATAAAACATATACCTGAAGAAATGATAGATGTAGTTACTCATACCTTGTGGAATGAAATGATTTACCTGGTTTCCTTTAAGAAACCTTAATTATAAGTATTCGAGATGGTTTCTGCTATTAAAAAGCTGTAACCGTCACCTTTTTTATTCTCAAGCATAAGGAGTTAAGGAGACTTTTAAAATGAACTGGGGCAAGAAACAATCAGGTATCAATACTTATTGTTGCTGGTGCAGGAAAGATATTCCTGAGGATACTCCAGTATACGGATTAACCGCTAAGTTTAGAAAAGATGCAGAAACTCCACCTGTTGAAGATCAAGGAAAACACTATAAAGTTCGTCGAAAATATCTACGTAAGACAAGGACAGTTATGCCGGCTATGCCTACTCCAGCAACCATCCCTATCAGTCCAGTCTCAAAAAAACCGAATTCGGAAAAGCCCCCGAAAACTCCACCGGTAATTCCACCAACAAATCCAGCCACTCCTGCAGTAACTCTCCAAATAATCTGCTCTTGTTTTCTTTTAATTTCCTCATTCTCAGCCATTGTATTGTTATATACCTACCATTATTTATAAATAAACCGTTAATTTGTTCAATTACAGAATGATTGACTGCAATTTTAAAAATGCCAAACACTACTAATAGCAACAATTGATAAAATCAAAAACAGGACTCCTAATATTTTAGAGCCAGTTTTACGACTTGACTGTTCATTAAAGAAATAATGTGGCTTAAAAATCAGTATGGTTCCAGCAATAAAAATTAATGAGTAACCTGTTGTCGTCCACACTGCTCTTTCTATAGTGAGTACATCGTATTGCCTGGCCACAAGAGCCGTAATAGCGAATAGTATAACTAAAATAATATGCAAGACTTTATTTACTTTCATTTTTCTAAACCCCTATACATACTGCTTACACTATTAACATGCATATACGAGAATATCTACTTTTTTCTATCTTGACACGGATAGTGCCTGATTACAATATATGAGACCAACATTTATCTGGGCTTTGATAATCTTAGTTGTTACTGGTATTCTTCCGAGCCTCTGGAATTATTATTTCTGATAGCTATGACCTTAGGGAATATTAAGGCTGGTATGATCAAAATCCTTAAAACAAGCTCCTTATTACTTATTTTCAAGGGCAAATTCTGTTGGGATCAACCATTTATTCTAAGGGCAATTATAGTTTTGTGAACAGTTTTGAGCCATCTCTAGTTTTTAAGATATTATTGGAGCAACCAAAGATTTATGTTAGCATTCCCATAAGGAGGGATAAAATGCTAAAGCAATCGATCCTTTTTGTTCTTTTATTGATAGTTTTAACAGTTTTTCTGAGCAGTTGTGCAAGTAACAATGAAGAAAAAAAACACGATGAAGAAGCTACTATTGAAGGGCTAAAGTCAGAGAATGAAGAACTTGTAAGCATTATAGAAAATAAAAAGAAAACTATTAAAGAGTATGAAGATAAGCTCGCACAAACCAAACAATTAGAAGAAGAGTCTGGGGAAATTATAAACCGGATTGATGATCACACCACTGATTTGATTCCCGAAATAGATGAAATCGAAGTAGATGAACGTTTTGATGATATTGGTAGCTGGGTTATAGCAGCTTTAGATAGGTATAAAATGTATGAAGATATCCTGCTAGGGTTGCCGGATGAAATGATTATTGAACAAACTCTAGATTTTTGGAAATATATAATTAAAGTCGTTGAATATGAAAACGGAAGCGTAAAAGATCATACGGAGTTTCCGGCTGATGGTGATATAGAAGTTTCTGAAACTGATATTAGGGTGAGATTAAATGATGTGGTTAAACAATCTCCTTATCCTTTTGTACCACCGACAGGTGGCACAATAGATAAAAAGCCGCGAATCGTTCTTCAAAATAGGATAGATGAACTAATTATGCAGGAAGCCAGGCTTGATCTCTCTGAGCATGTCGAGGTACTTAATGCAGAGGTAGAACACTTTTATAGAGCAGGGAGCTGTAATATTAACGCAGCTTCCTGGTTAATAGAATTTAAAGATGATTTTGCAGACGGGGATGAAATTTATCTAGAGATAACCGAAGAACTCCAAAAACTAGCAGGGTTTGATACTAATCGATTAACTATCATGATTAATTATGAAATCTAAATAACTTAAATGACACACCAGGATGAATCAAAGGTGAAAGAAATTGAAGAATCACAGGGTATAAGTACTTTATACGGACGTTATGAAGGTATTGCTCCAGCCATGATCGAGTACTCACCAGTATTTAAAGGTGCTGAAGTTTCCGGTGTAGGTGAAGTTGACAGTTGGACTATCAACGGTCAAGATGTGGGG
>SL_5KL_010_SEDDRAFT_10001235_pt1 | contig 15610 bp, 9 predicted proteins | sample SodLakKL_010_SED_FD_9118 | JGI IMG/M metagenome (IMG submission 9118)
ACAAGACCGTCGACGTACATATGATGGATGACATTGTTCCGCCCTTTAATCTTCACGTGGAGCTGATTGGGCCTAACGAGGCATTGTTCAGCTGGAATGAAACCGAAGCGGAACTGATGTTGCTTTATCAGCACGATGGGGCCATACCTCCCAATCCTAATGGGCTTTTCCAGGCAGATGACATGGTGTATGGTACAATTTTTGACCTCAGCGCCTACCCGGACGCAACGGTCAGCTACATGGATTTCCACCATCTGCAGTGGGGTGTCCCTATAGCTACATATGAATACCTTGTGCACGTCGTGGATTGGGCCAATTATGAGATCATTGAAACGGCAGGCCCGCTGTTTACTGAAGAAAACGACGACTGGGAAGAGGATGTTGACCTCGGTGATATTGATGTGTCAGGTTATAGCCAGGTTGGCATCCTGATTCAGCCGCAAGGCTATCTGCCATCTGACGCCTACCCGGTTATTACTACTGATGCTACCGGGCCCAATGGTGTTTCTGTTCAGGCACCTGCAGACAACCTGAGTGCCTTTACTCTTAATTCACCTGCACTTGGCGACTTTTTTATTAACCTGTGGATAACCACAGCCTATGCTGATAAAAAGCATGTGCAAGTCGGCAGGCTGCTTGCGAATCATACAGAGATGCTTGAGACCAGAACAGGACAGTCGATGTCGTCCGCAGAAGCGTATTTTAACCAGAACACCTATGTCAGGGCGTTGCCGCAAAACAGCAAGGCCTTCCTCGGCTTCAATGTGTACCTGGATGGCGACCTGGTAGAAGAGCAAATAGCAGAAACCGAATACCTGTTCACGGACCTGCCTGACGATATGACGTTCACTGCAGGTGTCAGGTCGGTTTATACAACCGGCGAGTCAGAAGTCAGCACCATTGAGTTTGAAGTGCCCGCTATTCCCATAGCCAACTGGGCGATTTACACGACAGCGTTATTGATCGGCCTGTTTGTTTTCTTCCGCATCAGAAAGATTATATAAGCGGAAACCGCCCTGGCAGATAATGCGAGCCGAAAGAAAAGGGTTTATGAAGAAGACTGCCCTTTCCTGCAACCCAGCATGACCCGTTCATGACACTATGCTTTGATCAGCAAAGAGAACCATCGAACCCGGGTGAAGCACGATACAGCTTCCCCGGGTTTTTTCGTTTCTGCAACCAGAAGGTTCGGTATCGGGCAAATTGTAACCCCTATGACCCTCCCCATTTTCTTCCGCATCCCCGCGAACCTCAAACTTCACAACCTTTTCAGGCTTGCAGAGGATGTAAACTTTCTTCCTCCGGTCAAAACCATGGCCTGGCAGTTGTCAGCAATGCCCCACGGCTAAATCTTTTGTACCTTTGATACTCCCCAAATGTTTCCCAAAATAACATACAATTGCCTATGCGACACCTGCTATTACCTTTTGCCTTACTGTTAACGACTACTCCGCTGTTTTCGCAGCTTATCAGCATCGACCCGGAAGACGCCACAACCGACAGCTACGTGACCATAACCTACGACGCAAGCCTTGGAAATGGTGAGCTGGAGGGGTATGATGACGCAGTTTATGCCTATACCGGGGTGATCACCACAGACAGTGATGACGATAGCGACTGGAAACACGTGCAAAACGACTGGGGTGAGATTAATCCCAATACACTGATGACCCCCCTGGGTGATGATATGTATGAGATATCCTTTCACATCCGTGACTTCTATGGGATCGGTGAAGATGAGGTTGTGCTGAAGCTTGCCTTCCTTTTTCACAATGCGGATTACTCCCTGGTTGGAAGGACGGCCGACGGAGGAGACATCTTTGTTGAGATCAACCTGCAAACCCCGGGAGCCTATCTTTCGCATCAGCTTGTTGGCGAAACGCTGGAGATTACAGCTGAGCAAGGCATCCTTGAACTCGAATACTATACCCATTCCATCCTTAAGGCAGAATTTACTCCTGAAGGGGCCGATCTTATCGACACGACCTTCACCGTGGTTGCTGAGCCGGAGGAAATCAACCCTGAGCTCACCGTGACGGATGATGCGCTTGTTTTTTCCTCCGACGTTATGGAGGTATTTATCCGGAAGGAACCGCTTCTGTTGCATTTTATTCACGACGGCGACACCCTCCTTGCCGATGCCGGCGGCTTTGCCTCCAGTCCGGCCGGCGGATCGGTGAATTTTTCGCTGGATGAGTCTGCGGCTTTTTACGGCAGCGGGTCCCGCGCCATCCCATTGGACCGCAGGGGACGCAACCTGCGCATAAAAAATGAGGCCCATTTTGGCTATGGGAACAATACGCCCACGCTCAATATCAGCATCCCCTATGTGGTCTCCGACCGGGGCTATGGCCTGTTTTTTGACAACCGGTACCCGGCAGACCTGGACCTGGGGGCCGGGCAGGATGACAGGCTTCACTACAGCACAGAGGGCGGCAGGTTGCGCTATTACTTCATTGCCGGCCAGGATTTTGATGAACTAATGTATGACTACACCTGGCTCACCGGACGGCAGAAAATGCCTCCACTTTGGTCACTCGGCTATATCCAGTCGAAATATGGCTACGAAAACGAAACAGAGGCACGCCAGATTGTCAGCCAGATCCTCGATGCCGGATTTCCACTGGATGCCCTGATCCTTGACCTCTACTGGTTCGGCGAGGAAGGCGACATGGGCAACCTCGACTGGGCCTACGATCAGTGGCCGGACCCCGAACAGATGATGAGCGACTTTAAGGACGACGGCATTCAGACCATCCTGATCACGGAACCATATTTTACCCTGGAGTCTGACAATTACGACTTTTTAGCTGATAATTCATATTTTGGGAAGAATCCCGATGGAGACCCTTATGTGCTCTGGGGCTTCTGGGCCGGAGACGCTTCCCTGATCGACCTTACCCAGGCCGAAGCCCGCGACTGGATGTGGGATTTCTACCAGGCCCGCCGCGATGAGGGCGTTGGAGGCTGGTGGTGCGACCTGGGCGAACCGGAGGCCCATCCCTACGACATGACCCATGAATTCGGTGAGGCCAAATCGGTGCACAACATATACTCGCTGATCTGGGCCCGCTTTATTGATGAAAATTATGAAACGTATTATCCGGAGGAACGGCTGTTTAACCTGATCCGTTCCGGCTATGCTGGCATGCAGCGCTACTCCGCATTTCCATGGTCGGGCGACATTCAGCGCAGCTTTGACGGGCTGAGGGCGCAGGTGCCGCTGATGCTTGGCGCCGGAATGACAGGGCTGGGGTACATGCATTCTGATGTGGGTGGGTTCGTCGGAGGCGACGGTGACGGAGAGCTGTTTACCCGCTGGGTCCAGTTTGGCGTGTTTGCACCTGTGCTCAGAATGCACGGCATCGGCACCACGGAACCTGTCAACTTCCCGGAACCCTACCAAAGCATCATGCGCGACTACATCCGCTTGCGTTATGAGCTGCTGCCGTACAACTATACCCTCGCCTTTGAAAACAGTACAACCGGAACACCGCTTGCAAGGCAGCTTAACCATTATGAGATGGACAATGCCGCGGTGCGGGACATCAACGACAGCTACCTCTGGGGCCGGGACTTCCTTGTGGCTCCCGTTTTGGAGCGTGGCGTCAATGACCGGGCAGTGATCTTTCCGGAAGGGAAATGGCTGCATTACCATGACCTGACAGAGTATGAAGGCGGTCAAACCTATACCTTACAGGTGGATATGGAAGACATCCCCGTATTTGTCAGGGCGGGCAGCTTTATCCCGACTGCCCATCCTATGCAGTCAACCGCATATTATTCCTCTGACAGCCTCAAGGTGCAGTACTTCCCGGATGCGGATCTTCCGCAATCTTACGGGTACCTCTTTGATGATGACAAAAGCTCCACAGGCACACTAGCCCAGGAAGCTTTTGAGCTGCTGCATTTTGAAGGAGTCTATGAAGATGAACAGATAGACATCCTGCTGTCTTCATCCGGGGCAGGATACACCGGAGCACCGGACTCCCGGAACATGTTGTTCGAGATATTCAGGATCAGCGCCCCCCCGGCGCAGGTAACGATCGATGATACGGAGATCCCGCAGGTGTACGACCATGACGCCTTTGCAACTGAAAACCCTGCTTTTTATTATGATGAAGATATCAATGTGTTGTATGTGAACTGCTCCTGGGATGGTGCAAATATGCATATACGCATTACGGACGGCATCGTGAACCAGGTCATTGCTCACGAGGACCCACACGATGGCTTTTATCTGCATAACCCCTGGCCCAACCCGTTTACGCAGGAGCTGACTGTGCAGGCCGACGTGGAAATGCCCGGCAGATATGACATCAGCTTGCAAAACACTTCAGGGCTTACCGTCCGGCGAAAAACCCATGAATTCTACAGCCCCGGGAGGCAAACATTCCATTGGAGCCTGGGTCATGACCTGGCACCGGGCATGTATTTCCTGGTGATGCAGGGCGAAGACGGCCGTCAGGTGCGCAAAGTGATCCGGCGATAACGGACACCCATATTGGACAGCACCCGCAACTCAAAACATATGGTAATTCGGCCGGAGGTTGCTGGATGAGGATCACGCACTATCCGTGCATCTTCATGCTTGTCGTTCTGGTGCTTGCCGTTCACCTTGCAGCGGCAGTGTGTATATGGTTTTTCCCTGCAGGGCAAGCGTTTTCATTTTTTCGTACAACGGCACAGCATGTGCAATGTAAAACCATGTGCCTCTTTTCCTGGTGAGCCTGCATTCTTTGTTGGAAATATGTTTTTTGAAGAATCCCCGGATGTCGCGATGCTGAATGTTTTTATGTGCGGCGCGTGTTTTCACCTCTCGTTTTTTCCCCTGCTGATCGATGACATGCCCGGTAAATACCCTGTCTGTCCTGGTTTTGACAGGAAATGAACCGTCCGCAGCATCCTCTGCGCAATGAACAAACGAAAGGCTGGTCTCGGGTTTTTCTCCCAGGCCCAGGATCTTCCCACCGTAATGCATTATTTTATAAAAGGGGCTCAGCTGTCCGCAAGGATATTCGGAGAGATGGTGCTCCTCTGTCAGTTCACGGGCGTGTCTGCCAATGGCAACCACCGAGCTGGTGGGGTGCAGGCTCCTGGTGGCCTGTTTGTTGCGGCGGGCAAACTCCGTTAGCAGCCCCATTACGGAAGGCGATCTTTTTACATCAAATACATTGTCCGGATTGCTGAGGTATTCCTCTGCCCTTTCCTGAAAATGCCAGCAGGGAAATGCGAGTGTGCCTTCGGGGCCGACCAGCTCCTGGAGAAGCGGGATCAGCTGATCAGCAGGGAAGCGGATGTTGAGCTTATCCATGGAGCTATGAACAAACAGCGTGTCTCCCTCTTTGATGCCAAGTTCATCCCCCAGAAAGGCTTTAAGCTCGCTGCGGCTAAAAGGGGGATGGATCGTATGCAGGATCCTGTAGCCCGCAGACCGCAGGCGGAGAAAGATATTCTCTCCTGTGATCCTTTTAAGAAGTTGCAATATGCTGGCCATGATAAACTACAGGTTAAGCTTTTTTTTGATGCCGGTAAGGGTGGTAAACCTCACCTCGCTGCCATAGATCTTTCGTGTTTCTTTCACAAAATGTCTCATCAGTTCGAACGAATAGGCTCCCATCGACTTGGGGTGCGACACCGCCGCCAGGAATATGGGCTTCCCTTTATAATGCTTTCGCACATGGCTTCTCAGAATTTTTACCGGAAAGTCTTTGGAATAGGTATAGTTGTCGAAGCTTAGCATGCGTGATGAGAGCACAGACTTGAATTTCTCGCCGGTGGTAAGATGGGGTGGCCGCTTAAATATGACATTTCCTCTTTTTCCGGGTGCCCGGTGGCTGAATTTTTTCATTTTGAGGAATGTGGGGGTTTCAAACAGGCTTTTGGCTTTACTGGCGATAGGAACTTCAAAGATGCCTCCTTCCCCTGCATTCTCAAAGCATAGCCTCCCCTCCATGTCGAGGAACCAGTTGGCTTTGGATGGGGTGCGGGTATAGTCGACACACGCGAGATCCGACTTGAAGAAATATCCCTTGCTGATGCTGGAGTCTATCCTGATCCCGTGTGCGTACAAAGCCTGCAGCGTTTCCGCAGTGGCCGGACTCAGCACATAACCTCCCCCCCGGTAGGCACAGCAATCATAAGGTTTCCCGGTGGGCTCAATGATCTGCCGAAGCGCGTGTACTCCTTTCTCAACAATGCCCATGATGTTATTGGGAGGATCGTTGCCGGCAAAATCGCCAAGTACAAACTCGCCGGAAGGATAAAAGCGGTTGTGGTCTATTTCCGTGTTCAGCCAATGGGGGTGCAGGTGCAGCTGCACGTCGTGTCCTTGCTTGTAAGCACTTTGCAGTTGTTTCTCAAAAGGATCCGTAAAATCGTGGCGATTATACTCTTTAAAGCGGGCATGGCACAAAACGTCGGCAAAGAAATTCAGTGGGACATCAATTTCCTTTGCAAGAGCCAGCAAGTCTTCCGCAGGCTCAAACAGGCTTTTGCTGAAAGACTCTGCAATGCCGCCCAAAGGCAGCTCGTAGTCAAATGTCAATACGATATGGATCATCCCGTATCCGGCGTCAGTTGTTCATCTTTGCTGAAATAACGTCCACAATGGCTTTTACGCTTGTCATGGCCGCTATTTCTTCAGGTTCAAATTCCAGGTCAAACTCCTCTTCAAGGGCCACCGTAAGCTTAATCTGATTGAGGGAATCCCAGCGGGCCAGTGACCTGGCGTTGGTTTCCGGGCTGATTTTGGCTGTCTGCATGTCAAAAATTACGGCCAGGGTGTGGATGACCTTTTCCTGTATCTCTTTATTCGTCATTGCTGGAAGATATTGTAATAAAGTCTGTTGATGCTGGTGAAAAATGCTTTACCTGGCACGAAAATACGGTTGTGCCCTCGTTGGTTTCCCGGGCTGCAAAGCCCATCTCACCGAAAAAACGGGCAACCTGCTGGTTTTTTGGGGTTGGAACGTACTCAGCCTCCAACCGGGAAACTCCTTTTTCCCTGAGTCTGGCGAGCAGGTGATTTATAAAGGCCTGTTCCAGTTGCCGGCCCAGCACGCGGCAGCTCATCAGAAAGGTGTCCAGGAAAGCTGTTGATGCGTCGTACCGGACAATGCACAGGCCTGTCAGGCCATACTCCCCGAAACGGTCTTTTACATGAAAGGGCAGCACGTCGGTATGCTCGTCAGCGATCATGCTTTTGATGTCTGCCACTTCATATCGCTTTGTTGACAGGTTAAACTGGTTGGTCTTCTGGCTTATCTGCGCCAGGCGGCCGAGGTGCTTTTGCGGCTGATGTTCAATGATTATTTCAAGCGAAAGTGATTGAAGGTATTCAGTAATATCGGTAAAACGGTCTTTTTCTTTTTCCCGGCGGCTTTGTGCTTTATAAAGATCTGCCTTTTGCAGGTCTTCCGCGGTGATATTCCGCTTAAAAAACCATCCCATCTGCTCGCGAAACACCCCGGGGTATTCATAGGTCTTTCCGGGTACTTGAAAGCTCAGGACCTCCGGGAGCATCTCACGCATCATCTGCACCTCAAATTCATTATCATCCCAAAAAACCAGGCTGTCGGTGCCTATGTTCAGCTCTTTTGCTATCTGTTTCACGTTGTGGGGCTTAGGCTCCCAATTGACTTTCTTTATGGTGATGTTTTCGTCGCCTAAAAGCATGTCGGGGTGATGATCAATGACCTGCTGCACGTCTTTTGGGTTGTTCTTGCTGCAGATCCCGATCACGACGCCCTGACGTGCCAGGCCCAGCAGCATCTGCTGTACCTCATGGAAAGGCCTTCCTTCGGGGCTGTCGTATCCCATCCTGATCGAGTCGAACCCGTCCTCACCCACAATGCCAGACCAAAGCGTATTGTCGCAGTCCATGATGAGCGCCTTTTTGGTCTTTCCCTTCAGCCCAAGGAGGACAAACTTGAGATGATGGCTGTAACGGCTGAAAAAAAGGTTTGTATACAATGTGTTAAAGAGGTAGAACTGTTTTCTTGAAATGGCGGATTTCTCCGGCAGGCTTAACAAGATGTGGCCTGTGTCAAAAACAAAAACATTGGGAGCGGATATTGAATACAGGTAGGCATTCAGGTTACCTGCCAGGGTTTGCATGTTGCTTTTTTTGAAAGGGAAGCCCGGGTCCAGCAGGTTGTTGAAGGTGTTTATGACGATCAGGGGCAGGTGTTCATTGTCTTTTACTATGGTGTTGATTTGTGTTTTGACATTCTTCTCCAGTGCCTGCAACACTTCCGGGTCTTCAAAAAGGTGGCCGGTATGCAGCGCCGGGGCCAGGTTCCAGGTGTCAAGCCACAGGATGAGCACGTCGTGCTGCAGCCGGCTGCTTTCCTGCATGGCGTTGTCGTATGCGGCGATGTCGACCGCGGCATGCATCCCATGGCTCCTGAGTTCATACTCAAGATAGTCTCTCAGGTTTTCAACGACAGTGTTTGCCACGACAAGGATTCGCAGGGGCTTGTCTTTGGCAAGCTTTTCCAGCCTGCGGTTCTCCGCAATGATCTGGCTGTAGGTCAACTCTTTCATTTTTGCTCAGCAGGGTTTTTCCAAAAGTTCAATCAGGCCAATGCCCTTCACGTAAAAAAAGGCAACCGGGTGGTTTCCGAACAAGGTGGCAGGCTTGGGTGGTGAAACCTTAAGCACGCGCATCCCGGGAAAATTTGTTTTCAGGGCTTCTTCAATATTTTTCACCTGGTAACAGGGGTGGTAGATCATTTCCTGGTTTTTTTCCAGGAAAGAGGATACCGGCGAAGATTCGCTCAACGGCCGGATCAGCTCAACATCCGGTTGCAGGTCTGATGTGCACATGATCAGCTCAACGTCCTGCAGCGGATCGGTTACCGGCTTCGATGCGGTATAGCCCAGGTTTTTGAAAAAGCCCAGGGCGGGTTCGAACTCATGAACGGCCAGCCCGAAATGATGGAATTTCATTAGCTTGAATTTTCAACAGTTTTTATCTGTTTCATTTATTGTCAAAAGGTCCAAAAGCCTAAAAATCAATTTTTTTCTGTTGGCTATTGGCATTTGGCTTTCTTGCCAGAAGCTAATAGCCAACAGCCTTCTTGCTTCTTACTGTTTACTGCTTACTTCTTACTTCCTGTGCCCAGCAATCAGTGTTCTTCCTCCCTGGCATGGATCTTTCCTGTCACTTATCTTTTACGGCCAGTGCGGCATAGTTGATGGTGATTTTGTTTTTCACGACCTCGCTCATCGGAAGGTCCTCTGCGGGAATTATTCTTTCAGCAACAATTCGCAGGTTCGATGTTTCTGCCATTTCCCTTATGCCGTCAACCGTTTTGTAGCGATAGAGGTGGTCGATCATCGGGCAGTTCACGCAGGTGCTGAAGAACAGCTTTCCTTCCGGCCTGAGCAACTGGCGGGTTTTTTCAAAAAACAGGTCCGGCCTTTCCGTATGCTCCAGCACCTCTCCCATCACAATGTAATCAAACTGTTCCTTTTTTTTATTGAATTGAAGAAAATCAGCCTGGATGGATTCGTAAGCGGCATTCTCATGAAAATATTCCATCAGGTGGCCGGTCATTTGCAGGGACACCGGGCTGATGTCAAGGGCATGTTTCCGTGATCCCTGATTTAGCAGTGAGAAGGCTTCGCTGAAATAGAATCCATGACCGACGCCAACCTCAAGGTAGTCGTTGATGCTTTCCTTGTGCTGCAAGATGCATTCCCTGAAAAAGCTGGTTATGAGGTAATGGCTTTTCCAAAGGATCAGCGAAAGACTCAGGCCTGCCATGTATGCTTTCATGTCGTGCGGGTTCTCATACAGCTCGCGCGTCTTCTGCAGTGTGCCTTCAGGGTCTTTTTCATATGGGTATTTGCCGTGTTTATAAAACTTTACCTGGTAGTACATGTACTGATCGACCATTTTCAGATATGCGTCAATAACGGACTCCAGGTCTAAACCCAGGGATTCCCAGTAAGGCACATATTTGTCGAGGTAGTTCAGCACGTGACTGGAATACTGTTGCCCCAGCTGTTTTGGCAGTGCCTGAAACTTTTTCAACTGCGACGGGGATCTTTTTTCAAAAATCGTCAAAAGGGTGTCCAGCATACAGGTCGTGTTCAGATTAGGTTCAAACAAAGGTAAGAATAAATACAGAGCCCGGGCTGCCTACCTGCAGGGGGCGGAACCCGGGAGGACAGCGCAGTCAGAATTACTCCTTGACCTGCCTGGAACTGATTGGGTATCTCGTTAACAGGCAATTCTTTACATAATCTTGACAATCTTGACATAATTAGTTTATAATTTTCCAAAGTGATAGTTAAACCCAAAAGACAGTTTATATAAAATGCTATTTTCTACACATAAAAATATGTTTAAATCAAACCAAACAGGAGGAAAATCTCATGAAAACAAAAACCATTATTGTGGTATTGACCACAATGCTGATTGGCGGGGCAGGCATGGAGTCAATTTTTCAAAACGACCATGCCAGGCAGATTGGAAACTCCTTTAAGCCACAAGCAGATGATAAAAGCAACAAAGGTCAAAACACTGTAAGTTTAAATGATAGCACCTTAACAGCTTACCTTTCAGGTGAAAATTCTTCCGGCCAATACCTGAATGAGCTGGCGGCATTTGATCTTTCCACTGGCAACAAACCCCGAATGCCGGCTTCGGAGCATTTTGAATCACAAGTAACAACCTGCAGATCAGAAACATCATCAGACGCCGTGGAAATGGCATGGGTAGCCCGTTATAACGGGCCGGGTAATGGCTATGATGAGGCCTATGCTATTGCCGTGGACGAATCAGGCAATGTCTATGTGACGGGCAGGAGTTGGGGTGCCGGAACACAGATAGATTATGCTACGATAAAATACAACAATGCCGGAGAAGAACAGTGGGTGGCCCGTTATAACGGGCCGGGAAATGGCTATGACGAGGCGTATGACATTGCTCTTGACGGCTCAGGCAATGTCTATGTTACGGGTTGGAGCCTGGGTTCAGCGGCAAAGTTTGAATATGCCACGATAAAATACAACAATGCAGGAGAAGAACAGTGGGTGGCCCGTTATAGCGGGAAGGGAAATGATAATTGGGCCTATGCCCTTGCCGTAGATGCCTCAGGCAATGCCTATGTAACAGGAAGAAGTGAGGGTGTGGGTGGGAGCTCTGATTACGCCACCATCAAGTACAGCAGCGATGGAGAAGAACAGTGGGTCCAACGTTACAACGGGCCAGGATATGGTGATGATTGGGCTACAGATCTTGCCGTAGACGCCTCAGGCAATGTCTATGTGACAGGGAGAAGCTGGGGTTCAGAAAATGACCTGGATTACACCACTATAAAGTACAATAGCGAAGGAGAAGAACAGTGGGTCGCACGTTATAGCGGACCGTGTAATGGTAATGATTGGGCCTTTGCTCTTGCCGTGGACGAATCAGGCTATGTCTATGTTACAGGTCGGAGTTGGGGTTCAGAAACTGACTTTGATTACGCTACCATCAAGTACAACAGCGAAGGAGAAGAACAGTGGGCCGCACGTTATAACGGGCCGGGAAATGATTGGGATCAACCATCCTGCATCGCGGTTGACGCATCGGGCAATGTATATGTAACGGGATTTAGTGTGGGTCTGGAGTTATCGTCTGAATGCACCACGATAAAGTACAACAGCGAAGGAGAAGAACAGTGGGTAGCCCGCTATGGCATTCCGGGAAGCAGCTATAATATTGGCCGTAACATTGCTGTGGACGAATCAGGCAATGTCTATGTGACTGGCCAGAGTGACGGTGTAGAAACAAGTTCTGATTACGCCACGGTAAAATACAATAGTGAGGGAGAGGAGCAGTGGGTAGCCCGTTACCACAATGATTTTGACTATGCATCGGCCATTGCTGTAGACGCATCAGGCCATGTCTATGTGACGGGATCGAGCTGGGATGCAGCAACAGAATATGATTACGTAACAATCAAGTATGCTCAGGCTGCGGAAGTGATTGCGAGTAGCCCGGTAAAACATGAAATAATGATTTACCCCAATCCCGCGAAAGATCACTTCAATATCCGCTCCGGCTATCTCATTTTCCATATCAAAGTCACTGACCTTCGTGGCAGAGTGATCCACAGTCAACCTGTGAATCATACCGAAACACGTGTTGAGAAATCATTGAAAACAGGTGTTTATATTGTTAGCATCAATACTGATGAAGGGGTATTTCAGAGAAAGTTGTTGGTAAGATAACGATCCTTTTGATCATACCGGGAACCTATGTCAATGCCCGGGAAGACAAAAGCCTTGTTCGTGGCATTTGCCACACTGCTTATTGCCAGCCTGTAATTTTTGGGCTTGTAAGAAAAATCCGGGCATAACACGACTGGTTGAACAGAAACAAACTATATTTTACTTACATAAAAACAACGTATCATGAAAAAATTTAGCTTCTTGCTGTTTTTTATAATGGCAATCACAACCGTACATGCTGATCCGGGTGCAATAGCATTGAGTTTTTCAGCAGAACATGATGGAACACCCGTGGCGCTGGACAGCATTTTTATCGAAAATCTCACCCAGGGGGCTTCAATGATGATTTATGACGATCACGTAATCCTGACTTCAGGAACCACCGGATTTACCGGAGAAAGCCCCCCTGATCTTTTTTCCTTGCATGTTTATCCTAATCCGTTCATGGAAAATACAACCATTGATGTATTCACTCCCGAAAGGGATTATTTCAATCTGGAAGTTTTTGATTTAGCAGGCAGGAGACTGACAAGTCATGAAATCACCCTTGAGCAGGGTCATCACCAGTTTACTTTTGTTGCAGGCAAACAGCAGAGCTATATTCTGGCTGTTCGATCCGGCAAGTTTAACCAACAACGGGTGATGATACAAACCGGCAGGGGAAGCAGCTCTTTTTCGAGGATAAGCTATGATGGATCTTTTGCTGAATCCAAAACCGAATATGCAGGATCTGAGGTTGATTTTCCTTATCAGCACGGTGATGAGCTGCGGTTTACAGGTTATGTAACCAGTAATTACGGAAACAAAGGATCTGATGTGATTACGGATTCCCCGGTATCTGACGCTGAATATCTCTTTGATGTCATTTTTCCGCTGCACACGTTAAGCCTAAACGCAGAACCAATGACAGCCGGGACGGTGCATGGGTGTGGGGAATACGAGCAAAACCAGGATTGCGTCATTGAAGCCGTTGCAAACGAGGGTTTTGAATTTGTTGGCTGGGCAGGGCATACGGACTACCTCGATGATCCGGATGCTTCATCTTCGACGTTTGCCATGCCGGGATATGATCTTTCCATTACGGCAGTTTTTGAACAAGAAGCCTTTTTGTATGGCGATGGTGTTACAGATATCGACGGCAACGAATATGTCACAGTAATTATCGGCACCCAGGAGTGGATGGCTGAAAATCTGCGCGTAACAAAGTACAGTAACGGCGATGTGATTCCGGCCGACCTGTCTGACGCTGACTGGTATAACACAACCGGTGGTGCTTATGCTGTTTTCCCCCATGAGATGGTAGAAGGCATAAACTCTTATGAGGAGATGGTTGCAGCGTATGGGAAATTATATAATTGGTTTGCCGTTGATGACACAAGGGGTTTATGCCCTCCGGGCTGGAAAGTACCCGATAATGATGACTGGGACCAGTTGAAAAATTTTATCATTGGGATGGGGCATCCCAACCAGGATGATAACCCGGCCGGCACGGGTAACGCGATGAAATCCTGCCGCCAGGCAGATTCACCCCTGGGCGGAGATTGCAACACCACAGACCATCCGCGCTGGAATCCGGATGATTCACATTACGGGTTTGATACATTTGGTTTTTCAGCCCTCCCAGCCGGCCGGCGCATCTTTGCTCCCACCAACTACAGCGGGATGGCTACCCATAGTAACTTTCAGTCTGCCACTGAATGGGACGAATTGCACAACTACTCCAGCATGCTTTGGGTGGGCATGGGGTCCGTTTGGGAAAATTACATTTACAAACAAGTTGGAAATTCCGTACGCTGTGTACGCGAAGCGTTTACCACCACCTGGGACACCTCTCTTGGAGTGGGCAATACTGTCACACTTGGCCTTGCCGGGGATGTAGATGCCACCATCCTGTGGGGAGATGGAAATATATCAAGAGTGACCACTGCCGGGTCACACACCCATGATTATGGTAAAGATGGAATATATTCTGTATCTGTAACAGGTAATGTGACTGAATATAATGGCTGGTTCATCTCCGACCGGACAAAACTAATAAGTATCGACAGCTGGGGACACCTGGGGTTCACTAGCATGTCATACGCTTTCCCACAAACACTCAGCCTGCTCTCCGTCCCAAACAACACAAAGGGCCTGGAATCCGTCACCAACATGATGGGCATGTTCTATTACTCTTCCCTGAATTCTGACCTCAGCGGATGGGATGTGTCGGGTGTAACCAATATGGTTTGTATGTTCCAGTATTCATCCTTCAACCAGGACATTGGCAGCTGGGATGTATCAAATGTCACCAGTATGGTGAGCATGTTTTCATTTTCTCCTTTTAATCAGGATATCAGTGGCTGGGATTTGTCGAATGTGGGAAGCACACAGGGTATGTTCTGGGGAAACAGCGATTTCAACCAGGACATCGGTGACTGGGATGTATCGAATATTAGTAATATGAACTGGATGTTTGAGGATGCTGCGAATTTCAACCAGGACATTGGAGAGTGGGATGTGTCAAACGTCACAACCATGCAGAATATGTTTAAAGCAGCCTCAGGCTTCAATCAGGACATTGGGGGCTGGGACGTATCAAATGTAAGTTATATGAATGAGATGTTCCGGAATGCTTCATCCTTTAACCAGGATCTTTCGGGATGGTGTGTTGAGCTTATTCCAAATGAACCCCCGAATTTTGATACTGGTGCAGATAGCTGGGTTTTGCCCCGGCCGGTTTGGGGGACCTGCCCGGAAGACGAAGACTAGTGTCATATTTCCTGAGAGGAAAATCAGCAGACCATATACTTGGTTATTCTAAAATAGGCTGTAACAAACAAGGTTTGTGCAGTTAAAACAGCAATAACGTAAACGATCAGGCATCATCAAGCGGAAATGCTTAAATATTGCGATGAAGCGCAGGGCACTTGTGAAAGCGCCTATACCCGGTGTTGTCATATGTCTCTGATAGCGCATTGGAATCCTATTAGAAAAAAAGTAAAAGCAGGTCAATTTTTAATGTTTTATGTTGCAAAACACAAAATAATGCACTAAATTTAAACAAGTGTTTGCTTTGTTGGAATGTGTCTGCCCCCGACCATGATAATGATGCGGTTCTGTCCATTTTTTTAATAAAGAACAAGCTTTTGTAAATCACCCATAGATAAACCAACACCACCCCTAAGCATGAACATTTCCTGGCAAGAGAGCAAATTTTTTGTTTACCCGTTAGCGGTTCTTGCGATGAGCCTGTTTGTCATCCTTGGATGCAGTGACGACGACCCGGAACCAAAGTTTGCTTTAGTCCTGGAAGTCAATCCCGGGGAAGCAGGCGATGTAACTGGTGCAGGAACGTACGAAGCAGGGACCCGGGTGCCAATTACGGCTACTGCCGGCGAAG
>SL_5KL_010_SEDDRAFT_10001236_pt1 | contig 15601 bp, 16 predicted proteins | sample SodLakKL_010_SED_FD_9118 | JGI IMG/M metagenome (IMG submission 9118)
GGCATGATGCTGTCTGCACAGTCCGATGATCCCGGGCTTTTCATGCAAACGGTAAACTGGATTTCCCGGCGCAGTGAAATGTTGATGGAACTGATGTTGGAACATTTATGGCTGGTTGTATTGACCCTGATCATTGCAGTTATTATTTCTGTAACGGTCGGTATAATTATCAGTTACTATGAAAGCATGGCCCAGACTGTCCTGGGCATCTGCCAGATCTTGATGGTTATACCCAGTATGGCCATGCTTGCTTTTATGGTTCCGCTGTTTGGGATCGGGTTCACCACCGGGGTGATGGCCCTGGTCCTTTACAGCTTACTGCCGATCGTCCGGAACACGTACACAGGGATCAGGGAACTGGACCCGGCAATTGTCGAAGCGGCCAAGGGAATGGGAATGACGGAGCGGCGGATTCTGTTTAAAATAAAAATTCCTCTGGCCAGGCCGGTAATAATGGCCGGTGTTCGTACCGCCGCCGTAATGATGATCGGTATTGCCGCTATTGCCGCCTACGTTGGGGCCGGCGGACTCGGGGAGCTGATCTTCTCCGGTATTTCCAGAGGGCACCAGCCGATGATTATTGCCGGCGCAATTGGGGTATCCATAATCGCAATTGTCTTCGACTACCTTCTCTACTATGGAGAGAAACGGTTTGCTGTAGAAGGCAGGACAAGGGAGGGGAATTAAATATGATAAAATTGGAAGGATTAACAAAAGTATTTCCGGGTCATAATATTCCTGCTGTAAAAGAGTTGAACCTGGAGATAAAAGAGGGTGACGTCTGCGTACTGGTCGGTCCTTCAGGTTGCGGCAAGACTACCACCATGAAAATGATTAACCGCCTTTATGAGCCGACGGGGGGAAAAATTTATATTCGCGGTGAAGATGCTTTGCAAATGGATCCGATTAAACTGCGCCTGGATATCGGTTACGTGATCCAGGAAATCGGGCTTTTCCCTCACATGACCATCGAGGAAAATGTTGCAACCGTCCCCAATGAAAAACAGTGGCCAAAAGATAAGACAAGAGAAAAAGTTAAAGAAGTGATGACCCTGGTGGGGCTTGATCCTGACGTGTTCAAGGATCGATATCCAACAGCCCTGAGCGGTGGCCAGCGCCAGAGGGTTGGTGTGGCCAGGGCCATGGTTTCCGATCCACCGATCATGCTCATGGACGAGCCGTTTGGCGCCGTTGACCCGATCACCAGGGCCCGCCTGCAAAACGAGTTCTTAAGAATCCAGGAGCGGATGGGTAAAACCATTGTCTTTGTTACCCACGACATCGACGAAGCGATTAAGATGAGTGATACCATTGCCGTGATGAGAGAAGGCGAACTAATCCAGCATGACACCCCCAGTGATCTGCTCAGCGCACCGGCTGACGAGTTTGTTTCGAACCTGGTCGGGCGCAACCGTTCCATCAAACGGCTGCACCTGATCCGGATTAACGAGATTTTGGAAGACGTTAGTCGGGGCAAGCCGCTTAACGAAGATGCGAAAAAGGATGACATTGAAAAACAGCTTGCAGAAAGCGATATCAGGTCAGTTATAGTGGTTGACAGAGACAATAAACTAAAAGGAGTTATCGGTGTCAACGACCTGAAACGAAAGGCCGGCGAAGTGGCCAGGGATTACTGCCAGGACGTATCCGATACAATAACCGACGATGCCACTTTAAACGATGCCCTTTCGGTTATGCTTGAGATCGGCGAGGGATACGTGGCTGTAGTTAACGAAGACGACCGGTACCAAGGAACAATCACCCTGGGCGATCTGCTCAACGTGGTTAAGGAGGATAGTTAACTATGCTCCGAAATATATGGGTCTGGGTAGGTATTCCGCTGATTATGATTGGGATTGCGGCAGCAATAGTAATCTATTCTGTCAACAACCCTACTGATTCAATTGTAGCCCGTATGCTTACCTATGAACGGGTATTCAGGGTGATCAGGGAGCACATGGGGCTGCTCCTGGTATCGATGACCGGTGCCACTATAGTTGGCGTGGCCGGGGGGATTATGCTGTCCCGCCCCAGCCTGTACCGGATCGGGCGGGTTATGGAAACTATAGTCAATATCGGCCAGACTGTGCCCAGCCTGGCAGTCCTGGCCCTCTTTTATACCATCCTGGGCCTGGGGTTCAGGGTTGCGGTTTTTGCCCTCTTTCTCTATTCCATCCTGCCTATCTTGAGAAATACCTTTGCCGGTATTGACGGTGTTGAACATAACATTATTGAGGCAGCCCGGGGTATGGGTATGCATCCGCTGAGGATTTTAACCAGGATTGAACTGCCGATTGCTTTTCCGATTATTGTGGCCGGTCTCAGGACGGCGATTGTGATCAATGTCGGGGCGGCGACCCTGGCTACCTTTATTGGCGGTGGCGGCCTGGGAGACCTGATTGTGACCGGTCTATCAGTCCACCGGGATATGATTATTATCAATGGGGCTGTTATCGCTGCAGTGACTGCTATTTTACTTGACTACCTGATCGGTAAAGTTGAAGAAAGGGTAGTGCGTTGGGCCTAAGGCAATTGCCATGCCGGGCCCGGGTAGAACCTGGTTTCCTATAGATGTTATACTAGAAGTGAAGTTTGGCTGTTTTTCCAAAATAAGATAAGCAAAAAAAGAAAGGGGTAGATGAAGTTTATGGGTATGAAAAGAGTATTGGCACTGTCTCTGGTTTTGATGTTTCTGGTAGGTTCGCTGTTTGTAATGGGTTGCGAGCCGGATGAGCCTACGGTAACCGTTGGTTCGAAAGAGTTCACCGAGCAGTTGATCCTGGGCCAGCTTGCCCTGGTGGCCCTGGAAGATGCCGGTATCCCGACAGAGGATGAAACCAACCTTGGAGGGACTGTTGTTGCCCGCGAAGCACTTGAAAGAGGGGACATCGGCATGTACTGGGAATACACCGGTACAGCCCTGGTTGAGTTCATGGGAGCAGACGTGATTACCGATCCGGAAGAAGCTTACGCTACAATTTCCGAGTGGGACCTGGCAGAAAATGACCTGGTCTGGCTGGAAAAAACACCGTTTAACAACACTTATACTGTAATGATGCGCCAGGAAGATGCTGATGAGCTGGGCATTGAAACCATCAGCGACCTGGCTGACGCGATTAATGAAGGTGTTCCTGCTCCCGAGCCGGGCGAGTGGACCTTTGCTACAGACCATGAGTATGAAGCCCGTGATGACGGCCTGGAGCAGCTGCAGGTTCATTATGACTTCCAGTTTGAAGACTATGAAGTTATGGACCTTGGTATTACTTACGGTGCATTGAATGACGGGATGCACGCTACCGCAATGGGCTTTGCTACCGATGCCCGTATTGCTGAGTTCAACCTGGTAAACCTGGTGGATGACCAGGAATTCCACCCGGTCTACAACTGTTCACCGGTGGTCCGCCAGGAAATCCTGGATGAGTTCCCTGAAATTGAAGATATTCTCAACCCGATAGCGGTAGAACTAACACCGGAAATAATGTCTTCGCTGAACATGAAAGTGGACATGGAAGACATGGAGCCCCGTGAAGTGGCTGAAGAATGGCTTCTTGAACAAGGGTTCATCGAGTAACCAGGCGGGTAATCACCTGCCGCGAAGTATAAATATATAATTTAGCGGGTTAAAAGATAGGGAAAACAGCTTATAGGCTGCCAGAAGAAAGAATTCTACAGCCTGTGTAAAAAATGATAACGGGGCTGTTTTCCCATTTTTATTGGAGATAGCAAATAATTAAAAGGGGGTCTGCTTACTTATGACAATCAAACGGTTCGCAGCGCTGTCGGCAGTTTTGATCTTGCTGGTGGGTTCACTTTTCGTTATAGGTTGTGAACCCGAAGAACCGGTGGTATCAGTTGGATCAAAAGAGTTTACCGAGCAGTTGGTCCTGGGCCAGATTGCCATCAAGGCCCTGGAGGATGCCGGTATCCCGACTGCGGATGAAACCAACCTGGGCGGAACCGTTGTCTGCCGGGAAGCTTTGAACAGGGGCGATCTTGACCTGTACTGGGAATACACCGGCACAGCCTTAGTCGAGTTCAAGGAAGCTGAACCGATTTTCGACGCCGATGAAGCTTATGAAACTGTAGCTACGTGGGACCAGGAAGAAAACGATCTGCACTGGTTGGACAAGACACCGTTTGATAACACCTATACGATCATGATGCGCCAGGAAGATGCTGATGAGCTGGGCATTGAAACCATCAGCGACCTGGCCGATGCGATTAATGAAGATGTTGAAGCTCCCGAACCGGGTGAGTGGACATTCGCTACCAATCACGAGTATGAAGCACGTGATGACGGCTTGCCGGAATTGCAGGAGCATTACGGCTTTGAATTTGAAGATTTTGAAGTAATGGATACCGGTATCACCTACGGAGCCTTAAACGAGAAAGAACACGCGGCAGCAATGGGTTTTGCAACAGATGCCCGGATTGCCGAGTATGGTCTTGTTACCCTGGTAGACGATCAGGATTTTCACCCGGTATACAACTGTGCACCGGTAGTCCGCGGAGATGCCCTGGAGGAGTATCCAGAAATAGCTGAGGTTCTCAACCCGATTGCAGTCGAACTTACTCCGGAGGTTATGTCAGACCTGAATTTGAAGGTTGATGTTGAAGGTTATGAACCTTTCGAAGTAGCTGAAGAATGGCTGCGTGAAGAAGGGTTCATTGAATAGTTACCGACATGGCACCATGATATGGCAGGATATAAGCACATTGATCAAGAAAACAGGACTGCAGTCTTGTACGGTAAGGGGAAAACAGCCAGTTAAACGGAGGGGCAAGCAGGGGCCTCCTTGCTTGTCCCTCTGTTGTATCGATGCCTGCTTAAGTGAATTTGCTTTGCCTTTAAATATCTATTGACAAGCTTTTATGGAGGGATTAATATGGCGGTGTTGGCGAAAGAAATTATGAACTCTCCGGTGATCAGTGTCACTCCGGACACGTCACTGAAGAGGGCGGCGGAAATTTTGGATGAGAATCAGTTTAGCGGTATGCCGGTAACTGATGATGAGGAGCATTTAATTGGTATAGTATCAGAGACCGATATTTTGCGCTATACCCAGCAGATTATCGGACAGCCCCTGCGCGATCCACACCAGGTTTTTACCAGGGGGAAAGAGGTACTGCATGTTGACATTACCCACCGGGGTGTGGAGGTGATTGAACTGGTGGCCTCCACTACGGTGGAAACCTTGATGACCACAGAAGTTATTTCGGTTAAGGAAGATACTCCCCTGTACGAGGTGAGCCGCTTAATGTTTGAAAACGGTATCAACCGTATCCCCGTAACCGATGATGGTAACAAGTTGAAAGGCATTATTACCAGGGCGGATTTAATCCGGGCCATGGTCGAAAAGTGGGAAACTATTAACCAGAAGTAAAAGTGATTAAAGCAGCAGGGCATATATTAATCAATAACGGGGGGATAAGGTATAATGGAAAAGCCGATCTACGAAGGCGGAGGCTATAATGTCCTTACAGAAAAAGAAATTAGCCAGATCCATGAAACCACGATCAGGGTTCTGGAAAAAGTAGGTTTTGAAATCAATTACCCTCCGGCCCTCGAACTGTTCGAAAAGAACGGAGCGAGGGTTGATCATGATAGTCACAGGATCTTTGTAACCCGGGAGCTGGTGTCCCGCTGTATTAAGCAGGCTCCGGCTGAGTTTACCTTTTACGGGCGAAAAGAAGGCAGAGACATCACCGTTGGCGGTAAGAAGGTAAATTTTGGGACTGGGGGCCTGGCCCTTTACGTTCTTGATCTTGAGCGCAACAAGCGGCCCGGGGCGATCCACGATGTTGCCGAACTGGCCAGGCTTGCCGACCGCTTGGAGTACCTGGACTTTTTTATCAATCCGTTATATCCACATGATATCAATATCGAAACGGTCGATATCAACACCAAGTACCAGGCCTTTTTGAATACCAGCAAGCCGGTCATGGGCGGTATTTTCAGCAAGCAGGGTCTGGAGGATGCCATTAAGATTGCTTCGATCATTGCCGGGGGGCTGGAAAACCTGCAGCGCAGGCCTTTCATCGGTTTTATTTCTTCAATCACCAGCCCGCTGAAAATCAGCCCTGAACATGCGGAGTATATCATGGAGGTCGCCGGCTACGGGCTGCCGCTGGCAACTTCGACTGCGCCCGCTGCCGGTGCGACAGCGCCGATTACCCTGGCCGGAACCCTGGTGCAGCAAAATGCGGAAGCATTGATGGGGGTTATGCTTACCCAGCTGGTTAACCCCGGTACCCCTGTGCTTTACAGCGCCGTGCCTGTTACCATGGATATGCGCACCATGTCCTTTTTAATGGGCAGCATCGAGTCGGGGTTGATGAATGCGGCTATCACCCAGATGGCCCATTATTACCGCCTGCCCTGTTATCTTACCGTGGGAACGACCGACTCCAAGCTTCCCGATGCCCAGGCCGCCCACGAGGGGGCCACTACGGCCATGCTGGCTGCACTGGCCGGGGGCAACTTTATCCATGAAGCTTTTGGTATGCTCGATGGAGCGCTTACCGTCTCTTATGCCCAGTATATTATTGATAACGATATTGTGGGAAGTTGCCTGCGCACCCTGCGGGGCATCGAAGTTAACCAGGATACGCTTGCTTATGACATTATTGCCAGGGTCGGGCCGGGCGGCAACTACCTCAGTGAAGAACATACGGTACGGTATATGCGTACAGAAAGTTTTGCACCGCGGGCCAGCGATCGCCAGCCTTACCAGCGCTGGATAGATGCCGGAAGCAAGGACAGCTGGAAGAGGGCGGAAGAACTGGCGGCACAAATCCTCCAGGAGCCTTCCGAGCCGATTGTCCCGCCGGAGATAGATGCCAGGGTCAGATCGGAATTCCCGGAACTCGTTAGCGTGGAAAAAGGGGAAGGCGTGCACTGGGAAACGGAATCTGGATAGGACGAGGGTCTTTGGCCTGTCGCTAATGTTAATTATGGAAAAGTAATTACCAGCCTGACCAGGTTTTCTTCTTTTTTCCTGAGCATTTCCAGGCCCCGGTTGACTTCTTCAAGGGGCAGTTCCCGGGTCACCGAGTGGCTCATATCCAGCCTGTTCTGGGCGGCCAGTTCAATAATTACCGGGAAATCAACCCTGCTCTGGTCGGCACTTCCAAGCAACGTCCTCTCCGCCAGGAGCAGGTCATGGTAGGGGCTTATTCCCACTTCTTCCGGGCAAATGCCGACGATAACAGTCCTGCCGCCAACAGCGGTAGAGTCGATTGCCTGCCTGATGGTAACGGGTAGGCCGATTAATTCTGCCACCACATCAGCACCACCCCCGGTCAAAGAAACCACCCTGTCTATTGCATTGTCGTGGCCGGGGTTGACCACAGCTGTAGCGCCAACTTTTAAAGCCAGATCGAGCTTTTCCTGGTCCAGGTCCATGGCTATGACCTGGCCGGCTCCCATAATTCTGGCGATTTGTACGGCGTGCAGGCCGAGGCCGCCAATGCCTATGATCAGGACACTGTCGCCTGTTTTAACCCTGGCCCGGGTTAATGCATGAAATGGAGTCGCTACGGCGTCGGTTAAAAGCGCGGCCTGGGAAAATGGGATCGAATCGGGAAAGGGAAAAGCGTTACGGGCAGGGATTGTTAGATATTCGGCAAAACCGCCGTCGATATTTTTACCCAGCATTTGGGCCTCTTCACAGTAGTTATCATTACCGGTGCAGCAGTGCATACATTCTCCGCAGGTGACCAGGTAAAAAAGGCAGACCCGGTCACCGGTCTTGATCCCTTTTACCCCCTCGCCGCATTCTACAACTTCACCTGCCACCTCATGGCCCAGGGTGATTGGCAGTTTGGTCACCTTGCTTTTACCATCCTGGTAATGTAAATCGGAACTGCAAATTCCAGCAGCTTTTACCTTGAGCAGTATTTCTCCCCGTTTTGGCTTTGGTACCGGGACTTCAACCAGCTGTAGAGGTTTGCCCGGTTCCGTTATTTGGGCTGCCCGCATGGTATTCATCATTAAAACCTCCTAATCTTTGTCGCTTAATACTTCGCCTGCCATACTTTTAAATCCTTCAAGCGCTGTTCAGTTAGTAAATAACGGTTTCTTGAAGGGAAACAAGCCCGGGTTATAGAAGTTTATTTAAGTTGTTACGGCTCAGCCGTGCTGCATTTTGGTCAAGAGTCTTTTTGTTTAAAACTTCACTCGGGGGGATTGCGTAGATGAAAATACGAAAAGCGGTTATACCGGCTGCTGGTTTAGGAACCCGTTTTTTGCCGGCTTCCAAAGCCCAGCCCAAGGAAATGCTGCCCATAGTTGATAAACCGACCATCCAGTACGTGGTGGAAGAAGCGGTAGAGGCCGGAATCGAGGATATCTTGATCATTACCGGGCGCAACAAGCAGTCTATTGAAGACCATTTTGATCGCAGCATTGAGCTGGAGCAGGTTTTAGAACGGAAGAATAAAGAACGGGAATTGGAAGAAATGAGGAAAATAAGCAGCCTCGCCAATATATTTTACGTACGCCAGAAGGAACCGCTCGGCCTGGGACATGCGGTCTACTGTGCTCGCCGCTTTGTTGGCAATGAGCCTTTTGCTGTTTTGCTTGGTGATGATGTGATTCATGCCCGGGTGCCCTGTGTCGGGCAAATGGCTGAGATTTATGCCCGGAAAGAAAGCACTGTTTTGGGAGTGCGCCGGGTGGGTTTTGAAAATATCCATAAATACGGGGCGGTGGAATCTGATGATCCGGAAGGTTCTGTAGTCAGGGTTACCCGCCTATCTGAAAAACCGGCCCGGGAAGAGGCTAAAACTGATCTTGCCGTCCTGGGCCGTTATATTATTGAACCGGAAATTTTTACTATTCTCGAGAAAACTCCTCCCGGTTCAGGGGGAGAAATACAGCTTACCGATGCATTGAACACCCTGGCCGCCTGCCGGCCGGTGTGGGCTTACACCTTTGAAGGGCGGCGTTATGATGTCGGCGATCGCCTCGGCTTCCTGGAGGCAACTATTGAATATGCGCTCAGGCGTGACGATCTGGCTCCCGGTCTGAAAGCATTTTTGGCCGATCTGCAGTAAGAAAACCTGTAAGGAGGTTCTTTGATGAAGAATACAGCCATCATCCTGGCCGTTTTAACCCTGGCCTTGCTTGCAGTGGCATATATAACCGGAGGGTTGGATCTGGTTGCAGAAGGGTTGTTAACGGCAGGCGTGACGGCGTCCCGGGCCCTGCTGCTGATATTTGCCGCCTTCCTGGTCATTGGCCAGCTGCAGGCCCTGATTACTTCAGATATGATTAAAATGTGGATGCAAAAGTACTCCGGGAGCAGGGGAATAGCCATAAGTTCGGTTGCCGGAGGCCTTTTTCCGGGCGGCCCCTATATTTTTTACCCCTTTTTGGCCGGCTTCAAAGACAAGGGGATCCCCTTTTATCTTTTGTTTTCTTTTGTTTCGGGCAAGCAGATCTATGATTTTACCAGGTTTCCGCTTGAAATCAGCCTGATCACCCCCTGGATCGCAATTATGCGCAATATCCTGACCTTTCCTGTTCCTTTTATTATGGGCTTGATCAGCAGGCGGTTCTTTCCGCGGGGTGTAACCGGAGCTTCCTGGGAAGAGGGAGAACAGTAATGGTTGTTACTACGATTATTTTTTTCGGCATAGCGGGAATCTTATTTATGCTGAATAGTAAGCAGGGCAGGCAGGTGGAAGGAGTTAAAGCCGGCCTGCGGCAGCTTGTTGCCGCCCTCCCGGTAATACTTCTTGCTCTCCTGGTCTCGGGTTTCCTGGAAGTGTTGATCCCGGAAGAATTTATCAAACGCTGGCTGGCCCAGGAGGCCGGTTTTACTGGGGTTATTCTGGGAACCTTTGGAGGGATGATCATGGCCTTTGGTCCTTATGCCTCTTACCCGATTATTGCTACTATCTACGGTTCGGGGGCTGGCCTGGGAACAACCATTTCCATGCTTTCCGGCTGGACCATGCTGGGGCTGTCAAGGATTCCTTTTGAAAGCGGGTTCCTGGGCCTTAAATTTAGCCTGCTTCGGATGAGCCTGCACTTCGTATTTTGTATTGCCGCCGGTACGGCTGCTCATTTATTTGACCTGTGGTTTTTATGATAGTGTATTAATCCATTTTTTTGAAGGAGGAATGTAATATGTACCTTCACCCGGCGCCCCTTAATGCAGCAGTGGAGGATTTGATCAATGCGAAGGTCAGCTTAAAAGATTATATCAATGCCAGGTGTGACCGGATTGATAAGCTGGACGGTGAATTAGAGACCCTGCTTCCCGAGCCCGGCCGCCGGGAACGGTTGTTAAGTGAAGCGGAAGCTCTGCAAAATATCTACCCCAACCCTGAAAGCAGGCCTCCTCTTTTCGGGGCCCTGGTAGGGATAAAAGATATTTTCCACGTGGAGGGGTTTGTAACCAGGGCCAACACCAGGATCAATCCGGAAGAGTTTGCCGGGCCGGAAGCAGACTGCGTTACATTTTTGCGCCAGGCCGGGGCCCTGATCCTGGGAAAGACGGTTACCACTGAGTTTGCCTACTTCGAGCCGGGTCCGACCAGGAACCCTCATAACCTGGAGCACACCCCCGGCGGCTCCAGCAGCGGGTCGGCAGCAGCGGTTGCGGCCGGATTTAGTCCACTGGCCCTTGGCACCCAGACTGTAGGGTCAATAAACCGGCCGGCTGCTTATTGTGGGGTTATCGGTTTTAAACCGAGCTATAAGCGTATCTCTACCGGGGGGCTAATTCACTTTTCCCCTTCGGCCGACCATATCGGGTTTTTTACCCAGGATGTGAGGGGTATGATTTTGGCCGCGGAAAACCTATGTTATAACTGGCAGGAAATTAGCGTCACTTACCAGCCTGTACTGGGTATTCCCAAGGGTAAATACCTGGATCAGCAGGTTTCGCCGGAAGGGATGAAAGCATACAGAGAGCAGCTGGATGTGCTCCGGGAAGCCGGTTATGTGATCAAGGAAATAAGTGTCCTTGATGATATCGAGACTATAGCTTACTGGCACCGTAAACTTATTTCAGGGGAGATGGCCAGGGAGCACGAAGACCTTTACAGCCGCTATGCGGACCTCTACAGGCCGCTGACAGCTGAGCTAATCCGGGAAGGTCAAAATGTTTCTGAATCAGAACTCGAAACTGCCCGTATGAAGCAGAAAGAACTGCGGGAAGAACTGGAGTCGGCGATGTGGGAAAAAGGAGTCAGTCTCTGGGTTGCTCCCTCTGCCCCGGGCCCGGCCCCGGAAGGAATTCAATCAACCGGGGACCCCGGTTTAAATATGCCCTGGACAAACGCGGGACTGCCCGCAGTTACCATTCCGGCCGGGAAAACTGAAAACAAGCTGCCCCTGGGCTTGCAGCTGGTAGCTCCTTTTATGGGGGATGAACTGCTCCTGCACTGGTCTGAAGGTATCGCCGAGGTGTTCGGGGAATACCAGGCTTACAATGTTTAAGCCAGTTTAGCGCCGCTGCGATCAAGCCAGTAAGCAGCCGCCCTTGTAATCAACACGGCCAGGATTATGCGGGTGGTTAACAGTACTACCGGGTTGGCGCCGAATACGGCAAAAATGAAGGTATCTTCAACGACCGAATGGCAAATGCTGAGAAAAATTCCGATCAGCAGCAGGTCGCGCTTGTTCAGGTATCCTTCCCGGGAGTACTCGATGATCAGGGCTGCTCCAAGGACAATGCCAAAAAAAATACCGGCCAGCATCGGGAAGGCTGCTTCTTTGGGAAGGGTAAGNAACCGCAGGGCACCCTTGATTTTGTCAGTCATTTTTTCTATGACCTGGTAATGGCGGGCTATTTCGATCATGACCAGGATCGGGACCAGGATCAGGGCAAGCCGGGCTATGCTAACCAGGGTTTCAATTACTGTGTTAAAAAGCAGGGCAATGATTTCCATTTTACAACCCTCCCCCGGCCAGGGTATAGATCAAGTTCAAGAAAAGGCCTGCAACCAGTGCGGTGAAAATACGCAGGGTTGCTGCTGCCGGGATGCGCAGCCCGGTATAACTGCTGACGGCGGTTTCTATGGGCAGTTCGTGGCAAATACCGATCATGACCGCCAGTACTGTCATTTGCTGGACATTCAGAGACATGGCCGTTATGGCGCCCAGGGCGGCATAAAAATTAACAAAAAAGCTCAACAGCAAGGCCACCGTTGCTTCACCGGGAAGTCCGAACAGGGCCATGGCCGGGGAAAAGAAACCGGCTATCACTTCCATGATCCCGAAATGATTAAGCAGGGCTACCAGGCAGGCTACCGGGATGATAATTTTTACCAGTAGCCAGATCAGGTTCAGGCTCTTGATGAACCCTTTTTTGATGGGGGTTACCAGGGTAATCATGGCTGTTACTCCTTTTGGGTTAAGGTATTGTAAATATTGCAGTAGCAGTTGTTGCGTGAGCCGGGCATAGCCCGGTTTCATTCTTCGCCCAGAACCATGTGCATCTGAATTAAACGCATCATATCGGTCCGGCTGAGCAATCCTACCAGGTCTCCGTTTTCTTCCATGACCAGGGCCCGGCCTATATTCTGGGTAGCCATTTTCATCATTACCTCTGCAGCGTCGCTGTCCGGATTGATAACCATGGTTTCTTTCAGCGGGGTCAGGATGCGTGCTACAGTAGTATGCGGCCACTTTTCCCGCGGAACTTGTTTTAGATTTTGCAAAGTTACGATGCCGTGGGTAGTAGAACCATAAACAACCGGAAAAGCACCATATTTATAGTGCAAGAAGTCGTCTGCCAGCTGATCCAGGGTAGCATCGGGAGATATGGTTTTCAGGTCGGTGCTCATGATTTTTGATACCTTGACGCCGGAAAATGTTTCCTTGAAAACAAGCTGCGAGTAGCTGGACTGCCCGGCCTGGTAGATCATCCAGCCCAGGAAAATTAACCAGATCCCCCACAGGTCACCCTGGAAAAAAATTACTACAAAACCCAGGCCCATGGCAAAGAAAGAAAGCATACTGCCGAAAAGAACCGCTATACGGGTAGCTTTAAGCATATTCTTGCCGAAAAACCATACTATTGAACGGAATAAACGCCCACCGTCCAGCGGGAAAGCGGGAACCAAATTAAAAACGGCCATAATCAAGTTGATACGGGCAACAAAAAAAATAGCCTCGCTGATGATTTGCCCGGGGATCAAAACCAGGTAGTAAAGAGCACCGGTAACGACAGCCAGGGCAAGGCTGGTTAATGGACCTGCAATTGTCACCTTGAATTCACTCCCGGGGCTGTCCGGTTCTGCTTCCATCTGGGCTACTCCTCCAAAAATAAATAGAGTGATTTTTTTTATGGGGATCCCTTCATTTAGCGCTACAAAAGAATGGCCAAGCTCATGGGTCAAAACGGAAGCAAAAATCAACAGAGACGTTGTTATACCTGCAATCCAGTAAACCTGGGGGCTCAAACCTTCTACCATCAAGGGGAAGTAGCTCTGGGACAGGCTGAGGCTCAGCAGGAAAAAAATCAATAACCAGCTTACATGTATTTCAACCGGGATGCCTTTGATATATGTAATACGGAAGGAGTTGTTCATTTGGGTTTTCTCCTTTCTTTCATATCACTGGTGCTTGCTTATTTATTATTTAGCTATTTACAGGCTTATTCCTGCCCTGGGCTTGATGGGAATTGCTTCACAGGTTTTCTTGCAGAGCCAGCTTTGCTTCTTTTCTGACTGCTGCTGCCGGATCATTTTGATAAGATTTTTCCAGGGCAAACAGTGCTCTTTTTGTTCCGATTTGTCCCAGGGCCCAGGCTGCATGCTCCCTGATCATGGTCCGCTGGTCGTTTTCCAGGGTTCCAGCCAGGGGGCTGGTTGCCGCAGGGTCTTTTATGTTACCGAGGGCGATAATAGCGTTTCTCTGCAGGGTGGTTTTGCCCCTCCATCCGGCCGATGTAAGGTTAATCGTGGTTTTATACTCTTTTTGCGTTATCCGCAGTAAAGGTAGCAACAACGGTTCGGCCGGGAAAAAAGCAAAAGCTCCTTCTGGAAGCGGTGAGCTTCTGATGCTTGAGTTGTGCGGACAGATGTCCTGGCAGATGTCACACCCGTAAATATGCCTGCCCAGCCTGGGCCGTAAAGAACGTGGGAAGAGCCCGGCAGCCTGGGTCAGGTAAGAGAGGCACAAATGGGGGTCTATTACGTAAGGTTCGATCAGGGCGCCGGTGGGGCAGGCCTGCCTGCACTGACCGCACTGCCGGCAGAGGCTGTTTTCCGGCTGATCGGGTTCCAGGTCTATATCGAGTAAGATCGTCCCCAGGGCGGTGTATGAACCGTATTCAGGGTTAATTAAAGTACAGTTTTCGCCGATTAAACCCAGGCCGGAAATGCGGGCCAGTTCCCTTTCAAGCAGGGGGCTGCGGTCGCATAGTATACGGCACTGAAAAGACGGGGCGCACTCCTTCTTCAATTTTTCTACTATCNGGCGGCAGAGTTCTTCGACCAGGACATGATAATCCAGACCCCTGGCGCAGCGGGCTACAATACCTGCTGGCGCAGCTGTTATATGAGGTCCGGGATGATCCGGGGGAGCGTAGGGGACGGCTATGGTAATGATGCTCCGGCTTCCCCGCAGCAGGTGGTAGGGGGAAGGACGCAGAGCGATATTGCTCTCTTCAAACGGGGTTAACCTGTTCTCTTGTTTCCTCTTTTCCAGGCGTTCTTTCATGTAATGAAGTGGTTTTGCCGGGGTAACCCCAACCTGGTCCGCCCCTGCATCCAGGGCAATTTCTTTTAACTTACCGGTGCTGATAGCCACTACCAGGCTCTCCTTTATTGTAACCCATCTTGATCGAGGCCCTGAAAGCAACCTTTGTTACAATTCCAGCCAGATCTTTCTTAATGTATTCTTTCGTGATGCGGCTGTCTGGGCCGGAGACGCCGATGCTGGCTACTGCTTTATTTTCATAATTAAAAATGGGGGCGGCTATGCAGCGCACATGTTCTTCCATTTCGCCCCAATCAAGGGCGTAACCCTGTTTCCTGACTTGCTCCAGTTCTTGCTTGAGCTTTTCCGGTTCGGTTATGGTTTGGCCGGTGAACTGCTTTAATTCTACCCTGGAAAGGACATGGTCGAGTTCTTTTTCGGCCAGGAATGCCAGCAGTATTTTGCCGGAAGCGGTGCAGTGTACCGGTCCCCGGTTGCCCACCTGGGCAAACATTTTTACAATAATATAATTATGCGATTCGATTTGATCGATATAAACGATTTCGGTTCCATCCAATACCGCAAGATTGGCCGTTTCATTGCACCTCTCCACCAGTTCAGCCAGGAAGGGCCTAATTATGGTCCTGATATCGGTGTAAGTGAAGATGTTACCGGCAACTTCCAGCAGCTTTAAACCCAGCTGGTACTTACTGGTATCTTGTTCCTGTTCTACGTANCCCCGGTTTAAAAGGGTGTTTAACAGCCGGTGGACAGTGCTGATTTTTAAGCCCACCTTTTCTGAAAGCTCGCTGATAGTAACAGGGCGGCCGGCTTCAGCCATATGTTCAATTAAACTTAGCGCTCTTTCTAAGGACTGCACGTTCTTGCCTTTGCCGCCCCCATTTATTTCGTTTTTCATTTAATACCTCCAGCCGGTGTTAT